>ERZ1046568.2069-NODE-2069-length-13485-cov-7.946835_pt1 | contig 13485 bp, 13 predicted proteins | sample MGYA00383092_ERZ1046568 | MGnify/ENA primary metagenome ERZ1046568 (study PRJEB29581, sample SAMEA5548362) | metagenome | biome: marine; feature: coastal; material: water | depth 1 m | study: Short-term variability in the microbial, nano- and picoplankton... | reverse complement strand
GCTTGTCGGATGACGCCCTTGTCTTGCTGCCAACGGACGATGCTGGACGACTTTGTCTTGCTGCAGTTGAGCAGAAGCTCAATCAATTGCGTCGTCTTCAGCGTCCCTGTTTGGCGGTGGTGGCCACCGCGGGAACCACGGTTCGCGGGGCGATTGATCCCTTGCCTCAGCTGGCTGATCTTTGTCGACAGCACAATGTTTGGCTGCATGTTGACGCTGCCATCGGTGGCGTCTTTGCCCTGAGTGCCGAGCATGCGTCCTTGATGCGTGGTCTGGATCAGGCGGATTCGATCACGCTGAATCCCCAAAAGCTGCTTGGTATTACCAAGGCCTCATCGCTGCTCCTGCTTCGCGATGGGCATCAACTCAGCACGACGTTCGGAACCGGACTTCCATACATGGAACGACCGACGGGTGAGCACCATGGCGGCGAGGTGGGGCTTCAGGGAACGCGACCAGCTGAAGTTCTCAAGCTTTGGCTTGGTTTGCGCCAGCTCGGTGAGGTGGGCATTGAATCGATCTTGTCCAATGCCCTGGAACGACGGGCGGCATTTGCCAGTCAATTGGATATCACTCGCCTCAACTTGTTGCCAGGTGATTTGCATATTCAGGCGTTTCGTCTCAACCAAAGCGATTCAACGAGCGGTGATGTCTGGAGCGAGCATCTTCGTCAGCAGCTGTTGTCAGCGGGATACATGCTTTCGCGGCCGTTCTATGGGGATCACTTCTGCTTGAAGGGGGTTTTTGGTAACCCCCACACCACGCCAGAACATTTGACAGAACTGGCACAACTGATCAATGGCTCGGTGCGTTGATCCCATCGACCACAATCGACCCACTCCTTGGACAGGCCATGCCGGAACAGTCGCAGCGACCTCGCTGGATCGCCATCGTGACCGGTGCCATCTCTGTGGCGATTGGGCTGCTCTATCTCTTGATGATCACTGCTCTTGATGCCCGCGGTCCGCTGCTCCCCCCTCCTCCCGAGGCCCTGGCCGGGGCGGTAGTTGTCGCTTCGCCGATCGCTGAAGTGGCTCCACCACCTGACGCATCGCGGTTTCCAAAAAGCGTTGCAACGACGTTTCCCGCCGATTGAGCTGAAACGCTTCTTGGACGGCGTCTTGCATGCCGCCATCTCCCCAATCTTGGTCTTGTTCAAAAAACCGAATGAAGCTGCTACCCGCGACTCGGGTGAGCCATGCCGCAGTAACTCCCTGGATCGCACGACCCACCAATAGGGTCGGCAAATTCAGGGTGAGCGCTGTGCCCAGCAAGCTCATGGCACCTTTCACCATGCCAAGGGTTGCCAGGGTGCGTCCCACCGAAACGGCGAGTTCCTTGGCTCGTTCTTTCGACATTTCAATGCCGTAGATGCCCGCCATTTCCACCACCATTTGGGCATTGACCGCAGCTGTACTGAGGAGGTCGATACCCGGCAGTGGAGTGGCCGCTACGACCCCGGCTCCGATCCAGCAGTAGCGGTCGACGCAACGCTTCGCATCGCGGATGCGTTGTTGGTTCAATAGATCTCGACCGCGGGAATCAAGGTTGCGGCACTGGAGAAGAATGTTGTCTGCAATGAGTTCTTCCCCCTCGGCCTGCAACACAACCGCCAATCGCTGCATCAGGTCCATGACGTCGGGCTTGGGTTGTAGTGGTCGCCGACCCGGTTGTGGAATGGATTGAGGGGCGGCACTACACGCCAAAACATCTGCGTTCGACAACAGCCCTGTGCAGCGGGATCGCAACACCTGCAGCAGCTGTTTCTCTTCATCCACGCCGCGTAAATCGCGTTTGTTGAGAACAAGGAGGAGTCGTTTTCCAAGATCAGCAATTGAGCGCACCACAGCCAGTTCCGACGCTCGGAGATCGCCATCCACCACCACCAAGAGCAAGTCGGCTCGAATGGCGCGACGTCGTGCTTGATCTTCTCGACTCAGACCGTCGTCGCCTGCTTCAAGAATCCCAGGGGTATCCACGAGTTGCAGACCCCGATTCAACCCTTTGAGGCGCAACCTGTAACTGCGCGTTTCCTTGGTGAGCCCCATCGGAGCACCCACGTCTCCCACCATTTTTTGCAGGAGGGCTCTAATTAGCGATGTTTTGCCGCTGGAGCCGGTGCCGAAGACGACGACCACCAGGTCCCCACGTTGCAGTTCCTCGTTCACCCGATCCCGTTCAGCCTGAAGGCTTTCGCGGGCGATGTCACTTTCAAGTCTTTCGATTAAACGGTCGATATTGCTCAGGCTTTGGTCAGCGGCATCGCGCCGATTGGTTGGCGCCTGCAGAGGTTGCGTGGGGCGGCGTCGTGCCGTTGCTTGTTGTTTCCTCCACCAAGGCAGCCCGACCTGGACAACGGCGGTCGCCAAGAGAGTGAGTCCCAGCAGCAGGATTGGCGTAAGAAGCCAAGGGGGCAGGAAATAACTGAGATCCCACAGAAGGGTTCGGACGGCCTGTAGGACGACTCCCACGACCACAAGGGCCAGGAGGGCGCAGGCGAGTCCCAGCAGAAGCCGTGTGCGACCTTTCATGGTTTGGCTTGGTGTCCACCGCTTCTAGCGGCTCGGATCATGTCAGCCCATAAACCAGCCGCAATGGCACTTGATCCAGTGGTTGGGCTGTTGTCGTCATTGCCCAACCAAATTCCCAGAACCCAGTGATTGGCAGGTTCATAGCCAATGAACAACAAATCACGGCCTTCATTGGTTGTTCCCGTTTTCCCGCCTTCTTGCCCACCGAGGGCTGCGGCTTGGCCGGTGCCCTTGCGAACAACGGTACGGAGCATTCCTTGCATCTTCAACGCAGTGGCAGGACGAATGGCTTGCCGTGGGGTTGAGACGGGTGTGCTGCGGCTGCGGCAACGATCCGTTGTTTCGGACGCACAGGTTTCGGCATCAACGAGGCGTCGAATGGTGGTTGGCGGGTACCAAAGGCCTCCATTTTCGACGGCGGCATAGGCACTGGTGAGTTCGATCAAGCGCACCTCGCTTTGCCCCAACGCGAGTCCGGGAACAGGGGAAAGGGGAGTCGTGATCCCGAGCGCACGCGCTTGGCGAACCACCTGATCAACGCCGATGCGTTGCGCAAGCCTTAAGGCAACTGTGTTGTCGCTCAATGCAAAGGCTTGAATCAGGGTGCGTTGTCCAGCACAGTCGCTCGCGAACTGTTGTCCTCCCCATCGCAACGGCCCACAGTCAATGGCTTGACTCGGAGGCATGTTTTGTTCGAGGGCACCGAGGTAAGCAAAAAGCTTGAAGGTGCTTCCTGGTTGTCGGAGTGCCATCGAGGCGCGATTGAACTGACTGGCTCGGAAGTCGCGGCCACCACTGATCGCGAGAACACCACCGCTGCGGCTGTCGATCAAGACAGCCGCACCCTGGTCAATCCCACGTCCTCTATTCACCCGCAGAGCACGACGCAGCTGTCGCTGCATGACCGCTTGAAGGTGCGGCTCGTAATACGTCTCGATTAAAAAATTTCCTTCTTCGGCAACGTCAGCACCAACCAATGCGGCGAGATCACGTTGAACTTGGTCGCTGTAAAACGGCGCTGCGTCTGCATGACGACGGCTACAGGCCTCTGGCGCGAGTTGTATCGGGCGACGTCGAGTCAAACGGGCCGTGTCGAGGGAAATTTTCCCTTGGTCGGCCATTTTGTTCAGAACAAGATTGCGGGCTTGTAGGGCCCTTGCGGGGTGGCGGCATGGATCATGGCCATTGGGAGACGGCAGTAAACCCACCAGGAGTGCCGCTTGGTCGAGGCGAAGTGTTGCAGCTGAGGTGTCGAAATAGGCCTGGGCAGCATCCTCAAAGCCATAGCCCACGCCGAGATAAACGCGATTGAGATAGCTCAATAACAGGTCTGATTTGCTGAACCGGGTTTCCAGCTGAAGGGCAACGAGTAACTCCCTCCATTTCCGTTCCAGGGTGTCTCCTTGTCCCACTTGATCGGGATAGAGGCTTCGAGCGAGTTGCTGCGTGAGACTGCTGCCTCCCTCCAGCACCTCCCGTCCCTGCACATTCGTGACCAGGGCGCGCAGGGTTCCGATCGCGTCAATGCCAGGGTGCCACCAGAAACGACTGTCCTCACTGGCAATGACGGCACTGATCAGTTTTGGGGAGAAGGCATCCAAGCGTTGCAACTCGTTGTGCCGCTCGGAATCCAGTGAACTGATCGGCAAATCGTTTCGGTCGTAAAGAGCGATTGGCCCTTGTACCCGTGCCAAACGACCCCGCACGGGCACGCTGAGGTTGGCAACTACTAGTAGACCTGAGCCTGCTGTCAGCGCTGCGGCGATCACCAGGCCAATCCGATTTGCCCATTTCTGCTGGTTTCGATCCGACGAATATCTGAAGTTCAGTTGAGGTGCATCGGGCTCTGAGGCTGGCGCCAGAGCGATCTGATCTCCGTCGCGGAGTTCAAGTTCTTGAATCCGTTTTCCCTGCCACCACAAGCCATTGGTTGATTGTTCGTCGATCAGTAACCAGCGCCGACCACGACGGACCAATCGTGCGTGAAACCTGCTGATCGCTGGATGAATGAGAGGGATGTCAGCGTTTTTGTCGCGCCCCAGCCGGTAACTCTCGCCGTGGAGTTCGATGCTTCGTTCGCGCTGATTCAGCTGTTGAATCAGCAATGTGGGATTAACCATGCTCCCCGTCATGGCGGTTGAGCCAGAGATCCAAAACGAAGCACAGCACCGCAAGATTGATCGCGATATCGGCGCCGTTGAAGATGGGGAAGTTGATCGGCACGAGCGCGAGAAAGTCCACCACGTAGCCAAGGCGCCAGCGGTCTAAGCCATTGCCAAGCGTTCCGCCCAACAGGCATGCCGTCGCTAGGCCTTGCCAAAGAGGTATCGCACGCTGTCGCCCAATCCAGACCAAGATTCCCAAACTCACCAATAGGCTGAGCAGCCCTAGGAATTCTGTGGATCCGCTGAACAGGCTGAAGGCAGCGCCGCTGTTGTGAACCAGTTGCAGAGAGAGGATCCCTGGGATGGCGGGAATCGATCTTCCATCAACCAAGATCGCCGACAGTCCGGCCTTACTCAGCTGATCGATCAGCACGATGGCTGCAGCAATCGACAAGGTTGTGGATCGTTGCAGCACCCTGCTCATGATTCAACGATTAGTAGGCGACGCAAAATCACAGCGAGTAAGCCCGATGCGATGCAAAGGAAAATTTGAGCCGGAAGTGGGTTAATTGAGTACTGCATGATCAGGCTCAACACCGGTGAACTCCACCGTCCGAATAGCGCACCCAATCCGAGGTTGAGTAGGCCACACAACTGCAAAACCAAGAGACCAGCTCCAGCAGCGAAGCACTGCTTCGATAGGTCCTGCATTCCCGTTTGATGCGCCAGTCGGCCGGTCAACCAGGCTGCTGGAACAAAGCCCGCCAAGTATCCAAAGCCAGGCTCAAGCAGGTAATTCAACCCACCACCGCCGTGGAACACCGGGAGGTTGATGAAGCCCATGCTCAAGTAGGCCACCGCCGCAATGACGCCAGCGCGTGGGCCACTGACCATGGCGCAGACCAACAATGCGGAGACTTGCCAGGTTGCGGGGAGATCAACAACCGCGAGCTGCGGAGTTGGTAGGAGCAGTGCCGCAGGCACAAGGCTGCCAATCAAAATGGCCATCAGCCCCGCCAGGGCACCGCTCCAGGTAGCGAGAGCCCTCACGTTCCACAAACAACTGGGACCATCCTGCTCGAGAATGAACGTCCTGCCTAGAGATCATGACGGCCTCCATTGGTGACAGGTTGCGACTGAAGCAACAACTTCCTTATCTGAAGACCGCCGATCCCATGCCGATGTTGCGCCCATCGGACCTTGTCAGCCTGGATGAAGTGGGGGAAGTCGTTGCGCTACATCCGCTCGACACCGTCGCTGTTCGGTTTCGTCGCGGCACCTATTTAATCTCCCTCGATCAACTCGAGGCTGCCGCCACAGGCGATGACGCTCAAGATGATGTCGCTCAAAAAGATGTCGCTCAAGATGATGTCGATGACTCAGTGGAGTGATCGCGTTATGGATGTCGTTTAGCCCAAACCCGCTCAAGAGTCTCTAATGATTCAGGCGGACCACAGAGGCTGAGCTGAGGTTTCTGGAACCAGCGTTGGCAGGTCTCTTGGATGCGATCAACCGTGATCGACGCAATGGCTTCCATACAGCTCTGGTCATGGTCATCGCGCAGTGCCATGGCGCGAAGTTGAACCCTCCGCTCAGCGCGTTGAGAGCAGGTTTGCCGTCCCTGGGCCATCTGACCGATGAATTTGGCGCGGGCAAGGGTTAGATCGGCTTGACTCAGAGTGGTTTGGCAAAGCTCGTCCCAGCTTTGAAGAAGGAGTTGCAGGCTGAGTTCTGCCCGTTCCATCCCTGTAGCAGCCAGAAGCACAAATGGGGCTGGTCCCATCAATTGTGGGTAGTGCACTGCTACTTCGTAAGCAACACCGTGTTCCTCCCGAAGGCGTCGAAACAAAAGGCTCGACATCCCAACCCCGAGATGACATTGGAGCAAGCGCAACACCAGATCATCGGGATGTCCATGGGGGACCGTTGCTTGTCCAAGCATCAGAACCACCTGTTCTGTGTCCATCGATTCAAGGTGAATCCTTTCGCCTGCAGGCGTTCCGTAATTCAGACGACCAGCGTTCCATTCAGCTGATGCTTGTGGCCAGCCACGGAAACCATCCATGGCACGAATGCGGTGCTCGATGTCTTCGGGTAGGCAGCCCGCCAGGCTCAAAACGCTTTGCCCGCTTGGGAGTTGCTGTGCCAGGGGCAGAATCTGCTGGCGCTCGATGTTTTGGAGGTCCTGTTCCACTCCCATCGGATCATGGCCGTAGCCGCCGTCGTTAAAGGCGAGTCCACGCCATGCGACGGCTGCCATGTGGAATGGGTCCTCCCGCTGCCGCTGCAACATCTGCAGGGTGAGGTTTTTTTCGAGGGCGACTTGGTCCGGTGCGAGATGCGGTTCTAGGACCATCCACCCCAATAAAGGAAGAAGCTGCTCCGCATCCTCCAGGGTGCTGCGAAGACTCAGTAACAACCCATCCTCTTGCGCATCGCAGCGCAGCCCTGCTCCACATCCCTCGACAACATCGGCGAGTTCCTTTGGGTTGTAGGGGCCGCAGCCCCGGCTCAGAAGCGACGCCAATAGGTCGTGGGCACCGCGCTGATCTCTGGCATCGCAAGCACTGCCAAATGGCAGCCAAAGCTTTGCGGCCATCACGCCCGGTGAAGCGAGAGGTTCGACCAAAACATCCAGTGCTGAACTCACTGGTTGGCTCCAGGGCGAGCAATCAACACACAGGCCTTTTCAGGCAGAAGCGCAGGGAATAGTTCGGTCTGCAGTCGTTCGGCACTCCATTGGTTCAGATGGTTTAAGGGAGATAACAAGTCTTGGTTGCGATGCCAAAGCACGTGGCTGGCACAAAGACCGGTCACATGTCCGACAGATTCCAACGAGTAGCGGAGGCTATTGCTCACCAGCTGGTACCCACGCCGTAACTCTTGTTCTGAAACGGCTTCGTCTGCCACTTGATGCAGCACTGCATTGATCTCTTGTTCAACTGCGGACAATGCATCTTCTGGGCAGATCACTTCGAGGGTGATGAGGCTCCCCTCCTCCAAGGCTGTGAGGTCCATCGAGATGCTTTCAACCAATTGAAGCTCCTCCCGTAAACGCTCCACCAGACGACTTCTTCTTCCCTCACCTAACAGTGTTGTAGCGAGATCTGCTCCCATAACGGCCTCCTGGTTGTGGGCAGGCGCTGTCGTCCAAAGCATCAAAATTCGCGCCGATTCCAAACGGTCGACCCGTTGCGTGTGGCGGCCGGCGTGAAGCATCAGTGGCAAGGATTGATGCGAGCTGGGCTCGTTTCGATCTCCTGGTAGGTCCGCCAAGGCCGATGCTGCGATGGTTGGTTTGAGCGTTTCTGGGGCAGGGCCAGCCAGGGCCAGGGTGCAATTTGGCCCGAGGTAACGCCGTTGGTGAAACCGCCGCATCAGGCTGGGCTCCATGGCGTTGAGCGTTGCAACCTTGCCGAGAATGGGTCGGCCGTAGGCATGGTCTCCGCAACCCAAGCTCAAGATGCTTTGCAGCACTTGCTCAGTGGGTTGGTCGGCATATTGGGCAATCTCTTCGAGCACCACATCTCTTTCTGTTGAAAAGCCCTGCGGGTCGAGGGCCGGTTGCAGCACAAGTTCGAGCAGTAAATCCAAAGCCTCCGCTGCTCGATCTGGTGGGATCAAAACGTGAAAGTGCACGTCGTCGAATCCAGTGGCTGCATTGCTGCTGCCTCCAAGCGCTTCGATGGCTTCATCGAATGCCCCAGCTGCTAAGCGATGACTTCCCTTAAACACCATGTGTTCAAGAAAATGTGCGATGCCTTCCTCACCAGGCTGCTCACTGCTGCTGCCGGCTTGGCACCAAAAATCAAGGCAGGTGAGCGGTGCATCGGGCATCGCTGCCGCCACGCAACGGGTGCCGTTGGGCAAAGTCCAGTTGTCCAACTTGGGACCGAAGAACGAACGGTTCAGAACTGCGTGGCAAAGTTCTATTCTGTGCCTGCCGGCCTTGATGCAGCCTCAGTCGAAGGATCCCTGTCAGGAACTGCATCCTCTGGTGTCGACGCTCGCAGCGTCCATCCGTTCGTCTTGGCAAAAACTTCCAGAACTTGCACCGTTATGCACCGCTGACGACCTCAAGGCGATTCATGGAGAACTCGACGGTGAAACGCTTTTTATTGGCAACGAGCTGTATCAGTGCCGAGGTTTTCGCAAAATTCACCTGGAAATAGCAAGACTCGGCAACGGCTTGCAGATTCTTCACTGCGTTTGGTTTCCTGATCCTCGATACGACCTACCGATTTTTGGGGCCGATATCGTTGCGGGTCCTGCGGGGATATCAGCGGCGATTGTTGACCTATCGCCGACATCGGGCGAGTTACCTGATCCAGTGTTTAAAGGCCTTGAGGCGATTGAAAGGCCAGCATTTCGTCAGGTGCGAGACCTGCCTGGATGGGGGACAATTTTTTCAAGCAAGGTTTGTTTCATTCGGCCAGATGGAGCCGACGAAGAGGCTCTTTTTAATCAGGTCGTAACCGACTATCTCGAGGTTCTTTCCGATTGCGCCTCGCGCGCAAATCCCGAATCATCAACAACCGTTTCTACGATCAACCGGTATGAAGGCCAACTGAACTACTGCCTTCAACAGAAGCGCAACGACAAAACCCGCCGGGTGCTCGAGAAAGCGTTCGATCCAGAGTGGGCCGATCGGTATATCGAGCTTCTGCTGTTTGATAACCCGCCAACTCCTTAATGCCGAAGATTCCTCGTCCTCTGATCGCAGCCACTGCAGTCGTTGTTGCGGCTGGCGGTTGGTTGGTATTGCGTCCAAAGCCCTCAGAGCTTCAAAGCTCGCCAGTTGTGCCGGAACAGGCGTCACCAGTCAAAGCGGAAGCGGTGGCGGCCCTTGGTCAACTGATGCCCGCTGGCGATATTCGTAGTCTTGCGGCACCCACCGCAGGAATTGCGGGAACGCCTCGGATCTCAGCCTTGCACGTGAAAGAAGGTGCGGTGATTCAACGCGGCGAGGTGTTGGCCACCTTTGATCACCGCCAGGGGCTCTTGGCCGATCTCGAAGAAATCAACGCAAAATTACGAAGCCTTGAGCAGCAAATTGCTCTCCAAACGGTTGAGGTCAGTCGGTTTCAAAAAGCGGCTGAGTGGGGGGCTGCTGAACGTGTGTTGGTGGACAACAAACGGGAAGAACTGATTCGGATGCAGGGCCAGCGCTCAGAGGCTCTGGCCAGCCGAAAGGGATTGCAAACAGATCTTGCCTTGAGCCAACTCATCTCACCCATCGATGGCTTGGTTCTTGAAATTCATTCCCGTGAGGGAGAACGCCCAGGCAGTGATGGCGTGATGGACGTTGGGGCAAGTCAAAAGATGGAAGCAAAAATTGAGGTTTATGAGTCGGATGTTGCGAGGATCCAGCTTGGCCAGATCGTGCGTTTAACAAGTGAGAACGGTGGCTTTAAAGGGAATCTGAATGGACAAGTGATTCGGATAAGCCCCCAGGTTGAGCAGCGCGCTGTGCTGTCGACCGACCCCACCGGCGATGCGGATGCCCGGGTGGTGCAAGTGGACGTTGCCTTGGATCCCGCCGATGCCAAAAAGGTCATGCGCTTGGCTGGTTTGAAAGTGATTGCCCGTTTCCAGGCGAACCCATGACCTCGCCTTGGCAGGGACGTCGAATTCCACTCTCTTGGATGTTGCTCACCCGACAACCAGTGCGGTTGTTAGTGGCTCTCGCTGGCATCAGTTTCGCCGGAATCCTGATGTTCATGCAGCTCGGTTTTCGTGATGGCTTATTTGATGCGAGCGTCACGGTTCACCGGCTCTTTGATGCCGACTTGGTGCTGATTAGTCCCCGTTCAGCCAGCTCGGTGCGAATGGCGGGATTTCCCCGTCGGCGCCTGATTCAAACCTTGGCTGATCCATCGGTTGAAGGAGTCACCCCCGTTCATTGGGGTTTGATGTTGTGGCGCAATCCTGAAACCCGTCGCAATCGGGCCATCCTGGCGCTGGGCTTCAATCCTGATGATCCTTTTTTTTTAGATCCTGGATTAGCAGAACAAACCGGGGTTTTGAAGCAGAAAGGCCGAATTTTGTTCGATCGGTTGTCGCGTCCTGAATTTGGTCCGATTGCCGACTGGTACAACGACGGAAAGGTGGTGGAAACAGAAATAGCCGGCAATCGGGTCCGTGTTGAAGGGTTGGTGAGCTTGGGCACCAGTTTTGGAGCCGATGGCAATTTGCTCACGAGTACCGAAACATTTTTGGATTTGATGCCTCAGAAATCCCCCGGTGGGATTGAGGTTGGCTTGATTCGGTTGCAGCCAGGAACCGATCCAGACCTCGCTGTTGAGCGTCTTCAACAGCGCTTACCCGACGATGTGACGGTGTTGACGAAACAAGGTTTTATTGATTTCGAGCAGAACTACTGGAAAAGCAGCACGTCCATTGGCTTCATTTTCACCCTCGGGGCTGCCATGGGCTTCGTGGTGGGTTGCGTGATTGTGTATCAGGTGCTGTACACCGATGTGAGTGATCATCTGCCCGAATACGCCACCTTGATGGCCATGGGGTATCGCATGAGTCACTTGCTTGGTGTTGTGATGCGAGAAGGTTTTTATCTAGCGGCGCTTGGTTATGTGCCCGCCTACCTCGCCGGACAAGGGCTGTATTGGTTCGTTCGTGACGCGACAAAACTCCCGGTAGGCATGGATCCTGCCCGCGCGATCACCGTTCTGGTGATGATTCTTGTGATGTGCATGCTGTCGTCGCTGTTGGCGATGCGCCGTTTGATCGATGCCGATCCTGCGGAGATCTTCTGACATGTCTGTTGCTCTCAACTTTGATTCGGCGCCGCCGGCGGTGTCGATTGACACCTTGAGCCATTCCTTCGGTCAGGGTTCGATGCGCCGTCAGGTTCTCGAGAACATTTCCCTACGGATCAATCCCGGAGAGGTTGTGTTGCTAACAGGACCCTCGGGATGCGGCAAAACAACCCTGCTCACCTTGATTGGTGCTTTACGCACGGTGCAACAGGGGTCGGTGAATGTGCTCGGTCAACGCTTAGACGGCGCCGGACGTCGCAGCCGCCAACAAGTGCGCCGTCGCATTGGCATGATTTTCCAGGGCCACAACCTGTTGCGGTGCCTTACGGCAGAACAGAACGTGCAAATGGGTGCGGACCTGTTGCCAGATCTCACCTATCGAGCGCGAAGGAACGAAGCCCGTACCTGGCTAAGGGCGGTTGGTTTGGATGATCAGCAAATGGGTCAGTTGCCCCATGATTTGTCCGGTGGTCAAAAACAACGTGTAGCGATTGCCCGTGCCCTCGCAGCCCATCCACGTTTGCTTTTGGCTGATGAGCCCACCGCAGCATTGGACAGCAGAACCGGACGAGAAGTGGTGGATCTGCTCAAGAAACTGGCTCGGGAGCAAGCGTGTGCAGTGTTGATGGTGACCCATGATCCGCGCATTTTGGATGTGGCCGACCGACTTCTCGAAATGGAAGATGGCTGTTTATTGCCTGCTGTTCAGTAAGATGGTTGAAATTGAAAGTGACATCAACGGATGGCCAAGCGCAGAAACCTGAAGAAAGAGAAACAGGAGCGCAACCGCGCTTATGCGCGCAAGTTCAAAAAGCGCAAGATGCGTAACGACGGCCGTGGCGAAGGTGCTGGCAACGGCGTTACCGGTACTGCTAACAACGGCGGCGCCGCCGATTGATCGGTTCCATGGATCGTTCACGATCAAATTTGAAAAAGGGGGTCGTTGGACCCCCTTTTTTGTGTCCGTAGGCTGGTGGTCTTGTTGCTTCGGCTGTCGCGATGTTCGTAAGCGTCGTTATTCCGACCTACAACCGCAGGCCGATTCTCGAGAAGTGTCTCGATGCATTGGAGCGGCAGCACGTAGCGGGCCCCCTTGATCAGTACGAGGTGGTCGTCGTCGATGACGGATCCACCGATGGCACCCCCGCCTGGCTACGCGGGCACGTGGATCGTTTCCCCCATGTTCGGTTGGTGGAACAGCAGCACGGTGGTCCTGCGGAGGGGCGTAATCGAGGCGTGGATCACGCCAAGGGTGATGTGATCGTCTTTATCGATAGTGATCTGGTGGTAACAGAGTCGTTTTTGGCCTGTCATGCCAAAGCCTTGCAACGGAGTTGGGATCAGCGTGGCAATCGGCTTTGCTTCACCTACGGGGCTGTGGTGAACACAGCGAATTTTGAAGACCCCACATCAGAACGCCACAAGCTTCGAGATCTCTCATGGGCCTACTTCGCGACAGGCAATGTGGCGATCGACCGTGGAGTTTTGGAGCGCTCAGGCTTGTTTGATTGTTCGTTTCGTTTGTATGGATGGGAAGACTTGGAATTGGGGGAACGTCTACGGCGGATGGGGGTTGGCTTGATCAAATGTCCAGAGGCCGTCGGTTATCACTGGCATCCAGCGCTCACGCTTGATCAAATTCCCAATTTGATTCGTGTGGAGGGTGAACGGGCTCGAATGGGACTTGTCTTCTTCCGGAAGCACCCCACCCGTCGTGTGCGCTTCATCATTCAGTTCACTTGGTTGCATCGACTGCTCTGGGAGGTTTTAACGCTTGGGGGTTTGGTGAATCAGCACAGTCTTCGACCGACGCTGCGTTGGTTGATTCACAACGGTTATCCGGGCACAGCGATGGAGCTGCTGCGTCTTCCTTTGAACAGGATTGGCGTGCGTACTCTTTTTCAAGTGGCAGAGGCGGAAGGACTGCACTGAAAGCAATCGATTTGGTACCGTCAGAGGGTCCCCTATTCCGCACACTTGCCCGTTTCGGGTGTACTTGAACGGTTTTCGGCCCTGGTCGTGATTGTTCAGTCCCTGGCAGGTGGAGGCGAACCCGAAACCCTCAAACCATGG
>ERZ1046568.2066-NODE-2066-length-13499-cov-4.772761_pt1 | contig 13499 bp, 10 predicted proteins | sample MGYA00383092_ERZ1046568 | MGnify/ENA primary metagenome ERZ1046568 (study PRJEB29581, sample SAMEA5548362) | metagenome | biome: marine; feature: coastal; material: water | depth 1 m | study: Short-term variability in the microbial, nano- and picoplankton... | reverse complement strand
AGGTACAGAATCTTCGGTTATTAGTGTTGCAATAGCAGCAACTGACGCACCGACAGTTGCAGAATACGTAGAATTTGAGACAGCATTACTAGCTAAAAACGTTCTTGAACGTACCGGCATAGTATTAGCACCTACACAACGGATAGTAGTTAACTCCTCTATAGCAAACATAAGTGCTGTCGTTGTTGGCATCGAAACGCCAACGGCATAAATAGAAGTATAAAAGGAAAGTATTATGGGAAGATTTATAGGATTAACAAAAAATAAGGGAAGTGGCCTTGCTATTGAAGATCCGGATTTTGACAACTCTGGATTAGTTTTAACCAGCAACGGCACTGGATTTGTTTTGGCAGGCGGAGCAGCATTAGACAGAACTGTGTTGCCCGACTTTGTTAACTCAAACCAATCAATTAGTACAAATTTAGTAGCAACCGGTGCGTTTGACAACTCTGTATATACTTTTGCCTGGAGAGATGGTGTACAGTACGGACTTTCGTTATCGAGCAGTGGTGCATTAAGTGGTTCAGCATCTTCGATGGATGCTGAGAGTGTACTAAAGTTTGATATTTATGATTCAACATACGATATCACATACGAAGCAGATGTAACGATACAAGTTAGTTTATCTAACTCATATCCTGCAATTACAACAAGTCCAACAAGCAATGTTAGCTTATCACCTGGAGTTTCACAAACTACATTTTCTGCATCAAATTCACCAACTGAATGGTCAATTATTAGTGCAGGTACGTTGCCTAATGGAACAACAATTAATAATAGTGGTGTACTAACTTTTGGCTCTATTACTATTGGTACATTTTCTTATACCTTTACATTAGGTGTAAGAAATAGTAGTTTACCTGCTGGCGTATATTCTACAACAAGCTTTAACAAATCATTTACATTCCAAGAACCAATTGGTCAACAGCAGTATCAAGGTGCATACGGTCAAAATGGCGGTCAATGTTCGTTTACATGGGTTGCGCCAAGTGGTGTTCAAAAAGTAAATGTTATGGCAATTGGCGCTGGCGGAGGCGGCAGATATGACTGGGCAGCTTGTGGCGGACACGGTGGAGGCATGGTATGGGCTAACGATATTCCAGTTACACCAGGCCAAGGATATACTGTTCAAGTAGGTCGCGGCGGATGCTGGAACGGTACTACAGGCGGCTGTTCATGCTGGCCTGGAATGAAAGCATGTGGCGGCTGTTGTGGTTGCTATGGCGGTTGCTTTGACTTTGGATCAGTTGGTGCAAACGGAGCATGTTGCGGTGGATATGGGATGATGGCATATGATAACACCGGTGGCGGCGGAGGCGGCGGCGCAGGTTATTGTTCAGCAGCACCAGCAAGTTCACAAACTGCAAACTATTGCGGCTGCGGAGGCGGCGGCGGATCTGCTACATCACACCACAGTTCAACATTTGGATCAGGTGGCGGTGGCGGCACTGGCTCGTGTGGTATGTGCTGTTATAGATCAGGTGCATGCGGTGCATGCGGTAATCCAGGTTATTCACACCAAACTGGTTCAGGTGGTCAAGGCGGTTCAGGCGGAACATGCGGTAATCCAGGCGAACCATGGTCAAACTGGAGAGGCAACGGATATAACTGCGGTGGTACATTTGGCGGCGGTGGCGGCAGCCAGCACGGTGGCGGCTGGGGCGGTCCAGGCGTTGTAAGAATTATCTGGGGTGCTGGCAGAAACTGGCCGTGTACTAACACACATAACTTATAATAGGATAAAAACATGAATTATAAAAGCGTATATTATATTAGATTAGATGAAAACAACGAACCTATTGAAGGACTTATAAGTGCTCAAAACATGTTTTATGTTATGGATTCAAGTTGGGATTTTAATTTAGAAGATTGTTTAGCTGCTGGATTTGCTCCAGTACTAGACTCAGATAGAGATTATCTAAACGGAGACGGTGACCGTGAAGTAGTAATGGGCGCCATGGAAAAAAATGAAGACGGATCTTATACTCAATTATGGGTAGATGAAAATATTCCAGTTGCTGAAAAACGAGCTAGATTTATGGAAAGAACTAGACTTAATTTATTAAGTCAAAGTGATTGGACACAAGTAGTAGATAGCCCGCTTAGTGATGAAGAAAAAGCTGAGTACGCAACTTATAGACAAACGTTAAGAGATCTTCCTTCTACTATAAATTGGGATACAATTCAATCAGATAGTGAAATTAATTGGCCTAGACAGCCAGGTATTGAGACACCTGCTGAAGATGCTGATCCAACAACTCCACTAGATCCTGAAACAGGCGAACCACTATAAAAGCCACTTGACAACACCTCCTTTGATGTTATAATTAAATAGTAGCATCAAGGAGGTGTTTTTATGACATTTAAATCGATACTAATAGTTGGCGGCGGCTCAGCTGGCTGGATGTCAGCTGCAACATTAGTTAAAAAATTTCCAAATGCAAACATTACATTAGTTGAAAGTAGTGATATACCAATAGTAGGAGTTGGCGAAAGTACGTTAGGGTTTATACGAGATTGGACTAATTATTTAGGGTTAGATGACAAAGATTTCTTAAAACATACTAATGGCATTTATAAATTAAGTATAAAATTTACAGACTTTTATGATAAAGACTCAGGAGGATTTCATTATCCGTTTGGTGATCCTTGTGAAAATGAAAACTTTAACTATAATGATTGGTCACTAAAAAAAGCACTTTATCCAGATACACCTTCAAGTGATTTTGTAGATAACTTTTGGCCTATTATGTCGTTAGTTAATAAAAACAAATTGTCAACAAACAATGACGGAATGCTTGATAATTTTAGATTCGATTACAACACTGCGTTCCACTTTGATGCTCAATTGTTTGGAAAATATCTTAAAGATCACTACTGTAAGCCTCGTGGAGTTAATCATGTAGTTGGAACAGTTGATGAAATTATAACAAACGATGATGGTGTTGAACGAATTATACTAGAAGATGGAAAAGAACTTACAGCAGACTTATATGTAGACTGTACAGGATTTAAAAGTTTGTTGTTAGGCGAAGCACTACAAGAGCCATTTACATCATACAAAGATATTTTACCAAACAGCAAAGCATGGGCAGTTCAACTACCGTACACTAACAAAGAAAAAGAATTAGAAGTATATACAAATTGTACTGCATTAACTAATGGATGGGTTTGGAATATTCCATTATGGTCTAGAATAGGTACAGGTTATGTATATTCGGATGAATTTATAACGGACGAGGAAGCACTACAAGAATTTAAAAATCATCTTAATTCTGATAAAATGAAAGTATATAATCCTAACAGAGTCACTGACGAATTAAACTTTAGAAAAATTAATTTTAGAACAGGCATTCATGAAAGAACTTGGGTAAAGAACGTATTAGCAATTGGATTGTCAGCAGCATTTATTGAGCCTCTCGAATCTAATGGATTGTTTAGTGTGCATGAATTTCTATTAGAATTTTGCAGTCAAGTTGATAGACCAAAAGTGACACAGTGGGATCGTGATGTATATAATGCAAGCATACAAAAAATATATAATAATTTTGCTGAATTTGTAGCATTACATTATGCGTTATCTATAAGAGATGATTCTCAGTACTGGCGTAAAAATAGAGACAGAGTTTATGATTCTAATTTAAGAGATACTAAAAGTGGATTTAATGATTTGTATCTTCGTAAAACAGATTATAAGTCGCATTATGGGCGCGGAGGTATAGTAGCTATTGCACATGGAATGAACTATAATATGCTTACTAAGATCGACCTGTCAAGACAGCAGCTCGGATCTAGTATAAATTTAAAACAAAAATGCAACGATTTTCTTTATGATCGCCGAGCAAAAATGAAGCAGTGGGATGATGCTACAAAGAACCAACTTAGTGCATATGAATGGCTTAAACAGAATATATACAATGAGAAAGGATAGAAAATAATGGAAAATATAAATGTACCTCAGCTAGAAGCAATAATGCGTCCGCTTCCAAATATTGATATTGTAGAAGCAAAAGTACCGTTTGACGTTTTAAAGATATTGCAAGAGGAAATAGAAAGTCCATCGCAAGAGTTAATAGATAATAATGACCAATTATTAGGACATTTACAAGAAGAATATAAATTAGATCATATATCAGATCAAATATCTGATTATATACTACAAGTGGCAAAATATTGGCACAATGAATCACCAGGACTGATAGAAACAGAAGAAGAAGTGCGTAAATGCAACGAGTATGAATTTGAATTATCGGGATTATGGTTTAATAGGCAAAAAAAACATGAGTTTAATCCTGTACATCATCACAGTGGTGTAATAAGTTTTGTAATATGGATTAATATTCCCTATGATCTATCTGAAGAAGAAAACCTATTTCCAGAAGTAAGTGAAAACTATACTTCAAAATTTACATTCCATTACAATGATATACTAGGGCGGACTCGACAAATGGCATTGCCTGTTGATAAAACTTGGGAAGGTATGATGCTAATGTTTCCATCTAAATTACATCATAGTGTTTATCCTTTTTATACATCTGATGAAAATAGAATAAGTGTATCAGGTAATATTTCTATAAAGGTAAAAACATGACAGTAAAAATATATGATGATTTTCTACCACAATGGCTACATGTAAGAGTAAAAGAACAATTAATGAATCCTCATTTTGATTGGCACTTTCCAGGATTTGGCGGCATTGATGCTGATATAGGAAAAGCATGCTTTGCTCACGCTCCCTATATTCACAATGAGATAGAGAATTTTGAAGGTTGTGATGCATTACGCTATGCATTTGATTGTTGGATATACGAGAATAGAGATATATTTGAACTAAGTCATTTAAGTAGATGTCTAATTAATTTTTATACTCCTGGACAATTTACTGGGTGGCACCAAGATATTGTAGATGATAATAACATGTATAGTTTGCTATATTATGTAAATGATGCCGACGGCGGCACAGAATTTAAAACTGGTCAAAAAGTTGAACATAAAGAAAACAGACTTATTTTCTTTAAAAGTACAGACTGGCATGCCCCGATTATTTCTAAAGAACCTAGAAGAATTAATGTAAACTGGATAATAAAAGGAAGAGCAAATAGATTGGGAGGAATGGGTCTATGATGCAATATCAACAATCTAGAGCTATGACAAACACTATGCTATTGTTCAGTACTCCTATTTTTGCATACGATAAATATTCTGACCCCAACTATATACACGATACTGTCGAACAACAAAAATTAATGAAGAAAAACGCAGGTGGAAACTTCTCGTCAATTGAGACTAATATTCTAGAATTAGATTCTTATAAACTAATCAAAGATAGAATTTTAGATGGGCTAAATGAATATGTAAACGATGTATTACATGTAGACAATAAGCATGAGTTTTATCTTACACAATCTTGGTTAAATGTTAATCCGCCTAACAGCAAACATCACAGACATAATCATAGTAATTCTTTAATTAGTGGAGTATATTATATAGATACTTCACCTGAAGATAACATAATGTTTATTTCCCAAAATAATCAAACTGTCACCAATAATCCTACAATACAAATTAATGTGTCAGAATATACACTAGCAAATTCAAATTCGTGGCAATTGCCTGTAAAGAATAATGATATTATATTTTTCCCGTCATCTACATTACACGAAGTAGCTGAAAACCTTGGTGATAAAAATAGAATAAGTTTGGCCTTTAATTGTTTTGTTAAGGGTAATTTTGGAACAACTGAAACATTAAATGAGCTAACTTTATGAAAAAATTAAATAACGAAGATCGTAGCACGGCATTTTATATTAACGGCGGCGTTGGAAGAGCTGTGTGTGCTATTCCGGCATTAGAAAAATATCTTAAAAATAATCCAGATGATGACTTTGTAATATATTCAGAATGGGCATATGAAGCATTTTCAGGTCATCCTACGCTGCATGCTAGATCTTATCCAGCAAACTTACCTCATCTATTTAAAGATAAATTAAAAGATAGAAATGTAGTAATGCCCGAACCGTATCTTATATGGGAATATTATAATCAACAATGTAGTATTGCACAAGCATTTGATATTGAAATTAATGGAAGCTTAGATAACAATCTTCCGAGCGCATCGATCTATTTAAATAATGAAGAACGTCTTACTGCACAAAATATTATTAACGATATGAGAAGTAAGAGTAAAAAACCAATATTATTATTTCAACCATTTGGCAAAGGTATAACACTAAATGCTGTACAAAGTACAGCCGGTCCTATTGATTCAACCGGAAGATCATTTAGTATTGAATCAGCTGCAAAATTAATAAAACATATCGAACATAAATGTTCAGTGCTACTAATGAATGAATTTAACGTTGACTTTCAAGCATACGGATGTAAGGAAGAAACATTTTATGTAGATAATGCAAATTTAAGAAAATGGTTTGGCTTGATAAATGCAGCTGATGGATTTATTGGTTGCGATTCAATAGGACAACATATTGCAAATTCTTTTAATAAGAAAAGTTATATAATATTAGGATCTACATTTGCGCAAAATGTATCATATCCCAATAATGAATGGTTTGATATTTTTGACTTTAACAAAGACAAGAAACAATATAGTCCTATACGCATTATAGTTGATGAATGTGTAGATAGACAGAATGAAACGTTAATGAATTTAACTGACGATCAAATTAAACAAATAGCAGATAAAATACTAAGTGGTATATAGGGACAATAATATGAAAAAAGACTTTTGGATTTTAGGTATTTCTAGAGGACATAATGCTGGAGTATGTCTTTTAAAAAACGGAAAAATTGTATTTGCAATTGAAGAAGAAAGATTTAGTAGGAAAAAGTACGACGGTAGTCCGTTTGCTGCAATGGTAAAAGTTAAAGAATACACTGATAAAATTGACTATATGTTTATTGCTCACACGCAAAATATGGATTCTGCTGGTAAAACTGATTTTACTGGAGACAATATTTATGTGGCACTAGCACGTAAAATTGGGCTAATTGATCAATACGAAGAGCCAATGAAACATCCGCAAGTAATTGATTTAAGTCATCAACATCATAAAATACATGCCGCATGTGCGTTCTATCGTTCAGGATTTGATGATGCAGTTGCAGTAGTAGTTGACGGCTGCGGATCAGTTCGAAATCTTGAATATGTATTTGATAGTAAATTTAATCCACGTATATCTAATCAATATGGATTTTGGGAAGTAGAGTCAGTTCTTAATTGTGCGTACCCTGCAAAATTTGATACTTTGTTTAAACATTCTGGCTGTGCAGATCCGTTGTTAATGGATATTGATCCTACTCACAACGGCGAGCACTTAGGCGAATCAGGAACATATTTTAGTGTAAATTCTCGCAACGCAGGCATTACAAAAACTTACGAAGCAGTTACTAAGTATTGTGGTTTCCAAGAAATTGAAGCAGGAAAAACTATGGGTCTATTTCCATACGGTAAACCTAATGATAAGATACCAAAGTTATTTAAGAAAGTTGGAGATCTAACATTAGCAGATCCAGATGTAGTTGTGCCGTTTTATCCTAGAGGTGCATTGCTAAACGCACAGCCATTTTCTGAATTAAATACTCACCTCGATAGTCACGATGATGTCACACACGAACAAAATCGTAGAGATATGGCATATGCTGTCCAGACCGAAACACAAGAACAACTTTTAGAACTTATAATTAATGCGTCTAACATGTCAGGAAAGAAGCAGGTAGTACTATCGGGAGGATATGCTCTTAATTGTGTTGCAAACTATTACTACTTAACTGAACTTAATAAGCATGGCATTGAATTATATATTGAGCCAATATCAAACGACGGAGGAACTGCAATTGGCATTGCAATGCTAGGCTTTCATTCGTTAACTGAGATATCTGAAAAATTAAACGGTCGTGAAATTTATCTAGGCCCGCAATATAATTATTCCGATAACGACATCAATTCAGTGGTTGAAAAATATAATGCAGAAATTAAAGATGCTACAGATGCTGATGTTATTGCGTTAATGACAAGTAAGAATATTGTTGCTAATTTTCAAGGACGATCAGAAGCAGGCCCACGTGCATTAGGCAATCGTAGTTTGATGTTCGATCCTACATTTGAAGACGGCAAGGATTTTGTTAATGAAATTAAACATCGTGAATACTTCCGTCCATTTGCAGGAAGTATATTACAAGAAGATGTACACGAATGGTTTGATTTGCGTGGTATGGAAAGTTCACCAACAATGATGTATGCTGTAAACTGTCAACCTGGTATTGAAGAGAAAATTCCAAGTATTATTCACGTAGACGGTACCTGTCGAATACAAACAGTGACTGAAGAAGAAAATCCACTGTACTATAGAATTATTAAGGCATTTAAAGAAAAAACAGGATGCCCAATTATTTTTAATACTAGCTTTAACTTAGGCGGCGAGCCGTTAGTAGAAACACTTGAAGATGCATTACGTACCTTAGAACATAGTAAAATTGAATATTTGTATCTACCAGAATACGGAAAGCTAATTACAGTCAAGAACTGATAAATATTACAATAAGGGGCAAATAATGCAAAACTTACAAAAATATTTAACAGACGGATTAAAAAATACTTTGTTATTTAAAAACAATTCAGGGATCAGTCATAAAGGTCCTTGGAAACAAGTATATGAAAATACATTACTTGATCGGTGGTATGTGGGTGACTTTGCCAGCGTAGAATATACTATAAGTGCAGACTTTGATGTTAATAATAAAGAACTTGTTAAAGTATTGATTACAGCATCTAGAGATAATGCAAGTTTAATTGTTTATGCTAGAAGTAATACTTTAAATGATATATTAAATATAACAGCTACCGTAAACGATAGTTATGTTGATGTTATACTAAATCCTGTTATAGACACCGAAGCAGGTACAGACTTTACCGGAGCAAAAGTTATACATACTGCTCAGTATTTTCATGCCCAAACTCCCTTAATTGTGTAATCAAGTTATTGATAAATAACATATAGGAGAGTATAATCATGGCAGTAGTAAGTTCACCCTTTAGATCAAAATTTGGATTTAAAAGCACTGGATTTATTGTCGACGACGAAGGCAATATTTCTGCAAAATCTATATCATTAATTGACGAGATTGATGTCGATCCTGGATTACCCGCAGATTTTACATTTAGTGATTCTACTGGAAATTTTAGAACTTCAGGAAATGCAACAGACAACCCTACAATTACTGTTTTTCGAGGAAAAACAGCAATCATTGACATATCATTAACTGCACTAACATTTAATATAGTTGCAGATGATAAGACAACTTTTTATAGTAGTGGGTTAGTATATGTAGGCGGCGACTCGGGAGATTTAGCACAAGGGCAACAATCTGGCAGACTAACATGGGCAGTACCTGTAGCAGCCCCAGATACACTTTATTATGCAAATGCAGCTGGAACTATTTTTGGAACAATTAGTGTTCAAAATGCTCCTAGTGCATTTAGTGAAGTTGCAATAACAAACTCAACACCATCAACGAGCTCTCTTACAGGAGCATTAACAGTAGCAGGCGGCGTAGGAATTGTAGGCGATTTATATATCGGCGGCACATTAAATATTGACGGTATTGGATTAGCTTCACTTAATTCTCCTACAAATTTAGAAATAGAAGCTGCAAATAACATTATTATAAAAATTGACGGCACTTCTTTAGGTATAGTTAAAACTACCGGCTCTACAGTTCCAGTAGTTGACACTACGATAAATAACACTATAATAGGTGCAACAACACCTACATCCGCAGCATTTACATCGGCAACAGCTAGTATAGAACCTACTACAGAAACCGGAATAGCAAACAAAACATATGTAGATCGAACAGCAGTAGCATTATCAATAGCATTTGGATTATAAAACATGGCAAAAACACAAATAAAAAATTACGTATTTAAACCTGGACTAGGTGCAGCGGATAATTTATATCCTAATGCTTATAGCTTAATAACTGCAAATAAATCATTTATACAAAAAGAAGCTACAGCATGGATTCAAACACAAGTTGATGCTGACGCCTCAGGATTTGTAGGTTATACATATAACCAAGCAAAATGCGAAAGAGATGTTGGATACGTTGTTGAGGCATACTTAAAAGATTTACGATATGGTGGCAATGAAAATGTAAGAAAAACTATTAAGTATTATTGGGATCAAGACGTTGCTCAAGTCGACGGCGATAGACAACCTGAAATTCAAACTCATACATTTATTAGTACACTAATAAGAGATAATATTCTACCTAAAGTTGCATATGCAGCAACTAACACAGAAGTTGATCAAGTTTTAAGTGGCGAAGATGCAGAAGCTCTTCAACAATTTACCCCAACAGACGCAACATATAAACCAACTACTGGTGTAATGACATTAACTATTGGAGCTCATACTCTTTCTGTAGGCAGTCAGATACACATTGCTCCGGCAGGTATTACATTTACTTGTTCGTTAGATGCTAATGCAACACTACACCCGTACCCGAGAGGTAGCGGAGTTCCGAATGCTACTGGTAGAGATCCGTTTTATTATACACCTGTTAAGATTACTGCAACAACAGCAACTACTATTACAGTAAACATAGGAATTAGTTCAGATACATCAACACATACATTTAACAGTGCAGTTGCAAATTCAATAACAGCAGGTCCTAGTGCAGTAATTAATACATTAGCATTTAATACAGTTGATGTTATAACAAACGGATTAAATGCTTTGCCAACACTTGTTCCTACAGGAGTAGGAACAGTTAAATTCCAAGGTGCCTACGAATTAGAAGAATTACTATTAATTACTAATGTCACTAGTAATGATATTATATACAACTTTAGTTCACCAGCAACAGGAGGTTTAGTTTCTTTAAAAACAGATAAAATTGAAACTGATCCGGACTTTGTGACTTACTTACAAACTACTGATGCTATTACTACAGTCACATTAAATTATAATACTAGTGGACACGCTGATACTGACGATTTACAAATATTTGTTGAAAAATTAGAAAACGGTAAAAGCGTTGTGACTACTCGACCATTTGACTTTGGCACAGATGCAATTGAGCGTATGCGTGTAGCGCCTGCAGTAAGTATGCTTGACGCTGACTTTGAGTACGGACTACAGCCAACTAAATGGGCTGCAATTGCTGCACTAAGAGGATATCCATCGGTATACGAGATTCCAGGAACTGACACACCTGTATTAACAGTTGAAAGTGATGCAAGTGCAGGAACAGAAGGAATTGGACAATCATTAATTACTGTTAATACAATCGGAGCACACGGATTCACGTCAGGTATTCCTATTACAATTAAAGCTCTCGAAGATAGTGTTGTTGGTGCAGCTAGAGCAGAAGGTTCGTTTGTTATTGTTAACGTACCGACACCGACATCATTTCAATACTATGCAAAATCTAAAGTAGGTACAGTTAACCCTAGTACACTGTCAACTACATATACACAGTTGAGACAAGCTGGATTTTATACAGGTGCAACAATTGGCGCACCCGACTTTGCAGTTGTAAGTCAAGGCTCAAATGGTGTAATGACAACACAATTAAGTGTTGCCGCAGGAAATACTATTATACCATTTGACGGACTTGCACCGGAAGTTGGTTCACCACTAACACAATCTGATATTCCAGTAGGTTCACAGGTCACAGGTGTTATTGATACCTCAGCAGGGGGCGGAACATATTTAACACCTGTTGTAACTGCTAATGCAGCTATCGGCGATAGTCAAATTTTTGTTGAAGATAGCACTGGTATAATTAATAATTTAGCAGCTGATCGCGGTGACGGAACTGCAATGTATGTAAACAACGTACAGCCTACATTTATTGAGTTTGATGATTTATTAACAGCACCAGTAATTGCTAACAAAAAAACATACACAGGGATAACAGGATCAAATGTTGATCCGTCAGGTACCGGCGCTACATTTGATGTGACTCTCTCGCAAGATGCACAGCGCAGTTATAATATTACTGTTACTGCCGATGGTACTGCGTATGCTATTGGAGATAGAATATTACTCGACGGATTAGATATGGGTGGGCAAAGCGGTATTAATGACGCACTACTACAGGTAACAGGAGTTGGATCATTAGGCGAACTACAAACATTTAGTACTCAAGGTGCTCACTGGGACGGAAATCTTAACCTAACTAATCAAACTGGTACAGTTCAAGGACATGCTGGAACAGGAGCAAAAGTTGATTTGTCATTTAATGCTGGATCATATACAAGTGCAGGACCTTCAACAGGTACAGCTACGTATACTAATCCATTATCAGTATATAACTCCGAAACTAGAAACTATCCTAGTGTAGGTTCATCAATTGCATATACATATAATGGTGCATCCGGTACAGGTGCAATATTTACTGTAGTTGTAGATGACGGCAACTATAGCGTAACAACAAATGTTGCAGGCTCTGGTTATGTAGTAAATGAAACATTTGTTGTTGCAGGAAATCTTTTAGGAGGCGCAACACCCACTAATGATTTGACAATCACAGTAAGTGCCGAAAATGCAGGCGCTATCACAGGTATTACGTCTGCGGGTACTGCATTAATAGGTAGTGGAGGTAGCTTTAGTATATATAGATCAGGCTCGGCATATACTGTTAATATTTTAGCACAAGGTACAGATTATAGAACAAATGAAACTATTGATGTTCCGGGTAGTTTCTTAGACGGTACATCCCCTGCAAACGATGCAACTATTACTATTAATACAATCGGTGTTAGCGGCCAGATAACAGGAGCAACTGTTACTGGTACTGCACTTAATACTGCTGATGCATCAAGTGGATATGCTGTTAATGACGGTTTAGTTATTCCTGGAAGCGAAGTTCAGGGCGGAGCAGATGGAATCAATGACGTGTACTTGCAAGTTACTAGTGTTAATGCTGGAGTAATTACAGGACTATCGTTTTCAGGCACTCCTCCTATAGTAAGTAGAACTTATAACGGTGTTAATTCATCTATAGCTGCTACGTATACAGGTACATCAGGTACAGGAGCAATATTTGGAATTCAGTCAGTGAACGGCGCATATGCTGCTACGACACTAGTAGCCGGTATTGATTATCAGCCAACAGAAACATATGTTGTAGCAGGTGATCTTTTAGGAGGCACTACTCCTGCAAACGATGCAACTATTACAATTGATAACGTTGGCGGCACTGGAGATATTACAGTTATCTCAATAACTGGTACAGGATCAACAGCAGGCACATTCCAAGGTAAAGAGACTGATAATAGAATCGGCTCGGCAGGTACATTTGACGTTAGTATTAGCGGCGGCAACTATGCTGTGACAGTTAATCAAGGTGGTCAAAATTATGGCACAAATCAAACTATTTTACTTCCAGGTAATTTATTATCAGGTACATCTCCGGCTAATGATTTAACAATTACAGTATCAACTATTGATACTGTAACGGACGGCGCAATA
>ERZ1046568.2065-NODE-2065-length-13502-cov-7.265635_pt1 | contig 13502 bp, 12 predicted proteins | sample MGYA00383092_ERZ1046568 | MGnify/ENA primary metagenome ERZ1046568 (study PRJEB29581, sample SAMEA5548362) | metagenome | biome: marine; feature: coastal; material: water | depth 1 m | study: Short-term variability in the microbial, nano- and picoplankton... | reverse complement strand
TTAAGGAAAATGTATCCCTTAAATATTTTTCAAACTTACTTAGTGCTTTCTTAAAGTATTTTTTTCTATTCTCAGGAATTGATGATAAATTAAAACTATCAAGTTCCGTTTCAATGGATTGAGTTTCGTTTTCTGAGAACTCTCTAATTTTCAATCCGGAAAGAATATGAAGAAATTTTTCATATACCTTAATTTCAGATTTTTTAGTTGTTTCCGTTTTTAAACTTTCAAATAAGTTATACGCTTCCAGTAATGTCATATTGATTAATGTTTTCTTGGTTAGTGGCACAAAGCAAAAATTATTACACCTTAATTTAAAATTTACCAAATAGATGTGAGTAAAAGTGTTGTATTAAGCGCAACAATTGTATATCCGCCATTTTAATTTAATGCAATTCCGGATATATTCACTATATCTATATGGTTTTTGGGTGGTTATCCATGATTCTATCTAGTGGACTGCGTACAATATCGTTATTTAATGTCGCAACATGTGTATATATCTGTGTAGTTTTTGGGCTGCTATGACCCAAAAGTGCTTGTATAAACCTTAAGTTAACATTGGCTTGTAACAAATGCGTGGCAAATGAATGCCTTAATGTATGTGGTGTAGCCCATTCATTAGTACCGGTGTTTTTTACCGCTCTACGGAATACTTTAGTAATACTGCTAGCACTGTATTGGCCACCATGCATTCCTTCAAATAGCCAATAAGAAGGCTTATATTCTCTGTAGTATATCCTTAAGATTTCTAATGTAGCTTCGGACAGAATTGTATATCTATCTTTCTTTCCTTTAGCTGATTTAATGTGTATTTGCTTATTCTTACTATCGATATCTTCTATTCTAAGATTGGGTATTTCACCAATTCGTAGTCCGCCACTATATAGTAAGTATAGTATTGCTTTGTGTTTGATGTTTTTGGGACTATTGATAAGAGTGATCGTTTCGGGCTCACTTAGTACAGAGGGTAGAGTTCTTTCTTTTTTGGGTCTAGTTAATGTATATACGGCTCTAGATTGGCCTAGTATTTTTTCATGATAGTACTTGATAGCATTGATGATGATATTCTGTTTTGATGAGCCAATATCATATTTCTGGATTAAAGAATATACGTATTTTTCTATTTCGTCCTTTGTTACAGTTTCCATTTCTCTGTTTCGGTAATGGTTAAAGTATCTTAGGAGTACCGATTTATAGGCTTTGATAGTATTTTGACTCAGCCCAGAAAGTACCATCTTAGTTTCCGTGTTTTCTATTCTTTGAGCGACTATTTCGCACATCTCAAATATCGGTTCAGATATCTTATCTGTGGTGATTTGGATGATGTTTTCCTTGCCAAACATGCTATATAGATGCTGTAAATTATGATCCTTATTGGGTACACTCCATAACTTTTGAGGTTTGTGATACCATATGCCTTGCATTTTTTTGAGTTCGGCTCTCCATGCTTTAGCCACGAAAGGTATTTTGATTTTTATTCTTTTAGATTTGCTGTCGGTATTGAGTATTTCTGCTATCATGATGTAAATATAGCTACTTGGATAACTATATAATGCTGATTATCAAATGATTATGTAACTTAGTCGTTCTTAACGGATAATAACCGTTCTTAACGGTTGGATGACGTATTTAGAAATGTAAATTGAATGCAATTATGAAGAAATGTAAAATATGCAAGTCTGTGTACAGAGGCCGCAAAGACAAAATATTTTGTTCTGTGAAATGTAAATCCGATTATCATCGTAAATTAAATGAGGTGACATTGGACGCCACCACTAGGATAGATAAGATATTACATCGTAATCGATCAATACTCTTAGAGATACTGGGTAAGAACAAAGTACAACTTAAGGTAGAGCGATCTCTTTTGGATAAAAAGAATTTTAAATGGGATTATCATACGAGTACTCATGTCAATGTGCAGAACAAATTGGTGACTTACCTGTACGATATAAGTTGGATATTATTCACTGACCAGGAAGTCCTTATCAGACGAAAGAGAAATATTGATAGATTGGTAAATGAAGAATAGTGTAATTAATTGGTCTACTTGCTGAAACGTGCCTTTATGCCCTATGCTACCCATCCGTTACTAAGGCCACAAATCTCATGTTTTTCGTTACGATTTCGCTACGAATAAAATTTTTAAAAACAAAAAGAAGCCAATATATTTATCTAACTTATTGATAACGTATATATTATGTTTTAATAAATAGTTTTTTAAAACAATACTGTTAAAGCAGAGTATTCACTTTTTTTGGCAGCATTTATCTGCAAAAAAATGAACAGGTTAAAATTTCGTTAAATGATTATTGCTTGCATGATGTATTTAACATATATATAATTGACAATCAGCAACTTGTGCGATATTTTGAAAGCGTGTTATATTCTGTGAGGAAACAGAAGGTCTTAGTTTGTATCTTTTGGTTGTATAAAGTGATAAAATTGTAATTTTGGCACCATCTTAAAACGTTACGCTCTTGACTTACAAATAAGAACAATAAAGATTAAACCTATGATGAAAAGAATTCTTACCCTTCTAGTGCTAGTATCAGCAGTAGGTTATACAGCATCAGCTCAAAGAATCGCAGTAATAGATATCCAGGAGATATTATCTAACATGAAAGAATATAGCTCAGCAGAAAAGCAACTAGACGATGTGGCAGCAGGATGGAGACAAGAAGTATCTATCGAATATGATAAAATAAAGAGTCTTTACAATAAATATCAGGCGGAGCAAGTACTCCTCAGTGATGCTGATAAGAAAAAAAGGGAAGACGAGATTGTAGAAGCAGAAGCAGCAGTAAGAGAGCTTCAGAAAAGGAAATTTGGTCCAGAAGGAGATTTATTTCTTAAGCGACAAGAACTTGTAGCTCCAGTTCAAGAGAAAGTATTCTCAGCGATCGAAGATTTTGCAGCAGATAGAGGTTATGATCTTATTTTTGACAAAGCTGGATCTACAGGATTACTTTTCACATCTGATGAGTACGATAAGACGGCAGATCTCAAAAAGAGATTAGGAGTAAAATAATTTGGCTTTAGCCACAGTATTGGTATAAAATCGATACACCTTAATATTAAGCTAACTCACATATATTAAATTACACTTTGAGATTGGTCACAAAACCGTCTCATACATATTAGACTATTATGAAGACATTCAGTAAATTATTAATTGTAGCAGTTGCATTTGTTTCATTTTCAATGACTGCAACGGCTCAGAAGTTTGGATACATTAATTCACAAGAGCTAATTTCTCAACTACCAGAAGTAAAGGAAGCTAACGCTAACATAGAGACACTTAAGACTCAATTGCAGAAAAAAGGCCAAGATATGATTACTGCACTGCAAACTAAGTATGGTAAATTAGAGGCGGATAGAGATAATTACTCACCGAAGCAACTAGAGGCAGAAGCGATTAAGTTAAAAGGAGAAGAGCAAAAGATTGGAGAATTTGAGCAAACTTCTTCACAACGTATTATGTCAAAAAGCGAAGAACTACTCAAGCCTATACAGGAAAGAATCAATGTTGCTATCAAACAAGTTGCTGAAGAGAATGGATATACTTATATTTTTGATGCGAGTCTTGGTATAGTACTTTATGCAGATCCAGGAACAGATGTAACGGCGCTTGTAAAAGCTAAATTATAACTGATTGGGTAATAAAGATACTAATAGGGCAGTTTATAATGACCAAAGGAGTATTGGAGTCTTTGACTCTGGCATTGGCGGCTTAACGGTCGCCAATGCTATTAATAAGGTATTGCCCAAAGAACATTTGATTTATTTTGGTGATACTGCTCATCTTCCGTATGGAGATAAGTCTGTAGATGCCATTCGATATTATGCTCTTCGGATTTCAAAGTTTTTACTAGAGCAAGACTGTAAAATGATTATTATTGCATGTAACTCTGCTTCTGCAGTTGCAAGTGATATGCTGCTTGAGTTTTTTAAAGGTAAGGTCCTCTTTGCTAATGTGATAGATCCACTAATACAATATACAATAGAGAAAGGCTATCAAAATGTAGGTGTAATAGCTACGAAAGCCACTATCGGATCTGATGTATATCGCGAAAAACTCAAAACTAAAGATCAAAAACTTAAAGTCAATCAATTGGCTACACCTCTTTTGGCACCCATGATCGAAGAGGGATTTTTCAATAATAATATAAGTCAGGAGGTGATAAAAAAATATTTATCAGATGATAGTATGCAGGGTCTTGACTCATTGCTATTAGCCTGTACTCATTATCCACTTATAAGATCGGAGATAGAACTATACTATAAAGAAAAAGTTGAAATACTAGATAGCTGTAATGTGCTGGCTTACCAAGTAAAAGAAATGCTTTCTAAGGAGAATCTCCTTTCGGCTAAGCTATCAAAATCACATAAATATTATGTGTCCGATTTCACTCAATCATTTGAGGATACCGCTAAGCTATTCAATGGCAGCGAAATAGAGTTGGAAGTCAAAAATATTTGGTAAAATTTGAGGTTCGCCGATTCGATTTAATATAATCAACGGTGTTTAGAACCTAAAACCAAAAGAAGCCTGGAGACCAAAGTGCGTATCCTTATCATCTCTATAGATATAACTGTTATTCTCACTATACTCAGCTCTGGAGATATCGGTGTCATTATTAGTGATATCGGCTAGACCAATATCAGCTCTAACACCAATGTAGAATCCACGATTGATATTGTATGATACACCAACGATCAAACCATAGTCCAAGAAGTTCATAACATTCCCTCTCTTCTCATTGAACTGGTAATACGCACCAGCAAACTTCGGAAGATATACCACTACTCCATTTACCTTGATGCCTGGACTGCGCCCAATTGCTTGACCTTCACCTGCTACATCAGAATTATAATTAAAATCTAAAGATTGTCTAAATTGTATTAGCGAGTCATTTTCAGTAGATATGAATGTCTGGAGCCCAGTGGCAGTAGGGCCTACAAGCATACTTATGTATGCTCCTGCACTCACTTCTATTTTTTCTGTAATATTGATATGGGCAGTAACTGGGAAACTGATATAAGCATTAGAAATATCAAGATCGTAGTCAAGTCTTCCTCTTTCTATAATGTCTTCACTACTAGGAATTGGAATTTTATAGAATGACTCTGTACCTTCTCCTCCAAAACTTTTTTTAGCGCCATTTTGTACGTAAAGCACTTCTAATCTAACAGAAAATACATCGCTAAAATTTTGGGCATAATTGAGGCCAAAATGAAATCCACTACTCACACCATAATCTTCGTTGATACTTTCTTCGAGAGGTCCTTTAAAGGTACTATAGTTGAGACCTGCTCTTACACCGATATTAAATGATTGCGCCATCATGATGGTGGTAAATAATGAGAATGTCGATGCTAGTATTATTTTCTTAATCATAAGTATTGTTTATTATTCCAAGAGGGAATACATTTTGAGCACCAAAGATATCAAAATAGACAACTGAGTAACGTTTAGAAGAGGATATTCGCTTGATAGAATAATCTTTTGGGTAAATTTTATGATTTTGCTAAGATATGCTAGCTTATCTAGCTTTAAAAGATGGTCTCATCTTCAAAATATCACTTAAATAAAAAAGTGGAACTAATAACTTTTTTATGCATCGCTTCTTTAAATCTAATCAGATAGTACCTTTGCGACACTTTAATAATTTATCAGTGTAATGAGCAAGAGAAATAAACTATCCAAGTTTGAAGATATTATGTCCTATCCTAATGTCTATCAAAATTTTAGTCCTAAGGAAATTAAGCCAATGGGTCAGGGTGGGAAAGTGGTACAGTTGAAAGGTAAGTGGGCAGAGCATTTTGGTGACCAAAAGCCGATAACGTTAGAGCTTGCTTGTGGAAGAGGAGAATACACCATACAACTAGCTAGAGATTATACGGATCGCAATTTTATTGGTGTGGATGTCAAGGGAGCTCGTATTTGGAAAGGTGCTACGATGGCGTTATCAGAAGGATTAGACAACGTTGCTTTCATGCGTACTAAGATAGAGGTGATAGAAGAGTTTTTTGCGCCCAATGAGATATCAGAGATATGGATTACTTTCGCAGATCCATTCCTAGGGAAGCCCAATAGAAGGCTTACAGCACCTGATTTTCATGATAGATACAAACGAATCCTCATAGATGGAGGCGTCGTCAATATGAAGATAGATGATCTTACACTCTATGAATTCACTAAGGAAGTGTTAGCAGAACGAGATGACGTAAAGATTCTCTACGATAGAGACAATATATATAGCCAGCCATTAGATTTTCCTGAGTTACAGTACAAAACCTATTATGAAAAATCTCACTTAGAGAAAGGCCGTAAAATCAAGTATATGAGATGGATGTACGTTTAATACTAACATTTGTCTGTTGTCGTAGTATTGAGGAAGATTTCTAGAGCGGAAGGACCATTTCGTTTATTAAATATTTGATGTAAACCTTATCACTGTTTGTAAACTACATTAATTGGCTTTTCTCTGTCATGTTGACCATCTTGATATTAATTTTATTGATATAATTGTCAGTTTCTGGGTTTGGTTTGTATTTTGTCGAAATTGTATTCGAAATACTAAAAATGACTTACGATAATTATACAATAAAGGCACAAGAGGCCATACTGAAATCTCAGCAATTGGCTGGACACTTAGATCAACAAGGTGTTGATACAGTACATCTTATAAAAGGGATTATAGAGACAGATGAAAAGTTGGCCGAATTTCTACTACAAAAGATGGAGATCAATGTAGCGGTGCTGATTAGAAAACTTAATAAAGCGTTAGAAAATTACCCAAAAGTATCTGGGGTTGGCAAGCAATTTCTGACAAACGATAGTAATCAAGCACTTTCAAGAGCTAAAAAGCAAATGAAAGTATTCGAAGACCAATTTATTTCATTGGAGCTTATCCTTGTGGGGATAGTTACTGGTAAGGATAAGGCTGCAAAGATACTCAAGGACTTAGGTGCTAGCGAGAAAGCATTAAAGGCTGCGATCAATGACTTGCGTAAGGGGAGAAAAGTTACAGAACAAAGCGCTGAAGAATCTTATAATGCTCTCAATAAATATGCAATTAATCTATGCGAAAGAGCGGAGCGAGGTAAGTTGGATCCAATCGTTGGTAGAGACGAAGAGATCAGGAGAATACTACACATATTATCTCGAAGAAAGAAAAATAATCCCATCTTAATAGGTGAATCTGGAGTTGGTAAGACGGCAATAGTAGAAGGGATAGCATGGCGTATTATCAATCAAGATGTACCTGAGAATCTTAGAACGAAGCAAATATTTTCACTTGATATATCTGCATTGATTGCAGGTGCAAAATATAAAGGTGAATTCGAAGAAAGATTAAAAGCAGTAATAAAGGAAGTGAAGAGTGCTGATGGTGAGATTATTCTATTTGTGGATGAGATACATACACTAATCGGAGCAGGAGGAGGTAATGGCGCTATGGATGCAGCTAATATATTAAAACCAGCTCTCGCTAGAGGAGAATTGAGAACTATTGGAGCTACTACTCTAGATGAATACCAGAAATATTTTGAAAAAGACAAAGCATTAGTTCGTAGATTTCAAACAGTATTAATCGATGAGCCGTCAGTCGAAGATACAGTATCTATACTGAGAGGAATACAAGAAAAATATGAAGTTTATCACAAGATGGATATTCTTGATGAAGCACTCGTAGCTGCTGCAGAATTGTCTCATAGATATATTTCAGACAGATCCCTTCCAGATAAGGCAATTGATCTTATTGATGAAGCAGCGGCAAAGCTAAGGTTAGAATTAGATTCTGTTCCAGAAGAAATAGATGAGCTTGATAGAAAACTTCGTCAACTAGAGATAGAGCGTGAGTTTATAAAGAGAGAAAATGATACTAAAAAGTTAAAAGGAGTAGAAGAGAATATCGCAAATGTTAAGGAGGATTTGGATTCGATTACTGCAGCGTGGAAGAGTGAAAAAGAGATTGTCGATACCGTGCAAAATATTAAGATTCAAATCGAAGAGCAGGAGCATCTGGCTGAAGTAGCTGAGCGGGAAAGTAAATATGAAGAGGTAGCAAAAATAAGGTATGGTACGCTCAAAGAATTAGAAGCCAAACTTAAAGTATCAGAAGAAAAATTGGATAAACTTCCGGAAGATGGAAGATTTACGAATGAGGAAGTAACGGCAAGTGATATTGCAGAAGTAGTGGCAAAGTGGACAGGGATTCCTGTGTCAAAAATGCAAAAAAGCGATAGAGATCGACTACTTGATCTTGAAAAAGAAATAGGCAAGCGACTGGTAGGACAAAAGGAATCGGTAGTCGCAGTTTCTGATGCTGTACGTAGAAGTAGATCAGGCCTATCTGATGATAAACGCCCTATTGGATCATTCATATTTGTAGGACCTACGGGTGTAGGTAAAACAGAGTTAGCTAAAGCGTTGGCCGAAGTACTTTTTGATGATGAAAATGCTATCACTCGAATAGATATGTCAGAGTTTCAAGAGAAACACTCGGTGTCTAGGCTCGTAGGTGCGCCACCAGGATATGTAGGATATGACGAGGGTGGACAACTTACAGAAGCGGTGCGTCGTAAACCTTATTCTATAATACTATTGGATGAGATCGAGAAGGCCCACCCAGACACTTTCAATATCTTATTACAAGTTCTGGATGATGGTCGATTGACTGATAATAAAGGTAGAGTAGCTAATTTTAAAAATACAATTATCATTATGACATCCAATATGGGTTCTGAAACTATTTTAGAAAATTTTGAAAATCTAGATGCACTAGGTGAAAAACATAGAGCGGACATAGTAGAGACTACTAAGTTGGAGATATTCGATGTACTAAAAGAAAGCCTTCGTCCTGAGTTTCTAAACAGAATAGATGACAAGATTATGTTCTTACCATTAACTAAATCTGAGATTAAAACGATTGCTGGATTTATGTTGAATAGTACTCGTAAGAATCTTGCGAAACAAGAATTGGCTATTGAACTTTCTGAATCTGCATTGGATCTCTTAACTGACTTAGGTTATGATCCGCAATTTGGTGCAAGACCACTAAAGAGAGTTATCCAAAAAGAGTTGGTTAATCGATTGGCAGTAGAAGTTCTTAAGGGAGAATTTACAGCAGGAGAGACAATCTATATTGGTACCGATGCAAAAGGATTTACTTTCTCTGAGGAGCCAAACGATTCTCAAGGTAAGCCTAAAGTAGAGAAGAAACTAAAGAAGTCTGATTTAGACAAACTTAAGAGGGCTACAAGATATTTCAATGATGCTGTGGATGATGTAAATAAAATTGATCCTCAGGATAATTAATGTTTTGAAATTGAATTAATTTCTTACTCTACTGTAAATTGGAGTATTGCATTGTTGTTTAATAATAATTGAGTAGTGGTAATTGTGTTTTTTACTTTCAGTATTGGGTATACATTGGCATTAGAAGACGAAACTATTTTTTAGTAGATGATATTGATCTTTGGGTGGTGGAAGGCTTAGGATCACACTCAACGAAGAAGATCGTGTCAGATTGAAATTAGATTACGCGTTTTCATAAGAGGGTATAAGTTTATATATCACAGCTAATAATGCCTTTTGAAAGTAAACTTATGGCTTCTCTGAAAAGTGATGTTCTGCGGCTTCGGCTAACTGATCATAGAACTCTTCTCCTTTTGCTCGTATGATAGCTTCTTTGAGAAATTTATATACTGGGACTTTGAGTTCATTTCCAAGGCTACAAGCCGCTGAGCAAATATCCCATTCATCATAGTTCCAAGCTTCAAATCCTAACTCGGGATTGCGATTGACTCTGATAGGGTAGAGATGGCATGATAGAGGTTTCTTATAGTCTATTTTTCCTTCGTTATATGCTTTTTCGATACCGCACATGCTTATACCGATTTCATTTTTAATCAAAAAAACACAGGATCCGTCTGGATGTAAAGCTGCACCATCCCACTGGTCACTAGTAAACTTATCTTTCCAGTCCCAATTATCGATCATTTTTTTCGATTCGTCGCTCAGACCTTCTCTGATTATATCTATGTACTGGTCAAGTATTTTTACTTCTTTCGGTAATACAGGAGCACCATAATCTCCTACCCAGCAACATGCTCCTTTACAGGCATTGAGATTGCAGACGAATTTTTTTTCTACTACATCATTAGCGATTAATACATCGTCTATAGCTATCATATTGTATTATTCAATTCCAAGCCTAAAAGTACATTAACAATTCTAACAATTTCGAACTATTGAAAAGGTACACATAATAAGTTAAAAGTTAATTTCAATAAGTAATCAAGTACTTATACATAGGACTTTTTATTATGTAATAAAGCATGAGTTATAATGAGCTTTTTTATTGTCTTTTGGACATAATTAAACATTAACTTACTTTCATTTATTAGATAATGGTAATATTTTGCAGAAAATTTAAAATACCTACAATTAATGGACATGTTAAAACAGAAGTTTTTTGAGAAAGCAAGTGCTCAGAAAACTGAAATGAAATCCTTGCTCAAACTACACGGATCTAGGGTTGTTGGAGAAGTAACTTTGTCTCAGACATTCGGTGGAATGCGCGGAGTTAAAAGTTTGGTTTGGGATGCATCTAATCTTGATGGTAAAGAGGGAATCAGGTTTAGAGGACACACCATCCCTCAGTTGAGAGCAGTTCTTCCTAAAGTAGAGGGATGTAAAGCACCGCTTCCGGAAGGCTTATTTTGGCTTATGCTTGTAGGAGAAGTGCCTACAAAAGAAGAGGTTCAATGGTTGAGTGATGAATGGAAAAAAAGGTCAAGCATTCCTGAGCATACGTTCAAGGCTTTAGATGCACTTTCTCCGGAAACACACCCTATGACTCAATTTAGTATGGCTATTTTATCTATGCAGACTGAGAGTGTATTTGCCAAAAGATATGCTGAAGGAATGAGAAAGCACGAATACTGGGATGCTGCTTATGAGGATACAATGAATCTAGTGGCTAAGTTACCAAGAGTAGCAGCTTATATATACAGACGTACGTATCATAATGGTGATCATATAGCACCACGCACTGATTTGGATTGGGCTGGTAACTATGCACATATGTTAGGAATCGATTCTACAGACTTTAAGTCATTGATGAGATTATACTTAACAATACATGCCGATCATGAAGGTGGAAATGCTTCAGCACATACAGTTCATCTAGTAGGGTCTACATTGAGTGATTCATACTACTCATTAGCTGGAGGGCTATGCTCTCTTGCAGGTCCCTTGCATGGATTAGCTAATCAAGAAGTGATTAAATGGATATTCGAACTAGAAGAGAAGCTTGGAACTTCTAAGCCTAGTAAAGAGCAAATTTCTCAATATGTTCGAGATACCTTGGATGCAGGAAAGGTAATTCCTGGATATGGACACGCAGTATTGCGTCAACCAGACCCAAGATTTACGGCTCAGAGAGAGTTTGCTAAAGAGTATATTAAAGATGATGACTACGTAAATATAGTTTGGAATCTGTTCGATGTAGTTCCGGGTATATTAGGCGCTTTAGGGAAAGTGAAAAATCCAAACCCAAATGTAGATGCTCATTCTGGAGCCTTGCTTGTCCATTACGGATTAAAAGAATTTAGTTACTATACAGTATTATTTGGTGTGAGTAGAGCATTAGGTGTATTAGCTAACGGTTGTTGGAGCAGAGCTATGGGCTTTCCATTAGAAAGGCCAAAGTCAGTAACATCTGATTGGGTAAGAGATTTTATCAAGTCTGATAGTTAAAAATATATTGTGTCAAGTAGAAATTTTAAAGAACCATAACAACTATAATTAATATGAATCATCCAGAAAATCTAAAATATACTAAAGAGCACGAGTGGGTAAGAGTAGAGGGAAATGGTATTGCAGTAATCGGTATCACTGATTTTGCTCAATCTGAGCTCGGTGAGCTTGTATATATAGAAGTAGATACTGTAGGAGACTCTATAGGCAAAGATGAAGTTTTTGGTACTGTAGAAGCGGTAAAAACTACATCTGATTTATTCATGCCTTTATCCGGTGAGGTATTAGAGTTTAACTCTGACCTTGATGAGTCGGAAGGAGACAATCCGGGACTGATTAACGAAGATCCATATGAAGGTGGATGGATTGTGAAAATAAAGATATCTGATGAGTCAGAATTAGAAGCATTAATGGATCACGCAACTTATATGTCGGTAATTGGATAATTTATTTTTTTGAGACACACCATTTCTAGATTTCACGGCATCTAGTAACTATTGACAATTATTAGATGGATAAGATAAAGCATCTGATTTTACCTTTACTCGCTACTGTTATTACGATTATAGGATCAGGTATATCAGCCACTAAGGCGAATAATTTTTTGACATTCTATTTTTTTTCCCAAGATAAGATTTTGCATTTGTTTTGCTATTTTGTCTTGCAGTTACTTTGGTCATATGGATTAAATAAGATTACAAAATCGCCATTACTAATGTCGTTGGTAATTACAATTGGAGTAGGAATACTCATGGAAGTTTGCCAATATTTATTTTTCGAAGGAAGACTCTTTGAGTTTCTAGATATTATTGCTAATATTTGTGGTTCTATAATAGGAGCACTTGTTTTTATAAAAATTATTAAATAAAGAAACCATGTTTGGAGATCTATCACTAAATGGTACAATGACGACAGTAGCGCTTTTTGCATTGGTAGCATTGACACTTGGTATCATCTTCTATCTTCGTAACAGATTCAAAAACTCCGACTTAGAGGCTCTTAAAGAGAAGTATGCTGGAAATGAGGGTGGATCTGTAGCCTCTCGAAATAAGTACCCAGAGGTTAATGCTTTTGATCTGTCTTCTACTTTTTGGGGATATGGTCTTGCGATTGCATTAGCAACTACAGTACTTGGATTTAGTTGGACTAAATATGAGAAGGCTGTATACGTACCAGATTACGATTTAAGTGTAGATGAGGAGATAGAAATGGAACCACCACGTACGGCAGAACCACCACCACCGCCACCACCACCGCCGCCACCGGTGATAGAAGAAGTACCAGAGGAAGAAATTCTTGAGGAAGACGAACCTGAGTTCGTTGATCAAGATGTAGAGGAAGAAACGGTAATAGAAGAAGTGGTAGTCGAAGCGCCACCACCACCGCCACCACCGCCACCACCAGTAGAAGATGAAATTTTCAAGGTAGTAGAGCAAATGCCTAGATTCCCAGGGTGTGAAGATATATCTGGAGGTGAGGCCGAGAAGAAAAAATGTGCAGAGGAGAAAATGCTTCAGTATATATATAAGAGTCTCAAGTACCCTGCGATTGCTAGAGAAAACGGTATCGAGGGTAGAGCTATATTACAATTCGTAGTAGATAAAGATGGATCTGTAACTGAGGTTAATGTGGTAAGAGATCCAGGTGCAGGTACAGGAGATGCTGCCAAAAAAGTAATAAATGCTATGAATGACATGCCTACAAAATGGACGCCAGGTAAGCAAAGGGG
>ERZ1046568.2063-NODE-2063-length-13512-cov-4.245746_pt1 | contig 13512 bp, 10 predicted proteins | sample MGYA00383092_ERZ1046568 | MGnify/ENA primary metagenome ERZ1046568 (study PRJEB29581, sample SAMEA5548362) | metagenome | biome: marine; feature: coastal; material: water | depth 1 m | study: Short-term variability in the microbial, nano- and picoplankton... | reverse complement strand
TATGTAACGAAACGAGAGTTAAGCCTGACTGCCATGCTGAATCACCAGTCAAGGGTCAGACATTTTTCAGGAAACGATGATGAGGGCTTTACTCGTCTTGATGTAAAGGTCGCTAAGAGCTGGCAGTTAGCTGGCAAGGATGCTGAAGTCGCGCTAACCATTCAAAATCTTGGCAGTGATTATCGTGAAAATTATTTCTATAACCAATTTTCCACTCGTTATGTGCTGAGTTTGAAAATAGGCTTACTTTAAGTATCTATTCGACTATTTGATGTTATGAGATATGCCCAAAAGCAATGAATATTTTTTATAAATGGCCATTCCGCTTTATCTCAACTAGGTATCTAGGTGCCTGGTTTCTGCTGTGTATTACATTTACTAACCCGCTGTTGGCAGCCAGCTCAGAAAGACCTAGGAAAATAGCATTTGTTATCAGTAAGGCGTCCCCAGCTCATCAGCAGGTGGTTACTGGTACTGAAGAAAAATTATTGGGACAGTCTAGTGTCTATTCCTTTGATGGCATGCTGCAAGGAGCTAACAGAAAAATTGATCAGGCTATAGAGACTGCCGATATTATTGTGACTGTGGGTGCTGGTGCAACAGAAGCTGTAGTCAGTAAAGGTCTCTCACAGCCTGTTATTGCAGCGTTAATTACCGACAGCGCTTTCTCGGCAATAGCTGAAAAATATTATGCTTCCAGACAGCAGGCGCTGGACTCTGGTTTGTCAGTTATCTATCTAGATCAGCCAGTAAAACGCAGTATTGAACTATCCAAAATGCTTATGCCTTCAGCATCAAATGTGGGTCTGATGCTTGGCCCTGCGTCACTTCCTAGACTTGAGGAGTTTGGCCGCCATGTTAGCAATGCGGGTATGAATCCTATTCTGGTCGCGGTTAATGCCAGAGATAACCCTATTAAAGTACTAGAGCCGGCCATCAAGCGCGCTGATGTGTTTATTCCAGTGCCAGACAGTCGACTGATAAATATATCTACGGCCAAGTGGATACTTCAGCTGAGTTACAGATACAAGGTACCAGTAGTTGGCTATTCTCGGGCCTACCTTAAAGCAGGTGCGTTGGCCGCTGTTTACACCTCACCTGAGAATGTGGCTCAGCAGGTATCTGAGCTGGTGGCCGAGGTGGTCAATTCCGAAGAAGGTACAGGTTTGGCTCATATGCCAGCCTATTTTTCCGTTGAGTTTAATACCAATGTGGCTGAGCATCTGGGTATTGATCTAAAGGATACAGAGTTTTATCTCGAACGGTTGAATGACTAATATGGGATTCCAGAACCGACTTAATAGTATCCATGCTCGACTGTTGATCACAGGCTTGATTCCATTGGCTATGTTAAGTCTGGTGCTGGGTTGGTACATGATTTCTTCCCAGAGCAAGGAACTGCTCTCCAATATGCATGACACCGGCCGTGTGGCATCCAATCAGATGGCATCGAGCGCTGAATTTGCGCTCTATTCGGGCAATCAGGAAATGCTCAGAACACTGGGTGATTCTGTTCTCGATATTCCGTCGGTTTCGGGCATGCTATTTTACAATTCGGCCGATCGACAAACAGTAAGGATTGGCGATATAGATATTTCCATCGAGCAAATGCCAGCCGATTTTGACTCGGGGAAACCTTTTTTTATAGATGATCGCTGGTATTTTTATTCGACAATCACACTGCAACATAGATCAGTGGAAGATTATGATGAATTGGGAGAGCCGGTCTCCGAAAAGCTTGGCTGGGTGCTGGTGTCTCTCACTAATAAAATTCTACTGTACAAACAGCGCCGCGCTATCTTTGGTGCACTTATAGTTATTACCCTTGGGCTTCTGGTTGCAGCCTGGATATCTATGAGAATCGGGCGCAGTATTTCACGGCCTCTAGAGGGTCTTACCCAGGTGGTTGAGGTTATGGAGGCCGGTGGCCTCGAATCTCTGGCCAGTGAAGAGGGGCCCCTTGAGCTGCGCAAACTGTCCTATGGCATCAATCAGTTGGCAACCAGTGTAAAACAGTCCAATGTGCGTATGCAGAGCGAAATTGCCCGGGCCACGGCCCAGTTGCAGATCACTCTTATCGAACTCGAGGACGCGATGGAAGCCCAGGATCAGTTTCTTGCGCGCATGAGTCATGAACTGAGAACGCCATTGACTGCAGTGATCGGGTTTTCAAAATTACTGTCGACGGAGCTGGATGATCGCAAGCGCGATGAACACCTGAGGGTTATTGAGCGCTCATCGACTATGTTGCTGACCATGATTGACGATATTTTAGAATTCTCCAAGGCACATCTGGGACGGTTTACCCTTGAAGAGATCAACTTTGATATAAACCAGTGGCTGCGGGATACCATGGCAATCCACCAACAGCGCGCCGATGAAAAGGGGCTAGAGTTCACCCTGGATCTAGGCGAGGATGTGCCTTCACAGCTGTGTGGCGACCCAGTGCGATTGACCCAAATATTAGCCAACCTGATCAACAATGCGATTAAGTTTACCGACAAGGGTTTTGTGGCCCTCAAGCTGCGCTGCCAATCCATTGAGGATGATATTGTCACCCTTGAATGTACCGTTGCTGATTCGGGTAAAGGTATAGCTGCAGAAAAGATTCCCAGTCTGTTCGACCCATTTTCCCAGGAAGATACTTCGATTAATCGCCGGTTTGGCGGCACTGGTTTGGGGCTTTCGATCTGTCAGCGTTTGGCCCAGGCAATGGGTGGTGATGTGACCATAGAGAGCACCGTGGGCCAAGGTTCGAATATTAGCTTTAGCTGCCGCCTTTCTGTTGCTCGGTCAGAGAAATCTGAGTCCGATGCCGCGAGCACTCTAGCTCCAGCGGAACAGCTACTTAAAGGGGTGATAGTGCTGGTCGCCGAGGACAATCTCTTTAATCAAAAGCTAATTGTTAAGCTGTTAGAGGGCTATGGCGCTACCTGCATGGTGGCTAATAATGGGTTGGAAGCTGTGGAGCTGGCCGATGAGTTACATGCAGATATTATTCTAATGGACCTGCATATGCCGGTGGTTGACGGTGTAGCTGCCTGCGAGAGTATTATGCAGCAATCTGGCGATAGCCCACCTATTATTGGCCTTACCGCAGATATCACCCAGGCTGAGCATCAGAGAATGCTCTCAGCGGGGGCTATCTGCGTGCAGTCCAAGCCACTGGATGAATTAAAGTTAGTCAATGCCATGCTCAGCTCGCTCAGCGACCAGGGACAGGTATCCGAGGGCTTCGAAGGCGGGCTGCTGGCATCGGTGATGCCTGTAGATGAACTGAAAGCGGCCCTGTTCGATAATTTAGATAAGCTTGAAACTCAAATAAGCGCTGGTGAGAAAAGTAGCCTGAGGCAAATTATTCACGATCTTATGGGGCTGTGTGGGCTCTATGGTATGTCTCAGCTGCGTGAGCTGGTGCTTGAGTTTAGGGCCACCTATGGCACCCTGAACATGTCTGACAACCTAAGAAAAGTTCATGAGATACGCCAGCATATTGAAGATTTCTTATCCTCAAAAGCTAGCCAGCCACCTGCTGGTTAACTAGTACTTTTGTATTAATCCGTCAGTGTAATTTTATTCCTTGTCTCAATCCGTTAACTTAGTAGCTAGCATTGACTCCTTGGCATGAAGCTTTGACAGGGACTTTACTGGTAAAAATACACAGACCTACACTGCTGTAAGAAGGGTAACACTGTAAACAGGACGTTTTAGAGCTAAGTTGACAGGGAGTTAACTTTAGGGACAGAAGCTCGCTCAGTTGTTAATTTTCGTTTGCTACCAGTTGTGCGGTATAGACGACTAGGAAGTCGTGCGCCATGGAGTGGCGCGAGTCAATCTTTAAAGCAAAGCATGGTGGATACAGGTTTTCCCTTATTTATAACTAGTATTATTAGCATAGCTAGATTTTTTGGTACAAAAGCTACTTTGACCCCTAGGTTGCAAAACCTAGGGGTTTTTCATTGGCCTTGGACTGTACCGCTAATTATAAACCCTAGTAATAATTACTTTTACTCCCAGAGCATTAGGCCATAGACTGTGACAAATCACCGGTCAGAGACCCTATGCCTAAAAAAACCAAACAGCCAGATCCATTTGCGACCAGAGAGGCGGCCAAATACGACCGACCCATTCCCAGTCGCGAGTTTGTTCTCGATTATCTCCGTGAAAGTATTGGCCCACTCACCCATGAGGAAATTTGCGCCGCCTTAACTCTTACTGAGGATGAACAGATTGAAGCCATGCGTCGGCGTCTGCGAGCAATGGAGCGAGATGGCCAGGTAGCGCGCAATCGACGGGGAGGCTACGGCACTCTGGATAAGCTTAATCTGGTGAAGGGCAGGGTGATTGGTCACCCGGAGGGCTATGGTTTTGTCTCGCCAGTGCAGGGCGATGGCCAGGATATTTATCTTTCCAGTGCCCAGATGCGCCGAGTTTTTGATGGCGATATAGTGCTGGTGAGAATTGCTGGCTGGGATCGCCGCGGGCGGCCAGATGGCAGCCTGGTAGATGTGGTTGAGCGCAAAACTACCCAGCTGGTAGGTCGCTATTTTCGCGAGAGTGGCATCAGTTTTGTGCGCCCGGACAATCCCCGAATCAGCCAGGATATTCTTATTCCCGGCGATAAATCTCTAAATGCAGATCCCGGTCAAATAGTGGTGGTCAATATAGTTGAGCCACCGTCCAGAAACAGCCTGCCGGTCGGCCATATTGGCGAAGTCCTGGGTGAGCACCTGGACCCTGGTCTGGAAATCGATATGTCGATTCGCAACTATGGTATCCCCTACCTTTGGAGTGACGAGCTGCTTGCAGAGACCGCGGCTATTCCAGATGAGGTACAGGATAAAGAGCTGCGGGTAGATTTAAGAAATACGCCGCTAATCACCATTGATGGGGAAGACGCGCGAGATTTTGATGATGCAGTCTACTGTCAGCCCAAAGCTCGTGGTGGCTGGACCCTAATTGTGGCCATAGCAGACGTGTCTCATTATGTGACAGTGGGCTCTGCTCTGGACCGGGAGGCTTATGAGCGCGGCAACTCAGTGTACTTCCCCAATCATGTAGTACCCATGCTTCCTGAAAAGCTATCCAATGGCCTGTGCTCGCTAAATCCGGCGGAGGACCGCCTGTGTATGGTCTGTGAGATGCAGATAAGCGCAGAGGGTGAGGTTAGTCGCTACCAGTTTTATGAAGCCGTGATGCACTCCCATGCGCGTATGACCTACACCCAGGTGGCACATATTCTGGCCGAGAGAGACCAGGACAACAGCTCTGGCATACGCAAACAGTTTGCGGCTATTCTGCCCCAGGTTGACGCACTCCACGATCTGTACAAAGTACTTCATCGCCGTCGAGCAAAGCGCGGGGCCATCGACTTTGATAGCCAGGAAACCAGAATTCTCTTCGATAGCCAGCGCAAGATAAGCCAGATTATTCCCGTTGACCGCACAGAGGCTCATCGGCTAATTGAAGAGTGCATGCTGTGCGCCAATGTCTGTTCTGCACAGTTTTTGGATAAGGTTAAGATCCCCGCACTCTACAGAGTTCACGAGGGTCCCAGTGATGAGCGCCTGGCCTCGGTGCGAGATTTTCTCGGTGAACTGGGTATTGGCCTAGGGGGCGGCGATGACCCCCAGCCGGAAGACTACCAGCGGGTACTCAGATCGGTGAAAGGCAGAGATGATGCCGCTGTTATACAGTCGGTCATGTTGCGATCAATGAGTCAGGCCATGTATCAGCCAGAGAATTTTGGTCATTTTGGTCTTGCCTTTGATGCCTATACCCACTTCACTTCGCCGATTCGTCGCTACGCTGACCTGCTGGTGCACAGGGCTATTCGCAGCCTGATTCGCAGCAAGAAAAAACTCTCTGCTGTGCAGCGCGTACCAGGTGCATCCGTACTAGACCAGCAAAGCATCTATCCCTACGAGCTTGGCCGCTTAGCTGAGACTGGCGAGCATCTGTCCGTGACCGAACGGCGCGCCGATGAGGCGACCAGAGATGTGGTTAACTGGCTTAAGTGCGAATATCTCATGGACCATGTGGGCGAGCAGTATGCTGGTGTCGTCAGTGCAGTAACTGGTTTTGGACTGTTTGTGATGCTCGATGACCTCTATGTCGAGGGTCTGATCCATGTCACCGGGTTACCCAAGGCCTACTACTATCATGAGGCGTCTCATCATCGCATGGTGGGTGAGCGCACCGGGCGGATTTTCCGCCTGGGACAGAAACTTCAGGTCAGATTAACGCGAGTTAATCTGGAGGAGCGCAAAATTGATTTCGAGTTAGTAGACCCCGCCAGTGCAGGAACCAGTGGGCGAGGCGCCGGAGAAAAACCAGATCAAACATCTGGTAAAAAGACCAGATTGTCGTCAAAAGCGGCAGCTATGGCGGATGAATACGAGAAGAAACGCAAAAGCCGTGGCAAAAAGAAAACCGGTGCTGCGGCGAAAAATAAAACCGGCGCCAAACGTCGCAAATCTACTGTGGCAAAGGGGCCGGGCGGCAAGCCTGGGGCAACAAAAGCCAGGGGCAAGAAAAAGCCCCGCAGCTAACGGGGCTCATGGAGCAGGGCTGGCGCTTGGCTCTAGCCCCAGTTCTAGCTCAGATGCTTGGGCAGAATGCGGTTTAACACCTCTGCTATATAGCTGAGAAACAATGTTCCCATACTGCTTTTATAGAAGTTGGGGTCAGCATTGCCTATAGCCAAAATCCCATAGAGGTTGTTGTAGCGCAGGGGTACTGCGGCTACAGAGCCCACTTGCAGGCCTTTTTCTCCAAACAGGAAGGTCATTTCTTCCTCGCGCAACACACCACAGACCGCACGGTTAGAGCCAATTAATGTGCCCACCTGCTCGCCGGCCTTTTCAACGCTGGCAACTCGGGCCATGGTGCGCGGCAATGATTTTTCATCACCCAGCAGGGTCAGGCTGTAGAAATCAATTTCAAAATCTTTGCCCAGGCTGTCATAAATAGTTTCCACCATGGCGGGTAGATTTTTGGCGTCTAGCAGGTTGAGAACCAGGCGTTTGGTCTTCTCAAATAACAGGTCATTGTCATGGGCTGTCGCCAGCATATTGTCCAGACGGTTGCGCATCTCTTTGTTGCGATCGCGCATAACGCCCACCTGGCGCTCCACAAGAGACACCGCTTTACCACTATTGTGGGGCAGGCTGAGGCTTTCGAGAATATCAGGGTTATCGTCCAAAAAAGCCGGATTATCGCGCAGAAACTGCCGCACTATGTCCTCTGTAGAATCGATCTGTTGTTCTTCGCTCATATTCGTATTCGTCCGTGGAAAACACTGGCAGCAGCGCCAGCCATTAATAGAGGCTCGGTTTCACCCTGCCAATCAATTGTTAGATCACCGCCATTGAGATGCACGGTTACTGGAGAGTCTACCAGTCCCTGCTGCAGGGCCGCCACTGCAGCGGCGCAGGCACCAGAGCCACAGGCCTGGGTTTCACCAACGCCACGCTCAAAAACGCGCAGGTTAATCTGGTTGCGGTCTACGATCTGCATAAAGCCCACATTTACCCGGTTGGGAAACCTACTGTGGGTCTCCAACTGGGCTCCAAGGTTGGCCACCGGAGCGGTTTCAACCTCATCTACCCTGAGTACGGCATGGGGGTTACCCATTGAGACTGCGGCTATATCGTACTGGGCGCCATCCACCTCGATTGGATAGAGATTTGCTCTCTGCTCTGCGACAAAGGGTATTTTTGCCGGCTCTAACTCCGGAACCCCCATATCTACCCTGACCAGATTATTCTCTGTCAGCTCCAGATCCATAACTCGATTCATGGTCTTAACCCGAATAGGGTTTTTGCCTGTCAGCTGCCGGTCGGAGACATAGCGAGCCAGGCAGCGCGCGCCATTGCCACACTGTTCGACCTCATCGCCGCTTTGATTAAAAATGCGGTAGTTAAAGTCTATATTGGGCTCTGAGGGTGGCTCTATCACTAGCACCTGATCGCAGCCGATACCCAGAGTGCGATTGGCCAGCCGTCTTACCATAGAGGCAGAGACCCGCACATTCTGAGTCACTGCATCAATCACCACAAAGTCATTGCCCAGACCCTGCATTTTAGTAAATTTCATCTGCATATTACTGACCCTGGCCGCTCTCTGGCAGCAGCTGTTCACCGCGGACCAGATCAGCAATAGTTTCACGGGCTCGCACCAGATAAGTCAGGTTATTATCCACCATAACTTCGGCTACTCTGGGCCTGCTATTGTAGTTAGAGCTCATTACAAACCCATAGGAGCCAGCGGAAAACAGGCACAGATTATCCCCCTGGCCTATGGCTAGAGAGCGATCTTTGCCCAAAAAGTCGCCAGTCTCGCAGACCGGGCCCACCACATCATAGAGGGCCGTGGCTGCAGCGCCATTGATACTAGTTGGCTGAATATCCATCCAGGCTTCGTAGAGCGCCGGGCGCAGCATATCGTTCATTGCCGCATCTACAATGGCAAAATTCTTGTCACCATTGGTTTTAATAAACTCCACTTTCATCAGTAAAACGCCAGCATTGGCGGTTATAGAGCGCCCAGGCTCCATTACCAGAGTCTCGCTGCGACCGGCCAGACGCGGCAGCAGCTCAGCCATATAGTCTGCCACTGAGGGCGTCTGCTCATTCTGATAGGGGACACCCAGACCGCCACCTATATCTATATGTTGCAGGCGGATATTTAGGGTCTCCAGCTGATCTACTAGGGACAGCAGGCGATCCATAGCATCTATAAAAGGTCTGATCTCGGTGATCTGGGAACCAATATGGCAGTCCACACCTATAACCGAAATATGGTCCATCTCGGCAGCGCGCTGATAGATCTGCGGCGCCAGATTAATATCAATGCCAAACTTATTCTCTTTCAAGCCGGTAGAGATATAGGGGTGAGTCATAGCATCCACATCGGGATTAACCCGCAGGGAGATAGACGCAGTTTTATTCTGCTCGGCAGCAGTAGCATTTAATAGCTCTAATTCAGCCTCTGACTCCACATTGAAACAGTGAATACCCACTTCCAGCGCACGCCGCATTTCTTCTGCATTTTTGGCAACGCCAGAGAAAACGATTTTACTGGGATTGCCACCTGCCAGCAGCACCCGCTCTAGCTCACCTACAGATACAATATCGAAACCGGCGCCAAGATTGGCCAGTGTCTGCAATACGGCGAGATTAGAATTGGATTTAACCGCATAGCAAATCAGATGGCTGCGATTGGCCAGGGCATTCTGATAGGCGAGAAAGTTCTGCTCCAGAGCAGCTTTGCTGTAAACAAAGCAGGGCGTTCCGAAGTGTTCGGCAATATCGTCCAGCGCAACATTCTCTAGGTGAAGTCTGTGCTGTTGGTAGTAAGCTGTATTGTGCATAGCGCCTTAGGATTCTGTGTTCTCTGGGTTAGTATCTGCGTCCTGAGGTAGATACAGCGCCCCAGTATTGCCGCAGCCATACACAGCGCTGAGCACCAAAAGGGTTAATACAAGAGCAGAAAGTCGGTGAAACATAGGGGCCACCAGGGCAAAAGCTTAATTATAGCGGTACTGGCAGATCACAACCAAACAATTATACTGCACAGCTACTATTGAGAAGCCTGACCATGAACGAAGCCGAATTTAACCAAATTGTCGATGACCTTATGTTCTCTATTGAAGAGAGCATCGATAACAGCGGCGCTGATATCGATTATGAAAATAGCGCCGGCATGCTCACCATTACCTGCGAGGCCAATGGTTCACAGATTATCCTCTCCCGCCAGCCGGCCATGGGAGAAATCTGGCTCGCCGCTCGCTCAGGCGGGTTTCACTTTAAATTGCTGGGCGAGGGCGCAGAGCAACGCTGGCGCAACACCCAGACCGACGAGTTGTTGTCAGCTATGCTCGGTGATGCCTGCCTTGCCCAGTCCGGGGAAGCTATTAGTTTCTTGTTTTAAGTAGGGCCAGAGCGCGCTGCGCCGCGGCTCTTACCTGTTGCGGAGCTGTGCCGCCAATATGATTGCGCGCGGCAACAGAGCCCTCCAGGCTAAGTATCTCAAACACATCCTCTTCAATCTGGTCAGAGAACTGCTGTAACTCTGCAAGGCTCATTTCCGAGAGGTCTTTGCCTTGGTCAACACCATAGGCGACAGACTTGCCGACGATTTCATGGGAATCACGGAATGGAATACCTTTGCCCACCAGATAATCTGCCAGATCTGTAGCTGTGGAAAAGCCTCTGCGAGCTGCTTCAAACATGGATTCGCTGTTAGCTCGAATGGCGGGGATCATATCTCCAAAGGCTCTGAGGCAGTCGGCTACGGTATCCACTGCATCAAATAGAGGTTCTTTATCTTCCTGATTGTCCTTGTTGTAGGCGAGCGGCTGAGACTTCATTAGAGTCAGCAGTGCTATTAAATGGCCGTTGACACGCCCGGTTTTGCCGCGCACCAGCTCGGGCACATCAGGGTTTTTCTTCTGGGGCATAATTGAGGACCCAGTGCAGAAGCGATCGGGCAGATCGATAAACTGAAACTGAGCAGATGTCCACAGCACTAGCTCTTCAGACATACGTGACATATGGGTCATCAGCATGCTGGCAAAGGCGCAGAACTCAATGGCAAAGTCGCGATCGCTGACCGAGTCCAGAGAATTCTCTGTGGGCTTATCAAAGTTCAGCTGTGCAGCTGTAAACTCGCGATTGATTGGATAGGTGGTGCCCGCTAGCGCAGCAGCACCCAGTGGGCTCTGATTTAAGCGTTTGCGACAATCCAAAAGACGACCGAAATCTCGCTCCAGCATCTCGTTCCAGGCCAGAAGGTGATGGCCAAAGGTCACCGGCTGAGCAGTCTGCAAGTGGGTAAAGCCAGGCATAATGGTCTCAGCTTCAGAGGCCGCCAGTTCAATGATTCCCTGTTGCAGTTTGGTTAAAAGGGGCTGGATCGAGTCGATCTGACCCCTTAGCCAGAGACGGATATCAGTGGCTACCTGGTCATTTCTCGAGCGCCCGGTATGCAACTTTTTGCCGACAACGCCGATGCGATCGGTCAGCGCTGCTTCAATATTCATATGCACATCTTCAAGTGCAACAGACCAGTCAAAACTGCCTCCGGCAATTTCCGCAGCTATCTGTTGCAGGCCATCACAGATTGCAGCCAGCTCGCTGCTGGATAGCACGCCAGCCTGTTCAAGCATTTTGGCATGGGCAATGGAGCCCTGAATATCCTGTTGAGCTAGTCGCTGGTCGAAAAGGACCGAGGCCGTAAAGCGGGCGACAAATGCATCGACCGGCTCGTTAAAGCGGCCACCCCAGGATTGATTGGTTGTTGGGTTGTCGTCCTTTTCAGACTCTGGGATATCAGACTTGCTCATTGACCTGCATGCTCTATAGTTAAATGCGACAGGAATTATAGCGAATCGCAGCGCTTAAATGGCAATAATTCTTGTCCAAAACAGATATCAAATGAACGCTCAGTTCATTCCCAGGGAGGGAAGCTATGATCAAGGTGTTGATCGTTGATGATGAGTTATTAATGGGTGGCGGAGCCCAAAGTTTGCTAGCGCAAATGAAAAACATTCAAGTAGTAGGGGTTGCGGACAATGGCCCTGCAGCAGTGCAGCTGGCGGATAAGCACAATCCGGACATCCTGTTGATAAAATTACCAATGGCTGTCAGTGCAGAGATTCCTACAGATAAGTTGCTACAGCAGCTTGATCTGTTGCCAGCGGTTATATATGTTCCCTCCTGTATCGATTTTAATCCCATCCCAACTGCTCTTGAGCCAGCAGCAGCTTGCAGTGCGCGACAGCTGAGCCAAGATGATTTGGTCGCCGCAGTGTCAAAAGCCAGCAAGCAGATTCTTGAGCGGCAGAGAGAAAACAGAGCCGAGCCCAGAACTCATCTATATGTCTATAGCTATCTGGGCATTGATAAGATTCCGGTAAATAAAGTTTTGTTACTGCAGGCGGACCAAAAATATGTCAAAGCCCATATGGCAGATTCTGTAGTGACTATCAATGACAGTCTTGTAGCTCTGGAAGTAGAGTTTAAAGAGCTGTTTGTCAGAATCCACCGCAATGCACTGGTTGCCATGGACGCCATAGAGGGGCTGATAAAAATTGATAATCGTGTAGTTATTAAGATTAAAAATCTGTCTGAGCGGCCAACGGTAAGTCGTCGCAGAGCATCTTATCTGCGTCAATTATTGCCTCTTCTCTGACAACGGCCTGTAAATCGTCGATAATGGGGCATTAATTATCAAGCAGGTTTGTAACTTGACTAAGACAGTGCGCATTGCGACAAGAAAAAGCCCTCTGGCCCTCTGGCAGGCCGAGTATGTAAAAGCTCGGCTGCAGCACCATAATCCGGGCCTGCAAGTGGAGTTGGTGGCTATGAGTACCAGAGGCGACAAGCTTTTGGACACTCCTCTGGCAAAAGTGGGGGGCAAAGGGTTATTTGTCAAAGAGCTGGAGTTGGCCATGCTTGAGGGCAGGGCGGATATTGCTGTTCACTCCATGAAAGATGTGCCTATGGAATTTCCTGAGGGCCTTGAGCTGGCAGTGATCTGCGAGCGTGAGGACCCCCTTGATGCCTTTGTTTCCAATCATTATCAAAATCTGGACCAGCTACCTGATGGGTCTGTGGTGGGTACCTCCAGCCTGCGCCGTCAATGCCAGGTGCGGGCAAATTTTCCCAATCTGCAAATCAAGGAATTGCGTGGCAACGTCAATACCAGGCTGGGCAAGTTGGACAGCGGCGAATATGACGCAATTATTTTGGCCAGCGCCGGGCTTATCCGCCTGGAGATGGCCCATCGAATTACCAGCAAACTAGATTCTCAGCAGTCACTGCCTGCGGGTGGGCAGGGTGCCGTAGGCATTGAATGCCGCGTTGATGACCAGGCTATTCAGAGTCTGCTGGCACAGTTACACCATCGGGACACAGCTAGCTGTGTGTTGGCTGAGCGAGCAGTCAATCGCCACCTGCAAGGCGGCTGTCAGGTACCTATTGCCTGCTTTGCTGAGCTTGATAGCCATGGGCAAACAATAGCTCTGCGCGGCCTGGTTGGCAGTGTTGATGGCGCCACTATACTGCGCGCCAATATTGAGGGTGCCCGGGAAAATGCAGAAGCGCTGGGTGTGCAGTTGGCCGAGCAATTGCTGGCCGCTGGCGCTGGAGATATTCTGGCCGAGGTCTATGAGCTCTAGTTCAGCGGCTAGCAAGCCGGTGTTGGTGGTGCGCCCTCTGCGTCAGCAGGATGCCTTTTTACAGTTGCTGGAACAGGCAGCTGTAGACTACCAATACAAACCTATTATGCGCATCGAGGCCATTGCTGAATCTGAGCCTGAGGCTGAGTCAATTAAAAATTGCATCCTCGGGTTTGCCGAGTTTGACTGCGCTATATTTATCAGCGCCAATGCGGCGGAGTTGGGGATCAAGTGGCTAGACCAATACTGGCCTATGCTGCCAACCGGCCAGCAACTATTTGCCGTGGGTCAGCAGACTGAGTCGATTCTCAGTGCCTACGGCTGCAGAG
>ERZ1046568.2055-NODE-2055-length-13569-cov-5.824108_pt1 | contig 13569 bp, 8 predicted proteins | sample MGYA00383092_ERZ1046568 | MGnify/ENA primary metagenome ERZ1046568 (study PRJEB29581, sample SAMEA5548362) | metagenome | biome: marine; feature: coastal; material: water | depth 1 m | study: Short-term variability in the microbial, nano- and picoplankton... | reverse complement strand
ATTTTATCTCTTTTTTGTTTGTCTTTTTCTAATATTGCTTCATCTGTATTGCCTATAAATGCTTCTTTAAATATCTCTTCATTATTATTAAAATATACTAATAATATTCTAGGACAAGTAAAATTTTGTTTTCTATTATTGTATAAATCATCTAAAGCAGTACCAGCATTTATATTTATTGGCTTACACTCATAACCCAATAAACCCCCTACTTTTATCTTTTTTTTGGTTTTTTTATTTCTAGTTCTTTTTTTTCTTTTAATAACTTTTGGTTTCTTAGTCCTTCTTTTACTTTTCTTACTTTTACTCTTACTTCTTTTTGTTCTGGTGCGTTTCCCTCCTTTTTTACAATCACCTTTTAATAATCTGAGAACGTGGTTGGAAGCAAGACTTCCTCCTTTTTTAGAATTCATTATTTTAATTTAACTATATAAATATATACTATATAAATATATAAAATATAAAAAATATAAAATCATGAGAATAAAAAAAATTAAATAATAAAAAGATTATTAATTATTAAAAATAAGGAAATTATAATATAATAGATTATAGTATAATTAAACTTATAATTATGAATTGTTGTGTTTGTCAAATTGAATTAAATAAAGATAATTGTTTTTCATTGTATCATTCTAATATAAGAACTACAAGGTTATCTAAAAAAAAGAAAATAAATAATGAAGATAAAAAAAAAAATATAGATTTAATGTGTGATGGATGTTATAATGAATTATCAGAAGAAGAACAAAAAGAATATTTGACAACGATTGATAATAACAATTTTTATAAAAATATGTTTTTTGAAAATAAAGATAAAGACCTTATAGTTACAGTTAGAAGAAAATCTCCTTCTCCTCCTAAATCTCATCATACACCTTCTATTGCACCACCATTAAGGAGTTTTAATTCTCCTCCACCTAGAAGGAAAAAAAAGAAACAAATAAATAAATCATCGTCATCATCAGATGAAACAGAACCTAATTCACCAGATATTCCATCCCCACCATTAACATCTCCCCCATCTGAAAAACCACCACAAAGAAAAAAAAAAGATAATATAAAGGACAAATCAAAAGATAAAATAGATAAAATTAACAGAGATATTTTTGAATATTTAATGGGTGGATTTACTAATCCAAATAAATCAGATAAATCTTCAGGTATTATTATTATTGAAGACCCATCTCAATTTTCATTTAATGAACAAGATAGAAAGCAAGAAGAAATTGAAAGAAAACGAAAACAACACGAAGAAGAAGAAATAGAAGAAATTGAATTAGAAAAAACATACGAATATGAATGGCTTGGTGAAAATATTAAAGATATTGATGATTTAATTTCTCTTGGACAATCATATAATAAACGCAAATTAAAAAAACGCAGATATAATATTAATATTCGTAAATTAAATAATCTAGTAGAACCTCTTATTGAATTAAAAAATATGATTGGGTTAAAAGATATTAAAGCATCTATTTTTAATCAAATTGTGTTTTATTTACAAGAACTAGATGATAAAAATATAGATATGCTTCATACAGTTATAGAAGGACCACCTGGTGTAGGTAAAACACATATTTGTCATATTTTAGCAAAGATTTATAAAGGATTAGGATTTCTAAAAAATGATAAAATAGTAAGTGTTAAACGAGATGATTTCATTGCTAAATATTTGGGTCAAACCGCAGAAAAAACGCGTAAAAAGATTGAAGAAGCACTTGGGGGTGTTCTTTTTATTGATGAAGCATATTCATTTGGTGATAGTGAAGGAAGAGATAGTTATTCAAAAGAAGCACTTGATATGCTTACATCATTTCTTTCAGAACATCCACACGACCTTATTTGTATTGTAGCAGGGTATAAAGAAGCACTGCAAAAAAGGTTCTTTAGTCAAAATGAAGGTCTATCTCGTCGTTTTACACATAGATTTGAATTAACAGAATATAATGGTGAAGATTTACGACAAATCTTTTTTAAAATTGTAAGAGAAAATAATTGGTATATTTATGATGAAAGTAATATATCAATATCATTTTTTGAAAAAAATATTCATTATTTTAAATTTAATGGAGGGGATATGCTTACTTTATTTGGATATTGTAAAAAGGTTCATTCAAAGCGACTTTTAAAAATCTCAACAGAAAATGAATTATTAGATAATAAAAAACAATTAAATATGGAAGATATTGAAAATGGTTTAAAAGAATTTATTAAAAACCCAGAATATGGTAATCGAAAAAACGAATCTAAAACACCATTTATGCTTTATTCATAAGTTTAATAATTAATATTATTACTAAAACTACAATTGTAATTAAAATAAGGGTATTATTTTTATCTCTTTGTATGTTATTTTGATTTTCTAAATAATTTTCATAATTTTCCTTACCTTTTCTAATAGAAGCAAGTTTATCTTTAAGATTAGAAAAAGGTGATATTTTATTTGTAAAACCACTAATAACTGTTGTTGTTGTTGTTGTATCTGTTCCTACTGCTGCTACGGTAGCTTCTGCTGCTGCTGCTGCTGTTGCGTTTTCTGTGGTTTCTACTGTTCTTTGTGTTGCTGCTGTTGCGTTTTCTGTGGTTTCTACTGTTCTTTGTGTTGCTGCTATTGTTGGTCCTCCTGAATTTGTGTTTGTTGTAATTTTATTTAATATAAGTTCATTATTCCTTTCATCATTTTTAAGTTTAAAAAAACCCTCTTCGCGTTTAGTGTAAGGTAATATTTTATCACATATATTCAAATTAATTGTTGCCCAATTTACATCATGCTCTTCACATCCATTTTTAATACCCTCTTCACTACATCTACAACCATATAAATAAGATACATCGTTATATTTATAAGCATCTGTTTTCTTAATTTTATACTCTTCAATCCAATTATTAAATATGTTCGTATATTCATTTTTAGTATTAGCAGATGCCCCCTTACTGTTAGCAGATGTCCCTTCACTGTTAGCAGATTCCCCACTGGCATTAGCAGAGTTTCCATTGGAGTTAGCAGATGTCCCTTCACTGTTAGCAGATTCCCCACTGGCATTAGCAGAGTTTCCATTGGAGTTAGCAGAGTTTCCATTGGAGTTAGGAGATGCCCCCTTACTGTTAGCAGATGTCCCCTTACTGTTAGCAGATGTCCCTTTACTGTTAGCAGATTCCCCACTGGCATTAGCAGAGTTTCCATTGGAGTTAGTAGAGTTTCCAATAGCATTAGCAGAGTTTCCATTAGCATTATTACTCCTAGATACTTTAGAATTATGTTTACTCTCAATAGTATTATTTTGTTGTATTCCTATATTCTGAATATTATTTATTAATTGTTCTTCTTCAACAATAAAGTTTGAAAAATCACTACATTTATTATTAGTAGTTTCACCATCTAAAGGATAATAATATGAAGTATATATTTTTTTACTATTTTCTTTGTAATCTTCATAATTATTACTTATTATAGGAGAACTAGAATCATTTATTACTCCCTCTAAATTATTATACACACATTCGTTTTGGTGATTATTGATATTCATTTTCATTCTAATTCTTGTTTCTATTAATTTTATAATATTGATATTTTGATATTCTTTTTGTTTCTCTTTTTTTAATATTGATTGAATTATATCTAATGGGGTAAAACCATTTTTATTTTTAGAATTCAATTCTATGTTTTCTTTTAATAAAAATATAATAATATTATCTTTTAAATTATAATATGAGTTAATATTTGATATTAAATAGTGATGCAATAAATTGTTACCATTATTATCTATTTTATTTAAAGAAAAATTATTGTTTTTCAATAATGTTAGCATATTTAAATTACCATTTTCTATTGCTGTGAAAGTATATATAGAATCTCTATTAGATACACCTAGTTTCAATAAAAGATTAACCCCTATAATATTATTATTATTTATAGAGTGTAATAAAAGTGTATGACCTTCTTTATTTTTCACTTTATTAATGTTTAAATTTGGACACATTGAAATTGCGAATTCTAATTTAGAATTTTCATGCTTTTCAATATGATTAAATATTAATTCTATACATTTATTATTATTCATAGTATTTGTATTATATTATATATATATATTAAAATATAATAATTTTTCTGATAAATAGTTTATATATATTATAGTATATAAATATAAAAATATAAAAAATAAATTTATTAGTTTGTTTATCTTATTTCAATATTTTTTCTTTTTAATTGATTGGTTTTTATTCTTAATTCTTTTAAGTTTTTTTGTTTTTGTTTTTGTTTTTGTTTTTTTTTTATTTGTAATATGATTAAGTTTATTTAATTCAGTATTTTTTTTATTATGCGGTGATATTTTTTTTTTTTTTTTGGGTGGATTCTTTTTAGTTTTATGTGGTATAAATCGACCCCCCTTTTTATATTTTTTAGATGGTTCTTTAAACATATCTACCAATTCTGGTATATTATCTGGATCATTAGTTCCTATTGGACTAGCGTCAAATAACTTATCAGTATCATTTTGTTCTTCTTCGTCTAATTCTGCGAGTGGATTATCAATTTGTTGTTCTAATTTTCTTTCTATAGTACTATTCTCATCATCTCCTAATTCAGTTCTAGAACCAAGTCCAATTACCTGACCAGAACGTCCACGTTGACTAACAACTCTACTACCAAAATCATCCATATATGATTTATCTTTTGATGTTTTATGAATTCTCTTTACGATATTTAATAAAATTTTTTGGTTATCACCTTCCCTATCAATTTGTTTGACTTGATCTTCTAGTATTTTTTTTTGTTCTTCAAATATAATAGATTTTAGTTTAGCGTCTTGTTTTTTTGAATATGATTTTAAACTTTCTTGTTCTTGAGATGTTAGTGTCATTTCTATCATTTTTTTAATAATTTCATATGCTTTATCTTTAATAATTTTAAAACCAATATGCGGAATTGTATGTTTAACTAATTTATTATTATTTAATTTAAATATTAATAAAACTTCAAGATAATTCATGTTAAGTATATTAGAACTATCACGTTTAATTCCTGTTTTCATACCTAATATAGTATATTGACCCTCTTTTACATAAGATTTACGATATATACCATCTTCTTCTCCTGTATTAGATTCATTAATATTTACTAATATTTGTTTAATATTTTTACGATATTTTTTTTCAAATAAAGAATTAATTATATTATTAACTTGTTGTCTAATATGTTGTTCAACAAAATCCATTTTAGTAGTGCTTGAATTTATATTATAATCTTTAATCTTCATATTATCATCATTATTTAAATATTTTGTAATTGTTTCTATAGAAATATTTCTTTGTTTCATTCCATTTGGTAATTTTTCTTTAAATATTTTAACCATAGAATTCATAGAACCCATAGAACCATCAATTCGTTTTAAACTTTCTAAATGATTTTTATATAATTCGTCTAATCTACGTGTATGTCTAATAAAATTTTTTTTATAATATTTTATTAAATTTTTTTCTGATTTTTTTGCGAGTTTCGCATAATTTCTAAAATCCGATTCACTTTTACCTGAAAATATTCCCATTGTTATATTTTCTTTATTTAAAAATATTAAATATTAATAATATTAATATTTTATTATACTTATTATAATAATAGAAAATAATACTAGATATTATTATAATTTTAAAATTATTAATGAAAATAAATAATTCATCTAGTATTATTAATGAAACAAAGAATGTAATTTTACATGATATAATAAAACCGAAGAATAATGAACAATTTAAAACCGCAATAGATTTAGGTGATTATATATTAACAAATTATAAAATAGGTAGAGGTGCGTTCTCAACAATTTATCTCGGGGAAGATAAAACAACTAAAAAAAATATTGCTATAAAAAAACTAGATGTTGAAAATATATATAAATTGAAAAAAACTACTAAGCGTGAAATAGAATTACATAAAAAAATTAAACATCGTAATATTATTAACCTTTATGATGTTATATATGATAAAAATTTCCATTATATTTATCTAGTATTAGAATATTGTAAAATAGGAGATTTTTCAACTTTTCAAAATAAACGCCCCATTCAAGAAACATATATTCAAAAATATATGAATGACCTCGCAAATGGATTAAAATACCTAAATGATATGAAAATAATTCATCGTGATTTAAAACCACAAAATCTACTCATTTCAGATTGCGGTGATTTAAAAATAGGGGATTTTGGTTTTGCTAAAGAATTTGATGAAATGAACTTAAAAAATACATATTGTGGTAGTCCATTATATATGGCTCCTGAAATATTACATTATAAAAAATATGATATTAAATCTGATTTATGGTCTGTAGGTGTCATTATATTCGAAATGATAACTGGTAATCCTCCTTATCACGTCAAGAACTTTTATCAACTCATGAAAATGATTGATAAAGATATTATACTTCAACAACCTTATAACACAACTATATCTTTAAAGTTACAAGTTCTTTTATCAAAATTATTAATAAAAAATCCTGTTTTTAGAATGGGTTGGAACGAATTTTTTAATAATGATTGGTTATCAGATAAAATACTAGAACACGAAAATAATTTAATTGGTATTTCCATTAATGAAAGTCTTCCCAATCTAGATTTAATAAAAAAAAAAATACCTATACCAAGTCAAACATTTATAGAAAATTATTCAAATCAATCACAACAACAATCATCGTATAAATTAAATAATTCACGCACTAAATCAACAGATATTATAAGGAATCTTCATTCTATAGACACTGAAATTAAACACAGTCAATTCAATAATGAAATGGAATTTGATTTATTATTTTCTTCTAGTAGTTCAGAGAGCGATTCCTTTCATAGTATGGATTCTTCTTATAATGAAGCTGATGAAGATGAACCAATTAAAAAAAACAAAAATATTAAAACACAATCAATGGAAATGAGAGAAGAATTACAAACAGCAATAAACACAACTGATATAAATATACCAAAACACACAAAATCAAAAAATATAAATATAATTAATAAAACGCAAAAATTTTACAATACTCATAAAATAAAATCATCTGTCGAATTAGAAAAAGAATATGATTTTATTAATGAAAAAGATTTATCGAATCCATTATCACCAAAGAAATTTAACTTAGAACTTAATACTAACCCAAGTCAATCACCCATTTTTAAACCACATCTAATTCAATATTATAATATGAATAATATAGATAAAAATAATAAAACACCCTTTAAAACATTCCTTCATTCATCTGTTAATATATTAAAAGAATCGTATGATTATTTAAGTAGTCATAATAAGTCTATATAAGTTTATATAAAAAAGTCATTACATTAATTAACTGAACTTAAATAAAGAGAACCAACATTAGTATTATAATAAGATGTATTCAGATTAAACATCAAATTAACCCACATTTCCCCTTTACATTTAGACCAACGCTTACAAAATGTTTCATCTTCGTCGACATAACCATTGTCTGTACGTTCTCTTTCAAAAAAGGAATAGAAATGGTCTTTAATACTTTCATTATTATATTCTTCATACGTGTTTGTAAATTTAAGCATAATACCAAGACGTTCTGCCATAGTTTCCAATACATTCCTTTTAATTAACATAAAACTGCTTTTGAGATTATGGACTTCGATCATATTATCTTCCATATTAACTTGTTGTTGTTCTCTTTGTTGTTCTCCTTCTACTTCACTATCAACCATAGTTTTAGTAATAATGGGTGCAAAGTGGTAATTAAGACTTTTCGCATATAAATGTGCGTTTTCAATTTCATTATTCTTAATAACAGTTTCTTTAACTTTATCCCAATTAATATTTCTTTTAGGTGTTGCACCACCAGAAACATCTTTATCTTTAAGAATGAGTTCTAGAATATTTCTCCAAGAAAATGTAACATTAGTATCAATAAACATAAGATGTGTATATTTATCATCACTTAATACTTTCGCCACTACACAATTTTTTGCTCTTGTTGTGATTGGTTCATTATGAATAGTAATTGTATCATATACAATATTAAGTTTTGTAAAATGAGTGGCGAGTTGCGTCATACTTTGATGATATCCTAATGAAATATTATCTGAATTGGAAATTGTAGCAAACAAAATAGTTAATTTATTATTAGCTAAATATTCTTGTAATTTTTCTTCTAATGTTTTTTCAGGTGGTTTTTCTTCTTGTGGTTCCTGTTGTTCTTCATTATTGAAAATAATTTTTTCCTCTTTAATAGGATCTTTAAATTGAACCTTTTTCTCTTCATTAGTATCATTCATATCATTATCTTCCAAACCTTCATTAGAATCTTCAAATGCTTCATCATTATCATCGTCATTGTTATCATCTTCCAATTCAACAATTTTGGGTTCTTCTGTGGTTTTCTTTTCAATATCATCACCCATTAGTTTTTGAAATTCATTAAAAGGAACACTAGACTCCATAATGAATAATTTACTTATGTATTAAATCCAACAATCTAGCAAAATATAATTAAATTTATATGTATATTAATGTATTGAAAAAGTTTAAATTAATTAAAAAAATGAAATTTATTATTATAGTTTGACTTTATGGTGTACTACAACCATATATTTTAACTAAAAATTGCCCAGCATTATATTCTGCGGTATCACCAGACGAACCGTATAAGTATAATTTTGTTGTAGAAGCAATTGATATAGTAGTATCACTAGTTGATATTGTTCCCGGTGATTGCATTAATGCAAAAATAATTGTTTGACTACTAACAGAATCTCCAGATGCTAAAGTACTAGTATTATAATGTATTCCTATACTTGATGTCGGATATTGTCCTGCTGCACCACCCGGTCCTTCTAAACATGTAAATTCTATTTTATATATTAAATTATATTCAGATGGAGTTATTTGAAAAAAATAAGAAGATGAACCATTTCCTATTATTTTATCACCACTTGAAGTAGAACTAAGACTGGAAATATCAATTAATATTGTTGATATTATTTCTGCCCCCATTTTATTAATAAAAAAATTACATATAGAACTACCATTACTATTTGTATTACCAAATCCAGAACCAACATATGAACTACTACCTTTATTTCCTTTAATATTATACAAAACACCATTACTATCCAATGTTAATTGTTCTGTTAATGTTCCATTTAAACAAGTAGAAAATACCATATTAGAATCTTGTGTAAGATTATTCGTCAGGTCATCCGATACTGACAAAAATTCTTGATTCTTTTTAACAGCAATTTTACCAGACTCAACTTTTGCTCCTGACGAATCACTAAAATCAAATCTCATAGATACAATAGCATTTGTTCCGTTAGCACTATTAGAATTTCTTATTTTCAAAGCAGCCAAATCTCCATCTTTATTTTTAGTGATTGATTGTGTTTCAGTAAAAGTATTAATAGATGAAGTAGATGCTCCACCACCACCTCCACCTCCGGAAAGTAAATTAGTTGCTGTTCCACCATCTGTTTTAAAATATAATACATCAGCATTAACATATAAAGCACCATAACCACTACTAGGAGTAGTAGCAACTCCTCCTAAATCTTTTAATACAAGACCAGTTTCTCCTTCAACTGAAATTTCACTGCTTTTTATATCTCCATTAAAAAACGACATTATTTAATTTACACTCTTTTTTTTATATTTATAAATTTATAAAATAAGAAAATTGTTTGATTTATTATTACTATATAAATATATTTTTTATAAAAGAAAAACAAAAAAATATTAAAATAAAATTATTATTATTATTTATTCAACCGCAGCACCAGTATTTAATACACACCATTTACTATTAACATATACTAATGATGCGGATTGACCAGTGGTAGAAAAAATTAAATATCTTGCATCACCACTACCAGAACATAATCCATCTGCTGTAAAATCTAATTTAAGAGAAGCACCCGCAGTATCAAAAAATATATTAACTGTTTGACCAGCAGTATAAGATGTACCACCAAGCTTATCCTTAACAACTCTTACAAATTCATCAGATGTAGTAGTATCATTCATATCTATAAATATAACTGCACTGTGAAAAAAACTTAAATTCGCAGAACCTGTTGAATCACCATCTGCAATTGTAATCGTTTTAGGAGAGTATATTATATTTGAATCATCTGAAAAAGTTTGATCACCATTAAATGAATTATTTCCATTCGCAAGTACACCAGATGCCCATACTGGTTCAGAACCATTTGATTTTAAAACTTTATTTGAAGAACCTATTGCAAATCTTGCAAGAACACCACTTGCATTACGATAATACATATCACCTGCAGCATCACCACCTTGTGTAATACATCCTGTTATTGTAATATCTCCAGAAATGGTTGTAACTGAATCAGTACCATTACCGATTGTAACATCAACTTCATCTTCTGCTGAACCATCTGTAATAATTAAACCTGGTTGAGATTCACCATCATGAGATGCTACAGATAATGTTAATTTACCACCTTCTTGTCCATTTGTATGCACTGCTACTTGTGATTTAATTTCACTAAATAATATATTATCTTGATTTGCATCATCTCCATAAAATTCAATAAGACCACAAACATCATTTGCAGCACCAGCAGCACCTTTATCTTTAACAAATCGTAATCTTGCTCCATCAGTATCATTTGTAGTATTTTTAATTATAACTAATGGATCATTTGCATTTGCTGAAGTAAATGTAGTGCTATCTCCATTAACAGTTAAATCACTTGTAACAGTTAAATTTCCATTTACAGTAGTTGTAGAAGCACTTCCAGCAGCAATTGTTACATCTACTTGACCATCTGTTGCGTGTTCTCCCTCCAAAATTAAACCAGCTGTTAATTGAGTAGTTGTTCCATCACTTTCTGCTACAAATAAAGATAATTTACCAGCTTCATCTGAATCATCTGCCTCTGAAACTTCAGCAAGAATTTTAGCAAATGTAGTTTGTGCTTGAGCACTATCATCTCCAACAAACTCTATAACACCAATATCATCACCGTCCACACCAGCAGCACCCTTATCTTTAACAAACTGTAATCTTGCTCCATTCGCATCATTTGTAGTATTTTTAATAACAAGTAAAGGATCACTGGCATTTGTAGAACTAAATGTTATAGTGTCTCCTGTAAATGTAGGAGTTCCACTTAAACTTCCTGTTAATGCAGCACCATTAATAGTAGGTGTTGTAAGAGTTTTATTAGTAAGTGTATCAGTTGTTGCCTTACCAACTAATGTGTCAGTAGATGCTGGTAATGTCAGAGTTACATCACCAGTAGATGCTGGACCAATCAATGTAACAGAATTTGAACCATTACCACTATTTTCAAAAAATTTAATAAATCCAGCACTTGTTGCTCCATTTTTTAAATGAGCACCATTATCTACAACAGGTGTCTGTAATGAGAAAAAAGCCATATTTTAAACTTTATATAAAAACTGTAATTTAATATTTAACGAAATTATATTTAATCTATTAAAAGATAATAATTTTTTAAATTAAACTATTTTAAAAAAAAAATAATTATTTAATTTTTACGAAATAATATCTATAAAATGAAACACATTTTATTAAATAAATAAAAAAATAAACACTGAAAAATAAACTAAAACTAAAAACAAAAATAAAAACAAAAATAAAAACAAAAATATCTAAAGTAATGATAAATAATATTTACCAATATAATGTGCGATATTGTGATGTGTATGATTAGCTTCTCTTGCCATTCTTTCATGTAATAATAAACTACATGCTGTATTAATTTCAGAAACAACATATTTATTATTTTTATCTTTAGTTTCAAACAAATCTATAAAATGAACTCCTCCATTAAAAATAGCTCGTTGAACCATTTCTCCAGTTTTAAGTAATTCTTTAGGAGGATTACTAACGAACGTCATATTAGGATTTAAACACACTGATACTTTCCATTTATCTTTAGTTGGAGCATCTCTATAAGATAATGGTAATGCTTTATTATTAATAACAATAACTCTATATAAAGCTACATAATCTATGAATTCTTGTATTACAAATGGACTAGTTGGTATTAAATTTATTTTTGATTTAATTTCTTCATCAGACATATTTTTATTAATTTTTTGAACATATGCTCCCTGAGAACTAGATGTAAATGGTTTTAATATTAACATATCATATTTTAAAAATAACTTTTTAATTTTATTTAATGTATTATTATCATTTTTCTTACCTTCTGCTGAATATGGATGTGGAATATTTTGTTTCATTAAGTGTAAACTAGATTTCAATTTATTTGATGTTAATTGTAATATACTTGTAGGGTTAATTACAGGAATACCTTTCTCTTCCATTTGTTTTATACAATTTATCCATTTAGTATCTAATGGTGTTGCTGAACGTACTAAAATTAAATCTGGATATTTAGTTTTTCCTTTACACCATACCACTAATTCTTTAACATTTTTAACTAATATATTAACATTTGGATTTAATTTTAACATTTCATTTTTAATTCTAGACGCAAAATTTCTACCTAACATAGATGTAACTATAAAAATTTCCTTTTTATTATTAAAACCTTCATAATTTTTATATCCTTTTTTAATATTTGAGATTACTAAATAAATTATAATTATAATACAAAATATGATTAAAATATTATTTGTATTATAACTTTTTTTTTTATTTTTTTTTACATTATTTGTATTATAGTTTTTTTTATTATTAACCATATTATTATTGTTGTTATTATAATTATAAAATATTTTATTTTAAAATAAATAAATTATTAAACAATTAATTATGTATAGAAAAAAATATTATAGTATTAAGATACTGCTGCTCCTGTATTAGTTACACACCATTTATCAACAGTGCTAATATACATTAAAGAAGCAGATTGACCTGTTATTGTAAAGGTTAAATATCGTGATTCACCAGAACCTGTTCTTAATTTTGTAGCACCAAAATCTATTCTTAAACTTCCAGCTGCTTCATTATTATCATAAAATATATTTATCATTTGTCCAGTTGTTCCTGCAGCAAAAATACCATACATAGCACTAGTGCTATTTAAATCAAAATAAAAAACACTAACACTTTCATCTAAATTAGTTGGGTTATCATCATCAATCGATGCTGATGTTATAACACTAGGTGTAATTGTTAAAGATGTAGAAACTACCAAACTAGCTGCTTTTGTAACACCATCTTTATCTACAGTTAATTTATCGGTTCCATCATGTTGTTCAACAGTTAATAGATTTGCTGTTTGATTATCAGTTCCTTTAACATTTAATGTAATTTCAGTCGTAGTATTACCTGTAATAATAGCATTAGAACCTATTACTAATTCATCATTAACTGTTAGTGTAGTAAATGTCCCTGCTACCGCACTGGATGCTCCAATAACAGTTCCATCAATAGCACCACCATTAATATCAACTGTATTTGAAGTTAATGTTGTTCCATTTGCTACTGTTAAACCAGCATTTGCTGATAATAAATTACTTGTTGATAATGTAGTAAAAGCACCAGTTGTAGCATTTAAAGCACCGCTTAATGTAGTAGTACCATCAACAGTTAATGT
>ERZ1046568.2049-NODE-2049-length-13591-cov-4.799572_pt1 | contig 13591 bp, 16 predicted proteins | sample MGYA00383092_ERZ1046568 | MGnify/ENA primary metagenome ERZ1046568 (study PRJEB29581, sample SAMEA5548362) | metagenome | biome: marine; feature: coastal; material: water | depth 1 m | study: Short-term variability in the microbial, nano- and picoplankton... | reverse complement strand
CTACTTGATTATGCGACAATGGTATACACCAGATCTATTGCCCATTTAACTCGGTCTTTCCTTGTAGTCCAACAAACACATATTAACGGTATCTCACGGTCATTTTCGAGCTTCGATTGAATGTCACAACTCCTGGACTAGCGTTTGTTATGTTGGAAACAAAGTAGCTGTAGTTTGCTGTTAGATCACTGTCTTTATTCTGTGTTTTAATTGCTGCTAAAGCACCATACCTATAAGGTTCGGAATCTGATCCACCAGTAGCCATTAACCCAGCAAACACTGGATCAAATGTTACACCATTAACCCAGCCGCCGCCATTTCTACTTGGGTTTCCATCATTCTCTGTGATAATATCTAAATCTGGGTTGTAATCGCTATCATACCACCACTCTGCGACAGTATTGTTATCAATTGGTGAATTACTAGCATAACCATCTGATGACGATTGTCCTTTTAAGCAGTAGAATTGCGCTCTAGCACCATTTATGTATTCTCCAAATTCATCTATTGACGTATTCAAGTTCGTATACCCACTAGTATAATCTTTTACATAATGCATCTTCTTTCTATTACCTTGGTCTTTTACTACTGCTGAGATTAATTGGAATGTATATGGTTGTGGACCAATATACCCAAACTCAGTGGTAGTTATACTTCTTGGTTGTGGTATACATTCAAACAAATAGTTACCAGTGCTTCTTTGGAACACAAATACTCTATCGCTAGATTCACTTGCACATACAATAGTATCACCATTAATAGCACTAGCATCACCAATAGTAGTCCCAAATGGACCTGTTAGTGTTCGAATAAGTGTAGCATTATACTGGCTTAATTCATATACCAGATTATCTGCAACTGCGTAAATGCCATCACAGTCTAACGTGTCGAGTAAACTAAAGAAGCCGATATCTGCTATACCGCTAAATGGTAGTGTTGTCATATTATAATAGTGGAATTTGCTCAGACCGCCAACTACCAATGTATTTCCGTCAGCAGCTACAATTTGACCAAATTGCGCCGTATTGGATACTGACATCGATAAAGTAGTTGCTAGTATTCCAGTTGACATACTGAAGACAAACGTTTGTCCATCATTATTACCAAGTCCACCTGCTACGTCAGCATTTGGCGAACCAACAATAGCGTATGTAGATGTAATTGTAACACTTTGACCAAATTGATCATTGCCGCCACTAGCATCTGGATCTGGGTTTACCAATGTGTAAACCAAGTTGCCTGTAGTTAAGTCATAAACATATGCTTTACCTTGTATTGTAGTTGCTGTTACATCAGCTCGTGGAGCACCAATTATCATGTAGTTACCGTTAGCAGCGACATCGGTGCCAAACATGCTTCCTGTTTGACCTGTAACCGTAGTGCCGACATATGTGTAAAGTAAGTTACCTGTAGTTAAGTCATAAACGTAAACGTGACCGTCACCGTATACTGGAAAGCCATGCTGTTGGTTCACTGCGCATCCTACTATTAAGTAATCTCCAGAAATTGATATACTACTTCCGAAACTTTGATGCGGGAGGCCGTTTGTATATAATATCGGAAGTGGAAGTGGACTATCGAAAGCATACAGTTGTGTTCCAGTTGATGAGTCGAAGACATAAACTTGTCCAACTTCATCAATTGTGCTTATTTCTTTTCTTGCTGTCACTGCGATATAGTCTCCGCTAATGGCAACACTCTTCTCAGAATCTCCAAATCCTTTAGGCACTGTCAGTGGATCAAATGTTGTAGTTGTTGTTATATCACCAGTAATTTGTGATTCAATTTTACATAAACCACCACTAGTGTATGAGCTCCAATTTAATCCTGTAGGACCAATGTTTACTGGCACTAAGTGGTCTGCGTCAGTGTAAACTTCTACTTGACTTGCGTTAATAACTTTCAAATAATAAGTGTTGTTGTTTAGATAGTTTCCCCACTCACCAGCAACACTGGTGTCAAATCCTGACAGTTGGAAGAATCTAGGATAAGCTGTGGTATAGTTAAACCCTGCGTCACCCATTCCGTGTGTGTCTGTAGCGGCAATTGTAACTGTTGGGTGGCTAGTAGAGTCTCTACGACAGTCAATTGTAAGAGTTCCTGTTGTGGGGTTTGGTTGAGCATCAGTGCTTCTAAATTGTATTTGGAAGAAGTGTGCTTCAATTAATTCATTCTTAAACACACTTTTATAACTTGGATAACCGTTAATTCCGTCACCTGTTGCTACACCATAGTATGTTCTATATCCGCTAATAGTTTGTAATAATAATTCTGATGTTCTTGGACTTAACCCTGCAAATCGTTGAACTCCATTATAGTATGCTTTTGCGTATGGTGTAGCTTCATCATTAGTGCTACTTAAGAAAGTTGTAGCACGGTCTAATGCTCCTATCAATATTGATCCGTCATCACTAATAAAGTTAGTGTCTGCGTTATTTGGGTATGTAAATACGTTGCTCATTTATATTATCCTAATGGTCCTGATTGTCCTCTGGTATTATACGCTTGTTGTATAACACTTGTAATCTGTTGTTTGTTTTGCAGAATAAACTCTGTTCCGCTGCGGCTGTCAATTGTGTTCATATTAAAGTTAACTGTAACTGGTTCACTGCTATTGCTGCCGGACATCATTGCTGCTTGCTGTCCCTTATTTAATATAACCTCGCCAGGGGTCAACATCGCTGGAACACTGTCGCCACTTGTAGGTCTACCAGGAACAAAACCACCGTCAGCAAAGCCTCCAAATAAACCACCTATCATGCCGCCTATTGGTCCAAATAAACTTCCGCCTATCATACTACCAAATCCGCCGCCGCCAAATGCGCCTGCGCCACCACTACCAAACGCACTAAACGCTTGTCCTAGTCCGCTTGTCATACTGCTAACCAGTGGGCCAATAAATGCTTGTTGGATGATTTGTGTTAAGATAGTTTCTAGTATACTTGACATAAAGTTCTTGAAGCTGTTCATGATGCCTTCACCACGGACAATACCTCTGGCAAGTCCACTTGCTAAACTATCACCAGCACTTGTAAATGCGTCTGAAATAGTTAATCCCATCGCAATACTGCGGTTTTGAATGTCATCCATTCCCGCACCCATGCCATCCATACCAATTCTAAAGTCATCAAAAGTCATACCGCCTTTAGCAAAGTCTTTTTCTAGTAAAGTCATACCTTCAGCAGTTAGTTTTTGATTTTTATGGAAATCTTCAATTGCTTTAGTGGCTTCTTGATATTTGGTTAATTGTGTAGTAACTGCGTCAGTGTTTGCAACTGTTGCTTCAGTTGCCGCTGTTGTTGCCTCAGCAACATTATTGATGGCGCCACCATGCTCATCTAATATACTAGCGGCAACAGCACTTGTTTCATTTGCCGCTTCAATTTCTGCTTTGTATTCTCTAAACTCTAAAACAGTATTTTCTACTGCTGAGCCAATCCGCCCCATAGCATTTTCGATATAATTTTCGCTTAGTGCTTCTTTAGCACCTGCTAGTGCTGACGTAATTCCTTCAGTAACTGGCGCAAAGTCTTCACTAATACTTGCTCCTAAACCAGCAAATGCGTTTGTAGTTAAATCGTTAAGAGCATCACCTATTGTTATATCACTACTAAATGGTGCTTTGATTGCTTTAAGAAGTGCGCTACCAATATTTCCAAACTGTGATACAAGTCTAGAACCAAAGTCAGTTGCTGTTGCTCCAATTGCTCTAAATACTTCCACAAACGCTGCTGGTAAGTTACGGAATATACCTACGATACTGCGATAAGTAACTACCCAACCGCCGATTATGCCATTGGCAATGGTAAGGGCAAATTCACCTACAGTTTGGAACACGTTGGCAATATCTGCTCCAAAACCTTGACTAAAGAAACTAGTAATTTGTTCTACTACAGATTGATATGCGGCACCTATAGCGTTTGCTACACTAGTGGCAATTTTGCTTATAGCAAAGAAACCAGCTTGCGCAACTTCACTTACTGTTGTGGTTGTTTCGCCTACTTGGAATGTTTTGTCACGTAATAATACCATTGCGGTGCTGGCGGCTGCTAATCCTATTGAGATAACTCTACCAATAGGAGTCATTCTAGCTACAGTTCCTAAAACGGCACTTAGTCCAGTTACACTGCCAATTAGTCTTGGTATAAACGTTGCAAAACTAACCACGGCCTTTTTAGCACCACCAAAGAATCCAGTAAACCCTTTTGCGTTGGCTGTAAAGCTACCAATTTTAGCTGTAAGGTTAGCAACACTGCCTGCCATTCTAATAAAGATTAAAGTTAAAGCCGCATTACGGATAAGATCAAAGTTCGCTGCTAGGAATTTAATGGCATTTGCGGTGCCTTTAATTGCTTCGCCTAGTCCAACTCCAAACGATTTAACTAGCTCTTCATTATTGCGTAATAGTGCGGCTGTGTCGTCTACAACACCTTTAAGTGCTGGACGTAATTCTTCGCCAATTGTAACACTTGTTTCAAATAACGCACCTTGTAAGTTACTAAAACTTTGGTCTAGTGTATCAGCATTAGCTGCGGCTGCGCCACCAAATCTACCACCTTCTTCACCTAGTGATTTAAGTTGTCTAACTAAGTCAGTGCTTGTTTTGGCAACAGCTACTTGTTGGTCACCAATACGGGCAACGAACCCATCATTTTCTCTTGATACTTTAATACCAAACTCTTTAAGTCTTTCAAACTCACCAGTAAGAGCATCAGCAACTGCTTCACCAAGTTGACTAAACGACTTAGCGTTGGCAGTTGCGATGTTACTGAATGCTGTTAATGATTCACTACTAGTATCAATACCATTTCTTGACAATACAGTAAAGGCTTGTGTGATATCTTGTAAATCTTGTGGCAAACTATTAGCTAATGTCTGTAGTCTTTGTAGTTCAGCATTTGCTTTCTGACTACTGCCTAGGAATGTCGTTAATACAGTTCGATAACGTTCGAACTCTCTGTATTGATTGACAATACCTCTTGCTACTTGGCCAGCTGCTATACCAGCCAGTGCCGCACCAGCTAGTTTAGCAGTTCTGCCAAGTTTTTTTAAGCTCGAGTCAATATTGTTAAGATTTCTCGAACTTTTGTCTACTGTTTTAACTATTAGTTCATATGTATTTGCCACAATGTGCGTCCTTTAGTTTCTCTTTTTGGCGGCCTTCTTTTGTTCCTCGTTTTGGATCTGTAAGAAGGTTGCCCATCCTCGAACTTCCGTTGCGCTTAATAACATAACATCTGCGACACTCATATGTAACTCTTGAGCTATACGATACAGCATCATAAGCTGAGTGTCGCCTCTTAGTTTTTTAACGCAACCTCTTCCAAGTTGTCGCCGTCATAGTCGTCTTCGTCATTCATGTCTTGAATTACACGAAGTATAACTGCTGGGTCAACACCACGCATCAAGTCCTGCTTGTCAGCAAGTCTAAAGATATTTTTACCATCTTTGTCTAACGCTCTGTTGATTATTGTCTGCACTAAAGCTTCGACTGTCTTACCTGCTTGCTGCAGTTCGATAACTTTAGATTCCTGATGGAATGTTGTAGCTGGCTTATACCATACTTCTGTTTCCCATTCAGGAACAGCGATAGGTCCTTTAAGACCTCCGCTGATTTTGTCTCTCATGTGTGATTTTGCTTTGTCTAATACTGTGCTCATAGTCGTTTCCTATACCTTCTTTTTGATAGTTTTCTAAATGCTGGATCTGTCATACCTCTTGGTGCTTGACGGCTTGCTCCTTCATCTAATAGACCAATGTAAGGCACACGGTTTTCCATAACTGTGGTTTTACCCTTACGATCTATATCATATTTATTTCTTTTGCGCCACCCTCTTTTTGCTTGGCCTTTGCGGACCGGAGTGGTCTTTTTAACTTCGTCAAAGAAGTCATCCAAGAAATGATTGACGATGGAATTTAGTGACTTAGTGATACTATTACTAGCCGCACTTGCTGTTCTAAATTTTCTACCCATCGTCAATCCTTTTGTTTTAGCTTACTGTTGTAAACGTAAGGTCGCCTGACCCTTGTAAACTTACACTTGCTTCTATGATACCATCATACGAACTTGTGATTGATTTACCAGTTACAATTGCTGAACCAGTAATCTTCTCATCACCAGAATCTGGTGTTCCGTATGTTGATTGGTCTTCAGGATACAAGTTAAGTGTTACTGTTGAACCAACTGCGAACGCATCTTGTCCAGAATCTGCTGGATCATATAATACGTCTACTGTTGCAGTAAAGCCTTTGTATGTTACTTTGTAACCACGTGAAGTTTCACCCATTACAGTGTCATCGATTGTTTCTGCTGTATGCTCTACAGAGAATCCACGAAGTTCACCAACTGCGGTTCCGCCTACGTCCACAAAGCCGTCTTTGCCTAATAGTGTTGCCATTATGCTTCTTCCTCATTTTCGATCTCTTCGTGAGAATCTTCTTCTTGAACCATTTCTGGTTCTTTGGTTTTAGTAGGTGTAGCTTTAGCCAATTCCCAACCACGGTTAAGATGTTTCTCAACTTTGGTATCTGGAATGTCTACTACTTCACCTTGGGGGGTTTTCATCTTTGTAAATGTATGAATCATTAAGTTGCTCCTCTCTCGTAGCGATATGTAACAAGATAAACTACACGCATTGTTGCGTATGGTGTGGCTTCACCTGGATCAATAACTTCCACAACTACAACTTCACCATCTAAGGCGTTGTTGTCTCGTTTTACGTCTTGTTCTAGTTTCTCTTCGATGCTTTCTACAAGAGCATTTCTCTCTGTATCACGCATGTCTGTTTTAACTATAATATCCAAGTTATATGATATTCTACCCAATCTAGCACTACCAGCTGTTAGCTGTTCACGCTCTTCATCCGCACTCTCAACGAATACGGCAGGAATAGCCTGGCGACTGATCTCATCAATAATGATGGGTTCTCTAGTCACCAAGCCTAACCTAGGGCTCGCAATGGCTTTTAATGCCTTTACGATATCATTAGCAATGTCTTCACGCTTGCTCATCTGATTAACCTGTCCTGAACAAATTCATGAGTTTCGCCTTCAGCGTAAACGCCGTCGTCGTTGGAGTCATATTTGATACCAAAACCAAATTCTAAATCCATTTCCTCACTAAACTTGCCACTGTAGAAGTCAATCTGCTCACGGAAAGCATCGCCTTCTGGACGGAAGTTACTTAACATTGGTAAGATGTAATTTGCCAGCGCACGATAGACACATGTCTTTGTCCACTGGGTTTCATCTAACTTAGTCTCGTCCCATGCCGCCCCAACACGGTGCAGTCTATAGATTGTGTTGCTGGCGTATTCTTGATCAAACCAACGCACTTTGATCATCTTTTCGATGTCCTTCTGTGCTTTGGTTAACTGTTCGTCGAAGTTACCAACACCGTGTTCCGTAATATCCGGATTGTATTCTATTAAATCTGCTGTTGTTGCGAATGCCATTAGTTTATCCTTAATTAATATCTACTATTAGATAGCAGCGTCTCCAGTGATTTTAACACCTTTTACATTGTCGATGATTCCTGCGCCCCATGCTGCTGATGCAACAACTTCAAAACCACGAAGTGATTCGTCACGCTGAAGAGCAATACGTAGGTCACGCTTAAGAGCCATACCAACTGCTGCTGGGTGGAATACTGCTCCAACCATATCGTCTGAGCCATCTACATCAACTGCTGCTGATTCGTAAATGTCAACTCCGCCGATACGTGCGACAAAGTATTCACGTCCTGCTTGGTTAGCTAGGTCTGGTGACGCACCGAAGTTACCACCTGCGTTAAGAAGTGTTTTCTTAACGTTAAATGCTGCTAGTGGGTGTAGAACACATACTAAGCCTTGCATTGGAACACTATTTGAACGTAGTGTTGCGGCTGCTGCCATGATTGTTTCTGGAGTTACTTCAGCACCTGCTGCGCCAACGCCATTTGTGAAACTTGTGAACAAGTCAACGATTGTTTCGTCCATTGCTGATGCTAACGCACCACCTAATTGACGTCCAACGTCTGCGCCCACATCACTTGGTGATGCTTCTACAACGATATCTTGGATTGTTGACATGTTGCCGTATTCAGCTGCTGTAATGTCAACTGCTGTTACTGCCGCTAACGCACTATCGTTTGATAGGTCTGCGCCTGCTGTAAGAGCCGATACGGCTGTTGCCGCTGGCCATACTGGAATGCTTGCTGTTAAGCCTGGTGTGTTTGTCATATCATACATGGTAACCAGGTTACGTAGCATAGCGTTTTCTTGGAATGTGTATTGTGCTGCTTGCGAGATATTCTCGTGCAAGACGCCGTTTGATACACCTGTGTCGATTTCATTTGCCATCTTTATTTTTCCTTGCTATATTAAGATGAATAGAACTTACGAGTTCGCTTTGGATCCATCATCTCAGCATACATCTTACGGTGTTCAGGATTTTTCATATCTAAATCACTTAAAGACATTTGCTCAGTTTTTTGTGGGCGGGAATTACTAACTGTTCCTGCTCCGGCTGGATTACTGGCACGGAAATAAGGTTTCTGTTCTAGAAATTCTTTTACCGCTGCTTCAATGCTTAATGGTTCCGCATTACCTGCGTCATATCTAACATCTCCACTACCATCTAACACAACTGGATTGCCATTGCTATCCAATTGAATACTGTTTTTCATTAGTTGCGCTACATCACTTGGGCTTACAGCACCATGCTTTGTTGCGGCATCTAAAACAGCACCATCTACTCTTACACTTGTTAGTTGTGATCGTAGACTGTTAACTTCGCTGTCGTATTGTTCCTTCTGTTGCTTCAAAACTTCTTCGAACTTATTTTTGCGAATTAGTTCATCACGTTGTGATTTTTCTTTCGCTGCTTTAAGCTCTTGATACTCTGAAACATCGATGTCACCAAACTTCTGTTTGGCCATCTTGTCTGCTCTTTTTGCGATCATAGCGTTTACTTCTTCTTGTGTAAACATACGTTCGCTTGGAGCCTGGTCCTGGATGATTGTTTCTTCAGCTGTAGTAGCGTTAACTCCAGTTGCTTCGCTTGCTGTATCCAATGTCGTGTCGGTCATTGTCCCGTTACCTCCTAATGAGTAGTGTTATTATTTATTGATTACGAAGACGTTGTATTACCACATCAGCAATCTCTGGATGCATCTCCTTGATTTGTTGATCAGTAAATCCTTCAGTAATCATTTCGGCAATGTGCTCTAGCACAGTGTCAGGTGACTGAGTGCTGTGCACTTCGCCATCAATAACAGGTTGGTTCATACTATCTAGTATTTGGCTGAGTGTTAGCTCATCATCTACCAATAGTTTAGCAACTTGTTTTTGAATTTCTTTTTGTAAGGCAGGCACTGTGCTGAACTCATTTGCTTTACGCAATAGCTCTAAGTCACTGTGCTTGTCTCTAATATCGAAAGTTTTCTCGTATTCAATCTGGAACTCAGCATCTGGTTGAATGTTTTGCCAGTTAAAGAATAGATCCCATATTTTATATTCTGCTTCTTGTAGTATCTCACTAAAGTCACTTAGTCTTGAGTTAAGCATTTGCATCTCTGTTTGTAGTGCTACACCACTCATTGGTGAGCCAACAGTGCCACGCATGCCAGCAACGTGTGCCATTTTATCAATAGCTGTGACGTCCATTTCGATACTGGTTAAGATGTTTTGTATAGTTGAACCACTTGGCTGTAACAAGTATGGATTCTTGTCGCCTGGTAAGTCTTCTGGCACTGTGATAACAGCACCTGCTCCAGCACTTGCTTGTGTCTCTGCTGTTTTAACCAGTGTTGGGTGTCCACTAATACGTATTGATTGTTCTAGTTCACTTAAACGGTTATAAATTTGACGTTGTGTGTCAGCAATGTCTGCGATTTGGCTATGCCCATCATCAGTGCTACATCTAAACGCAGGAATGTAACCCAGTGGGTTAGCATACTCTTCTGCCTTTAATACTTTGCCATATTCAATCTCGTCATTGTATGCTGATTCATGAGCACCAATTGAACCTTTACTCATAATCTTTTGTTTGTAACCTTTTTTCTCTACCCAGTAGCGTTCTACTGTGTCAGGATACCAAGCAACGATTTGATCATATTCATCGCCACTGTGTTCAATAAGTTTTAAGAATGTTAAGTCTTGACGTCCAGTAATGCTGGGTGTATATTCCCAATCTAATACATTGCCTGGCACATAAGCATTTACATAAGCACGTATGCCTAAGTTTAGCTCTTCAGCACGGGTAAGTGTTCTATATGCTGGACGATCTACAACCATCCACATACTACCATATACCATTAAACTGTCTTGAATCTTCTTCATAAACGCATTTAAGTCAGTGCCGTTGAGATCAACGTCTGTCATAAACTGTGTTACATCTGGTAATGCCACAGTGTTGCTTAGTGTTCTTGTTGGTGATGTTCTAAACAAATAACTGCGATAGATGTGAACAATGCTCTTAACATGGTTTTGTAAGGCTGTGTTTAACAATCGCTGTCCGTATTGATCACCTGGTGCGGAGTCTTCGTTTAGATACTTTCTAAGGTAAGCACCTTCACGATATTCATTGCCACCTATGTAACTGCGGTAATAATAGTCCCAGTCCGCTGCATATTCGCTATACTCTGGGTGAACTTGTTTTATCTGTTTATCTGTAAGCATGTGTTATCCTCAAAAGTGTCCAAATACACTCGTTTGTTCCTTTTGTGCGGGTCGCTGAATTGGAAAGTGGTATACAGTCATATATCCCAACGCATCAATAAGGTGATCGAATCCACTGTCTTTATCAGGAACTCTAGTATCACCCTTGTATGTTTGTTTCTCAACGCACTCAATTAATCTTTTAGTAGTGTTATTTATATAAAGTTTGATAGCACCGTTTGAGCTCTTGAATGCGCTGTTAACACTGGCTATACGATCCTTAACTGGTGGGTTACGTCCTGGCGATTTAACTGTAAATCCATGTTGTCGTAATATGTTATGGTCACTACTGCCTTTGGTATTACGGGCACCACCACTGGCATCTGGATATGCCATATACTTGCGATCCTCACCATAGCGTGTCTTAATCTCTTGACATAGTTCATCAGTGTTGGATCCAAATATCTCTATAGCATCTATAACAAACAGTCTTTCACTACGCTTTACAGCGATAACAGCACTCATGGGAGATACGTTGAAGTCAACACCAACGTGTAGTGTTTCTCTATCATGGACACCAGGATCCATGTCAGCTAAGGCAAACAATTGACTTCTATCAAAGCTATAGTATACAGCACCCTGATATGTTTCGAATGTAGCCATATATTCTTGACGGAATGTTCTTTCATCTAAGTCTAGACGGGCTGACTCAATCTCTTCAGCATTAACATTGCCACCATCTAGTGTAGTATACTGGTAACTGCTCCAGTCAGTAAAGTCTGGATCTTGTCCTTGATCCCACAAGTTCTTTGCCCAGTTACCAAAGCCTTTGGGTGTGCCAATAAACATAGCATGGCCTTCACGGTCACTTAATGCTGGTCTAATAACTTCTGTCCAGGTTTCCAGTTTGATGTCAGCAAACTCGTCAAACACCACAAAGTCAATACCTAGTCCACGCATACTATCATAGTTGTCAGCACTTCGTAACATTATAACAGTGCCATTGATTAAACTAACAGTTAATTCAGTTTCATTAACACGTTTTATCCAACCCAAGTCGCCCAGTCTGGTCTTTAAGTCCTGCCACACTGTTTGTTTACCTTGTCTATAACTTGGAGCAATGTATACTATTTTACGATTAGGATGACGACCAAACTTAGCCATCTCTCTTACACTCAGATATGTTTTACCAAATCTACGTCCAGCTACTACTACTCTAAAACGAGTATCATCATGTCCGATACTGGCTTGTGCTTCACTCAGTGGCATTCAAATAGATCCTCAAAGTGTGTAGTGGGTGTTGCCCATTCACGTAATCGTCTGTGTGTGGTTTCAACATGTAGTGGATCTAGTTCACACCCAATGTATGTCATTCCAAGTTGTGTAGCGGCTATGCCTGTTGATCCACTACCATTAAACGGATCTAACACCACACCACCCACGGGTGTTACTAATTTAATCAAATACTTCATTAGTTCTACAGGCTTAACTGTTGGGTGTTGGTTATAATCGCCTTTTTCTTCACTGGTTGTTCTTGGACAATAGAAATACTTTTGATAGTCAGCGACTTCACCAATTACATTATGTGGATAACCACCACGATCATTTACAGTATATTCGCCAGTCCAGTTGTCTGCCTGGCTTTCATTGTAAGTGTGACGGGTTACACCATTTGCTGGATAACGCATGGTTTCTCTTGGTATTCTACATTCATCTATGTTTAGTGGACCGGGTGATCCTTTAACTGCCATACATATAGGATCATGTGCGCCTTTTAGATTATTTCCTCTAGGCATTTTAGTAGCATATAACCACATAAGCTGATCTCTTATTTCAAAGCCTGATCTCTCTAGTGTGATGGCTAAATGGTGATAAGTTCTTGCGGCACTAAATGCCAGAATATACCCACCTGGCCGTAGCACACGGAGACATTCAGTGTATGTCTCCAAACTGCCTGTATCTGCATCCCAGTTCTTACCCAGGAAGTTGATGCCATATGGTGGGTCAGTAACGACAGCGTCTACGCTGTTGTCCGCTAATGTTTTGAGGATGTCTCTGTTATCCCCGGTGTGTATAGTATAATTCATTGCTGTGCTCCTTATACTGTTATCTACTACGTTTTTTACTCTTTTTCTTCTTGGTCTTCATTGGTTTTTTTGCCATGATAAAGTTTCTCCTCTGTTGTCCACGGTCGATTAATTTGCTCTCTCACGATACTTCTTAATCGTTCTTGTTTAGTGAATGGTTTAATTTGCGTCACTCTTACACCCACTTTGTTCCTGGCTTCCAAGCCTGCCAACTCCAATACAATGGTGACAAGTTCTTTTGGCCTTTTAATGCTCTAAAACGTGGTCCAAAACGGCTCTGGAAAGCAGCTCTACGTTCTGGGTTACGTCTCTTAATACTTAATTGTGGATCTCCAAATCGCACTGTTCTAGTTCTACCAGTGGATCGATCTCTAACCTGGACAGCAAACTTTTTACTTTTACCAGGTGTTCTATATGGTTGATTTAATCTTCTTGCCATTATATAAACATACTCCCAACAGCACTAGCAATAATTATACCTACTATGCCCCACATGCGATTATCTAATTTATTCATGGTTTTCTCCATGCGTTCCATGCTGCGTTCAATATGTGCTAGATGATTATTTTTGATCACTTCTATATCTTTTTCAATAGTTGCGATCTGTTGCTTCATTTCTTTCATTGGGATATCCTGATAATAATTATAAGAACTGTTATCAGTTCCCATGTATATTTATTATACAGTAAATACCACTACAACAGATTCAAGAGAATCGTGTTGTGATCAATTACATGAGTAATTGACTTAACATTAACTCTCACTTTAGAGTGTCTGGACAGTCAATACTATAGTAAATGATTCCTAAACACTTGTATAATACTAAAACACCGCCAATATTACTATTGTCGGTGTCTTTTTATGGGT
>ERZ1046568.2035-NODE-2035-length-13655-cov-7.994926_pt1 | contig 13655 bp, 8 predicted proteins | sample MGYA00383092_ERZ1046568 | MGnify/ENA primary metagenome ERZ1046568 (study PRJEB29581, sample SAMEA5548362) | metagenome | biome: marine; feature: coastal; material: water | depth 1 m | study: Short-term variability in the microbial, nano- and picoplankton... | reverse complement strand
TTCTGTTACCTCAGCATCACGATACTTATTCTCTATCTCAATAATAGAGTTAGTAATCTCTTGTACCTTCTTTGTATCTTTATCGCCAACGGCAGTCTTTAATTGTTCCTCAAGCTCAGATACAGCTTTTTTATCCTCTTCGGAGAAGATTTCTCTGTCTATTTCTACTTCCTCTGTTTCTTTAACTTCTTTATCAAGTTCAACAGTCCTATCACCTCTGTCAGAAAACTCTATATCTTGACCGAACTCTTTATACTTAGCGTCAAACTCTTCAAGCTTGTCGTTAATAGCCTCTTTGACAGCCTGTTGTGCATCACCTGTTAGGCTTCCGTCAGAGTATTTTGCGTTCAGCTCTTCTATCTCCGTGCCTAGTTCAGACAGCTGTGATAGCTGTGCTTCATCAGCACCTCTAAGCTCAGACATTGTTCTCATCTGAAGGTTAGCCTTTCTACGTTGCAGCTGACCTATTAGCTTATCTATAGACTTGTCTTTACCAAACTCTGAGCTTTCTTTTAAAGAAGCTATCTTAGAATTGATCTGCTTGATCTGTCCTGCGTTACGGTATTGAGACGCAGCAATAACATCTTGGAATCTCTTAGGGTCTTTCTTGGCTAGCTTAAGTAAGCTTTTCTGAGCCTCTGTAATGTTACCACTACCCTCTAGGTTCTTAGATACACCGTCCATAAAAGACTGTGCCTTAGACCCTCCTGTAGATACTATCTTAGAAGTAGGATCTGCAAGCGTTTCTAATAATACATCACGCAACGAAATCTCTTGCCCTGCGGCTAGTGAACCTAACGCTTCACCAGTACCACCAGCAAGTGACTCTACTGTTGTTTCTACAACGTCTTTGTATAATATTTTGCGACCAGCTTTTGACGACTGCTCTATAACTTCTTCAGCTGTTCCTTTTGCTAGTTGCTCAATAATCTCTTCACCAACTTCACCTACTATTTTCTTTGAAACCTTACCAGCAACACCACCTGAGATACCGTCTATAAGACCAATAACCCCAGCTCTCTTAGCTGCTTTAGATTTGACTTTTCCAATAAGCTCCTCGTTAGCAAAAGCTTTTTTTAGCTCTTCAGCATCTGTAATGTCTATACCCTCTTCGTCAAGCATAGCCATAATAGTAGTACCATATTCATTGATAGCAGACGTTGCAAACGCAAAGCCACCAGCAGCACCTACAGCTGTACCTATACCAGGTAAAACCGTTCCAGCCGCAGCCCCTGTACCTACAGAAGCAGCTGTCAATGGAGTTTCAGCAGCAGCTCCCATAGAGATAAAAGACTCAGGAAGCGTTCTACCTAGGTCATACATAAACCCTACAAAGCCATCATTCTTATTGTAAAAGAAGTCCCCTTCCTTAGGCTGATTTTGTTGAATAACTTTCTGAATATCTGCAATCTCTTCAAAGTCTACACTTCTAAGACCAGCATCAGCTTCAGCTAATAAGATACCTGTTTTTGCAGCAGCTACAGAACGGTTAACCATTTTGTTACCGTACTCTGGGTTCTCTTTAAGAACCTCCATTAATGTCGGTTGATCTCTAAGCGCTCTACCTTCAGATAGATCTAAAGGACCTGTACCAATAGGTGATGTTTCAGATAAATAATCTAAGAAAGATTTTTTGTGCTGCTTGACCTCAGGAGTTTCCTTTGGAGATACTGATTCGCCAACCGAAGATGCCGAAGGAATAGGTTCTTCCGGCTGCTCTTTTTTTTTTGAGTTGTATCTAGCTAAGATATCGTCTAGCTGTTGCGTTGATGCACCTCTACTGCGGGCTTCTTCTAAGAGTCTTTGAAGTTCTTTATCCATCTAAACCATTTTCTTTCAACCACTGATTGTATTCCTCATCAGATAAACTACCACTAGTTGATTGTTCTTGCGAAGATACGGAATTTCCAGAAGCTGCTGGTCTATAGTAGTCTATTGCTCCTTTGCTTTTAGAGTTTATAAAACTAATATCTTTATCTGTAGCCAGTCTAGTTTCGTACTCTTTTTCTTTTACAGTTTTAAACTCTCCGTCAACTTCTTTCTCTACCTCAACAACTCTAGCCTCAGTTACATAAACTTTACCATCTTCATCATATCCAAAAGACTCTATGTCATCTATCTTTGAAGGCATAGGATACATAATTAATCTGGAGACATTTGAAGGTGGTTTAAATAGATCAACGGTAGCTTCAGGATAGGGCTGTAGCATTTGGAAGTTTTTATCTAAACCCCCTTTGCCATTACTGTCGTCTTTTAGTTTTAGGTCAGTAGGCAATACTTTCATATAGTTCTCTACCAGCTCCTGCTTATACTTCTCTATAAACTCTTCTCTTTTTTCTTCAGGCTGGTTACGTAAGAACTCAAGCTCTTCCATACTATTAAGCATACCATCTTCACCACCAGCATATCCAGTGCGGATACCACCCCAAGCCATTGCCTTCTCTACAGAAGACTCGTTAGCTCTAATGAAAGAATCAGCAAGCTCCTCTGCATATCTGCGTGCAGAAGTAGCGTTAAGCTGTCCTGTATCGCTGTAAAAATCTTTAGTTTTAGCGGAGCTCATCTGAGCCATTTTACGAGCCTGCTCTACAGGGTTCGCTAGATCATATTTCATAGACTGAGCAACCACAAATGGGTTCTGCACAGCTAATACAATATCATCAGCACTACGCTTAGTGCGTCTATACTCGTCAGATAACGATAAGAACTCCTGACCACCAATAGAGTACTTACTAGGGTCTGCTTTATATGCAGCAACCTGAGAGCGATACTGATCGGCATTAGCCATAGCTGTACCTGCTAGTTGAGCGTAAGCACCATAAGCCTCATCAGCCTTTCTTCGTGATCCTCTATTCCCTGACTCTACAGCCATATCTAGTTCTTGCTGATATTTATTCCAAGCTTCTTGCACAGCTGGTTTGTCTCCCTCTAAATAGGCTCCCTCTTTTTTCTTGTTGGAGTCCATCCAGTTGTTCATCTCATTGATGTCCTGACGCTTTTGGTTTATAGCGTTTTGCGCCATTGCTCCAAAGTCAGGTGTCTTGATTATATTTGATGGTACAAATTCCATTACTTGAATTGAGGTTTATTTAATAGAGAACGAACGAATTTGTGTAGGTCTGAGTTTCCTGACTTAGCAAATTTTTGCATCTGCTTAGCCTGCTTAGGGTTAAAGATGTATTCACCACCCGTCATCTCTCCAATCTTAGCACCATCTTTCATAATGTCAATGGGGTTGGAGCTGTGTGAAAAGGCACCCGGAGTCTTCTTTACCTTGGCTCCTTTATTTGCTACAAATTCGTAATTGGGTTTATTTATATCCTCTTCCTCTTTTATAACATCAGTTACTTGAGATTTTCTAGGCTTTAATCCTAATTCATTGCTAGATTCTAAAAGACCTTCCTGTTTCGCTTGAGCAAATCCTAATCCAGCCTGCATAACATCGCCAACACCACCTGTAATATTTTGTGCCCCAGCTTGAATTGCGTTAATAGCAAGATCTTGCTCACGGGTCTGACGCATAACATCTCTACGACGTTGATACTCTGCCCCAGTAGTGGCACGACCCAAGGACTGTAGTATCTCCCGTTGCTGTTGTGATAGCGCTTGAGTCTTTGCACCTGCACCTGCTGCCGTTACAGCTCCAATACCTCCAATGACACCTCTACTACCTGATTGTTGCAGTGCAGCTGTAGATGTAGCCATAGATCTATTGATCTCATCAATTCTTCTTTGGGATAGCTCACTCGCTCTAGCCTGTTGTATAAGGTCTGCATATTCAGAAGGAGTACCCGTAGGAGCTTCAAAGGCAGAAGCTAATGCTTGCTTGCCTTTTCTTTTCTGATACGCACCATAGCCAGCTTTTCCTATGCCGGCTACACCTTGAGCGATTAACATCATTGTAATTGGATCCATATTGCAAAAATACTAATTTTAGTTATGCGCCTTAGAGTCCGCCACTATTGTATTGATAGCGAACAGCTCTATTGGCGTGCTTGAAGTTTTTGTTAGTTTAATCTTAGCGTAGTAGTCTCTAATCTGATCACCTTCTACTGCGCTGTTTCCAACGATTATAAGTAGATCATCAGCAACAGCTGTAACTGAACCACTAAAGGTAACCTTATTATAAGCGTCTACACTTACAGGTGTTACAGATAACGAATTTAAATCAGAACTACCAACCTTATATAAGGTAGCCGAAGCCCCAATAGGGAAGCTTGTGGATAATGCATTCTTAAATGTTACCGTAGAGCCAGATACAGAACTTACCTCACCTAGAGAGAATATCTCACTAGTGCTCGTTACAGAGGTTATAGAACTTCCATAAGTAGATGTTGCTCCGTGTATATAGCTGTAGTAGAAACCCTCTTTCTCTTTGAAAGATGTATCGTCTATAGTACTTGTTTGCTTTGATGTTGTTACAACAGCGTCCCAAGAACTGTTTCCCTCTATTGATATAGACTCAAATGTCTTTATAGAAGATGGCTCAATATTAGACACAACCTCCACTAAAGACTCTGCTGTAGAAGCTCCATAGAAGGTGTTTCTACTTGCTGTATCTTCGTGCTTGTATATCTTACCACCACTAAAGGTGTACATATCTGAATGTAAAGAGTCAATACGCTCTGGAACAAATGAGTATCTCGTTTCCCATTTTCTAGACTTGGTATTGTAAGCAGCTGTAAAAGACGATACTGTAGATGAGTTAGGATCAATTGATCCTGTAGCATCGCTATCACAGTAATTGTTATCAAAGATAAAGGCAGGAATAAACATATTCAACCTAATCATAACAAAGAAGTCTAAGCTGCTATTTGTTGCAACACCCAGTACATTAGATGCCTGATAAGGAAGACTGGTATAAACTGGTGCTCCGCTAGACAACTGATCTAAATATACTACAGCTTCAACACCACTGTCAAAGAAATCACAAGTATCATCAAATGTTCTAGGGTCGTTTAAAAAACCAAATACAGCTGCCGGATCATATTGTACGGGTGCTGCTACCTGTGTCCCTGTTGAGTCTAGTGATACGTCATAGCTGTACGCATCGGTATTTATATGCACCTGAGAGGTAGTAATCTCACCTGAGTGCACAACATAATGATCATTATCATCGTCTATACCCCCACCAACTAGATGCGACTTGTATTTAGATACTGACTCAAACTTATCTTCAAAATAAGAGCTCATACCTACATCGCTAATGATTGTAATGCCTTGAGAGTCTATGCGTAATACTTTGTTTGCGTTGACATCAGAAAAGTATATCATACCGTCTTTAGACGCTACTGACTCAGGGTTGTTTCCTACTCCGTATTCTCCTACATAATATCTTTCATTACCTATAACGTTGGTAGATAGTGAGACAAGATTGTCTCCTGAGCCTGTTTGAATAACATCTCTACCAATACCCGCAACACCACAACGCTTCTCCTGTAAGAAGTATAGTGCCTCGTTGTATCCGACTAGGTACTTAATACTACCGTACTCGTAAGAAAAGTCTTTGAAGTTTGCTAAGGACAAATTAAAGGAAGACAGGTTGAGCCTTGTGTTATCCTCAGACTGAAAATCAGAGTAAGTTACAGATCCCTTACGCTTAATTGTTTTAGCTTCAGGTATATAAGCTATAGGACGACCTATAGAAGAGCTCTTAGACGTGAAAAAATCGCTTACAGAGTAGTCCTCAATATACTTTGCTAATGCAGATAAGCTAGGGTAACTTTCATCACCTGTGGATATAATTTTTTTATTCTTAGATCCAGTGAATATAGTTCTTCTTCTAAAGTACACATCACCAAGTTCAAGGTTTAATACACTATCTGGATTAGAAACAGTGTAAGTGCCGTCAACCGCAGTGGTGTTAGCTGTTCCGTAACCGTAGAATGTATTACCTTTCTTGTAAACATTGCCCACAGTTAACGATACACCGCCCAGAGTCAAGACATCTCCCTTAAATACTTGGGTCAAAGTATTAAATTCTACACCCGTAGCAGTACCTACAGTTACATCTATAATAACAGAGGTGGCTGTTCTTTCATCTTCGTGAGACCCAGAGGTTACAGCAAAGCTTTTACCTATCTCATAATATATATTGCTACTCTCTCTGTTAGGGTTGTATATCTCTATGATACACTCCTTAAACCAGTTAGAGTTGCGATTAAGTAAGCTTTGAACGGTAAATCCTACAGCTGCAAGGTTTTCTTCTATCACTATAAACTTACCAGTAGTGTATTCAAGCGATCTATCTGAAGACTTATCTAATATCGGGTTTTCAAGGCTGTCTGCTAGGTTCTCAAGACCCACAACATTAAACTCTTCAGTAGTCCTACTATCTCCATCATAAGATATGATTCTAATCTTATCTCCTTTCTCATAGGCGTAATCTAAATCAGCACCCGTTAAAGTATTATACCCTGAAGACTTACTAAACAAGCTACTTAAGGATAAATAAATATTGTTTCTTGGCGATATCTGTAAGATGCTGTCCTCTCTAAACGGAATGTATGCACCGGATATACCGTACATTAACTTTAATTCTTTATCTCCTCTACCTGAATATACCGGTGCCCATCTCCTTGCCCATACAGGTGGGTCATTCTTTACCCGCATAGTTAGAGAAGCAGCACCATATAAATCATTTTCACTTGACCTGTCATTTAAAGGATCAACATAAACAGCATCAATCTCTTGAACACCACTGCTTCTATTAGCCTCATCGTAGTATACTATACCCAGCTTGTGACTTGATCCTGATTTAAAAGACTTACTAGCAACCTCATCTTCAGAAGCGAATATAGCACCAGAGTTATAAGGAGACTCAATTCTAAAGCTTAAGTCATCACTAGGAGTTTCCATATGAATTACAGGTGCTGATAAGACCTGTCTCTTTGAGCCGCCTATAAAGAAGTCAGATATAAATAAATCTATTTCTGATAGATTAAATTGAACCTGATCAATAGTAGATATCTTATTAGCTGTAAATACAGCGTGAGCATTAAACACAGCGCTTTCTTCAGCTAGGTTAATTCCAGGGTTTTTAAGATTTGTAACTTGACCTCTAACTGAAGACAAAGACACGTTATATTTGTTTGATGTTATCTGAGAAATTACATCAGATATAACATCTGCTTTACTTGTAGCAGCTGAGAAATCTACAACTCCTGATACGTGAAGACCAGAAGACAAAAATTTAACAGGATCTTCGGTCTTAGATATTACTATACTGTTAGAACTAGTTCCGTCATTATTGTAGTAAACTACAGTAAAGTTGTCAAAATCTAATTTAGCACCAAAAGTGTTTCCTCCTACGGTTATAAAATCTCCATTTACAGATATATTGATATAAACCTTAGAGCCAGCTGGTAAACCAGCATCAGGTATACTTGACCAATCCGGAGACAAAGCTCCACTTGCACCAATAACAAATGGCACATCATATGTAGTGCCTTCTGATTTATAATTAGGATCAAGATCTACATCTATGTTTAAGTTTTCGTACCCCTCTGTATATCCTCCATACATCAGCCTGCCATTAACCAGCTCTTGCGACTCAGCAGATTGAGGTACGTTATCGTAAAGTTTGTTTTGCTCATTCAAAGGAAGAGCAATACCGTCTTCTGAGTTTGTAAAGTTTACAGTAACTGTAGTACCTGTACGCACGTTATTAACTGACGCTACCTCATAGAAGGTAGATTCATTGCTAGACCTAGCGTAGAGATATATTTTCTCAACATCGTAAGGACTGTGCTTTAAGAAGACGTTTATTTGATTGTAAAAATCATCTTGTGACTTTGTTGTAAATCCTCTTCTAAGTTGATTCTGAGATACAGTAAGAGAGCTGTAAGGAGATAAAGCACTGTGCTCACCGTCTTCGTAAACATATTTGTAAGCAAATTGAAATACCTTGTCCTTAATGTTGTTTTCCTTAAGGCTTGGGTTGTTTACAATATTGTAAGTAGGTGCTTCTAAAGGTGGGCGTTTAGCCACCGTAAGCACAGCTAGTTTTTCGTCATCTGTACCCGTGAGTAATTGTGGGTATCCATTGATTAGTGCCTTTGTAGTATTTATCTTCTTCGGTGCAGTCAGACCATCACTAAAGTATAGTAATACATCACTATTGATATTTACAAATATGTTACCCTTTACGAATCCATTCTCTGTAAACTCAAGTATAGAATCCTTAATGATTCTTTCTGAAGTGTTGCTGCCTGTACTATAGCGATATATGCTATGGTCGTTATTGCTGTTCCAGACGAAATAAAATATAAAACCTAACTGTTCATCAGATATACTTCCAATAACCTTATTGGTTCCTGCGGGCAATGAAGTCCTCAAGCTAACAGCTGTATTTCCGTATGCGTTCTTAATAACAAAAGCATCACCGTCAGCATCAGAAGATACACGAATGTTTACAGCATCTGTCATCTCAACAGACTTAACTAGACGCTCATCATCGTCTTTGTTTAAGTAGTTTGGTGTAATCTTATGTACAGCCATAATTAGTATTTAGGCGACTGACGGAAATTCTTTCTTATCATAGCAAGAGCATCCTGCTTGCCAAAAGATTTCATACGTGCGTTAGCTTTTCGTCTCTCGTTGTAATATTCTTGTCTTGCTCTAGCTTTTTCATTAGCGGGAACATTGCTTTTTCTCTCTATGATCTTATAGTACATATAAGTTCTAAGTGCTTCTTCTGCAAATACGTGAACCACAGGGTTCTCTGCAAGAGCCTCATCACCTACATACTCAATAAGAACTTTAGCTACTGCGCTATTTGTAGACAGTTCTATTCTATTCTGCTCAAAGTTAATACGATACTCACCAAGACCTTTACCGCCACCTAGACCATATAAACGTCCGTTAGAAGTATTAGAGATGTAGTCTCTGTATACATATGATTCAAACGCATCCATATATGCAGGAAACCCTGACTGAGCATTATCCTTTAATAGGTTTAAGCTGTCGTTTTTTACAAAACTGTAAACCAGACCGTCAGAACCAACGACACCTAGTTTAGTCAAGGCTACAAAGTCAACAGGTAAATCAACCTTACTTAATGTAGCATCAACGGTTAACTCTAATGTTTTAATTCTTTGACCCATATCAAACCCCATCTCACGTATACCACGTAAAGCAAAGTTTCTAATAGCTGTATCCGTAGCATTAGAGGCATAATCGTCTCCAGCTAGAGTGAGTATAAAGTCATTTACAACCTGACTAACGGCTACTGTTTCCTGTGACATTATTTAGTTTCTTCTATCTGCTTCTCAGCTGTCGCATAATTTACAACATCTGCATCTCGCAGGTTAACACCAATCATTTTTGCGATCTCTACAACAAGGTCTACATAGTAGTGCTTAGGCAACTCAAAGTCAACACTGTTTGCAGGACTGTATATTTCAACTCCTGGTACAGCTGTAGAGTAACCAAAGCTTGGTTGTGAGGCTATTTTAGCGCCAGTTGTAGGATTAGTACCTTCTGGCAGCTTATAGTACCTTAAATCTATTCTATTGATAGTTGTAGGAAATACTTCTATATCTGAAGACACAAGCGCAACAGGTGACTCACTAGTAGGCTTAGACAAATTACTAGCTAGTATCCTGTCTATATCCTCTTGGTTGTATACCAAATCAATCTGAGTGCCCAAGAAAGAACCTAAAGCATAAGTAGATTTAGTGTTTACAGATATTATTCTACCAAGACTTGTCGGCTTAGCAAAAACACCATTAACCTTAGATATGTTTTCTTTCTTAGCGAACACAGAAAGGTCTTCTTGTACCTGCTTTTCTTTAGCTTTGTCCCTGCCTTGATCAATACCTGCTCTACGAAAACGCATTGCATTACGACCCTCGTCAAAAAGTCTGTTATATATATTCATCTGTGCGGCAGCAGCGAATTCATTGAAGACTGCTGGGCTCACAAAGCCCTTCTGGTCCTTGTTGACCAGATCCTTCAAGGCGCTATATACTCTATTTACACTTGCCATTAGATAATTCTTTGTTACAGCAAAGATAATAAATAAAAAGGGGCTGCATTTCTGCAACCCCTTAATCTATAGTGACTTATATGTTTTGTTAGAGTCTGTCAAGCTCTTCAAGCAAACGGTCATATACAGGAGCTCCTTTTTCTGTTAAACAGAAACGAGACATAACGTCTACCGGATCTAATCCAGCAGCAGCTGTGATAATTAGTCTATTGCTGTCAAACCAGTACATACCGTCAGCCTTCTCTTTTACAATCTGGAAATCAACAGCCTGCATTACAGCTGACTTACATTTAACTTGTGGATTGTCAAACAACTCTACAAAACGTGTAGGGTTCTTCTTGGCATCCATCAATAGGTCACGACGAATCTCAGCACTCTTACGCTTAGTGTTAATACCTAAGAACATTGCAACGGGTAAAAGCTCAGAGATATCCTTGTCACGAACCATAGACACAGCATCAAACTGCGTGAACTCACGTTCTAGTTCTTCTTCGGCTGAGCGAGACTTGTCAATCATCTCAAACAAAGATCCACCGTTAGCTGTATTATCAGGATGTTTTAATAAGAATTCCAAAAGGTTTGGTTTCTCAACAGGAACAAATAACATCTTATCTCTAAAGATAATGTGCTCACGTTGTGCGTGTTCGCTTTGGTTATCCACATAGATAGATGGCTCGTTAGGAGAGTATCTTATCTGACGAACCTTGTTGTACTCTTTGTCAAAAACTGTTACGTTAGTTCTTATAGGACATACAATACCACCACCGCTGATAATCTTAAAAGAAGATGGTTTAGATTGAGTATTGTCAAACTCTTTAAAAGAGTATTCTTTTTTGGAAGCTGCGGGAGTTGCAGCTGTTTTTGTAGAAGCTGTAGACGCTGCTTTGCGTGCGCCAGCTGAGGGCTTTGTATTTGCCATTATCGTAGTAATTAAATGAAATTAAAAAGTAAAGATGAAAGGGGAGACCGAAGCCTCCCCATCATCATATGTTTTGATCTTATTTGATCAATACGTGTTGGTTAGCTGCACGAGTAACCAAGTTACACTCAGAACGGTAGTTGAACTGTAGGCTATCCTCGTTAGTGTTAGAAACACCCAAGATAGAACCTGTCATCCAGTGCTCCATTTCACGAGAGTATCCGTTAACAGCTTTGTAGTTCATCTCTAAAGCCGCAGCACGCTCGCCAGACTTAGGATCAATTACAGATGTCATTGGAATCATTACACCCTTGTAAGAAGAACCACCTAACAATGTTGGGTCGTTCAACAATTTCCAAGGCTTCTTGTGGAATGTGTATCCACCACGAGTGAATGATTGAAATCCTAGTTTTACAGCTTGATCAGCATTAGAAAATGCACCAAAAGCCATTGGTCCGTTTGTTGGATCACCGAATCCAGCAGCACCATTAAGGCTAGCTACCATATCGTCAATCTCTAACAACTCACCTGTGTTAGCGTAGATACAGTACTCAGGAGAAGAACCTTGCTTATCTAATTCAGCAACGATCAAGTCAAGATCAGCCAATCCGTTTGTAGCAAATGTTGGAGCTACGATACCACGGTCTTCAATAGCTTCAAAGTAACCTTCAGAACCCTGAACAGTTGCTCCACCTACTGTAGCTGTATCTTTTTTACCTAACAACATCATCATCTCACGCTTGTCGAGGAAACGCTGACGAGTGTCTTGCTCACCTTTGATGTACCAACGGTAATCACCACCACCTAAGTTGATGTAACCAATGTTGGTAGCTTGAGAACCAGTAACCTTAAATGTCTCTTTCAAGATCATATATGGGTTAGTGCGGTAAACAACGTTGCTTTCTAAGAAACGCTTAGGCTGGTCAGAACCTTCAGCGTATAAGTTACCAATGATAGGAGCGCTTAATGCATCACCATCAGCAGCAGCAGCAACAACAGTACCTAATACCTCTACGGTTACTGCACCAGTTGATTCATTAATATCTGTAACTACGTAACGATCAACACCGTGAAGAATTACATCGTTTGCACGAACAAAAAGGTTTACATCTACGTCTGAAACAGTAAATTGAGTAGCTGAATCCCACTCACCTACTTGCTTAGAGTGAAGACGAGCTTCTTCAAAGTACTCTACTTGTTTTGCAGATCCGTTAGCTTTTACAGCTCCGGTCATTTGCAAGAAACCAGTGATGCCTTGATCACCGTATGTTTTAATCAAAGCTTCACGTACATCTGGACGGTCTACTTTGTTGATGAAGTCACCTAATGCGGTGTACTTCGCTGGATCCAATTGACGGAAAGACGATTGTACGCCACCGCTAACTGAAGGAGTTCCTGTTAGTGCCATTTTATTTTTTCTTTATAAATGGGTTATAAAAATTTTAAAGTCTTATCTGTACCAAGCGCATCAATGATTTGCTTAGCCAGATCATCTCCCGGTTGTGCCTGAGCTACACCCGGACTTTGAGTTGATACGTTAGCAGCTTGCTCAACGATCTTACGCTGTCCATCACTTAAACCTTGTTGATATAGACTTTTTGCAATCGCATCTATATTATCCACCAAGGCTTGGTGTGTATTGAACTTATCGTAATCCCATTGACCTTCATCACCTACGTACTGGTCAAAGAATGATTCTAAGTTGCTATTCTTATTAATAAGTTGGCTCTTGTAATTGTCAGTAATACCAAAGTTAAACTCACCGCTAGGTAAGTCAAAGCTTAAAGCTTCTAAAGCTTCAGTCTCCTGAGTCATACTAGATAACCACTGCTCGTCAATAGGACTAGTAGCTGTAGAATCGTTATTGTCTATCGGCAAAGTGTATGAGCTGCGCAACTCTTCAATCTGCGTTCTAGACTTATTTGCATCAATCTTAAGCTGTAATTTAGATAGCTTGATCTCGTCATCCGTGTACATATCCTCATCGAGTTTGTACTTAGATCCTACAAGCATATCAATTTCCTCACCTGAAAGGTCAGAGTATTCATTGATCATTGACATCTTTACAGCTGTCATATCATCCATTTCGGATGGATTGATCGATTGATACTTAAACCAGTCTTCTGGTGAGCGTCCGGTATTCTCGACAAAGTCGGCAATAACCTTAATTCGCTCATCAATTTCTGCCTCTTGTGGAGTAAGCATTCCCTTTAAAGTGTCAATACTGTCTAACTGCACTCCTAGCGTTTCGCTCAAGTACTGTGCTACAATATCGTCACTAATCTGAGGCGCTTGCTCCTCAATTTCTGTATTTAAAGAACTTTGCTCTGGTTCACTAGGAACCTCAGCTGTAGTTGTTTCTGTTTCTGTAGCCTCTGTAGGCTCCGCTGGAGTTTCAGCAACAGGCTCTGAAAAATCAAAGTCAGCTGTAACCCCTTCAGGTATTCCTGAATCTTGAGCTGGCTCTTGTGATGCTTGCACATCCTGTACGTTAGCCTCCTCCATTTCAAATCCAGCAGCACCTAGCGCTCCTTCTAATTCTTGTTCGCTATTCATAGCTTCTTTTTTAAATTGAACTTTTATGTTACAAAATTAACACTTTTATACATATGTTTTTTTAATGCACTGTGTTACAGATAACTAGATGCCGCTACCTGTAGTTGTTGAAGTACTCTATGATATCACTTTCTAGTTTTGAGTCCATTACGTAAGCACCGTCATACTCTACACTAGTGAAGGTATCCTCGT
>ERZ1046568.2032-NODE-2032-length-13666-cov-29.880758_pt1 | contig 13666 bp, 12 predicted proteins | sample MGYA00383092_ERZ1046568 | MGnify/ENA primary metagenome ERZ1046568 (study PRJEB29581, sample SAMEA5548362) | metagenome | biome: marine; feature: coastal; material: water | depth 1 m | study: Short-term variability in the microbial, nano- and picoplankton... | reverse complement strand
TAGGTTACCCCGCCCTGTTTAAAGGATTGAATTGGTTAAGAGCCAGAGCTCATAAACCCCCTTTAAGAAAAAATTAACGCTAACAGGTTAAAAATCTAATTCCTCTTGTACCCTTTCTTTATGCCTAGGCAGTTGCCAATCTATGGGTTCTAATTCCTGAGACCTGAGGTAGTGATTAGCCTGTGAGAAATGTCCGCACCCAAAAAATCCACGGTAGGCTGATAGCGGGGAGGGATGAACCGACTGAAGCACAAGATGGCGCTCAGCATCTATCATTGATGCTTTCTTTTGCGCATAACTCCCCCACAGCATAAATATAACGCCCTGACGCTGATCATTAATTTTGCTAATTATGCTATCGGTAAAGGTTTCCCACCCTTTGCCCTGATGAGAACCTGCCTGCCCCTGCTCAACCGTTAGAGTGGCATTTAACAGTAAGACACCCTGCTCTGCCCATGAGGTTAGGCAGCCGTGATTAGGCGGCTCTATTCCCAAGTCAGATTTTAACTCTTTATAAATATTTGCCAGCGAGGGTGGCACTTTTACATTGGGTAACACTGAGAAACAAAGCCCATGAGCCTGACCTGAACCATGATAGGGATCCTGCCCTAAAATCACTACCTTAACCTGATCAAAGGCTGTGCTGTTTAGCGCAGCAAACCATTGCGACTGCGGCGGATATATAACTGCGCCCTGCTGTTGGCCAGCGGCTAAAAATTCCTGCAATGAGAGCATATAGTCTTTTTTAAGCTCGTCACCTAGCTGCCTTTGCCAGTGAGGATCTAGGGTTGTTGCTATAGAATCAGCCATCGTTTGTTCCTGTTAAAATTTGTTTTTCTAGCGTGCTATAATAGTGAGCCCGTTTAACGCTTTCCATGTTTATTATAGCGCCCGATGATCTGTCCCAGAGGATGTCGCGAGGCTTATTTTACAGATAAAATTTAGACTTTTTACAGGTCTATTTAAGCGCTAAACACGTAAATTTGTTGCAAGTTTATCATCTCATGTGATTGTTTTAGGAAACTTAATGATTCAAACATATTCAAACTCTGCTAGGAATGACCAACTCATCGCTCGCTGGCTTATCACCTGCGCTGTGGTTATTTTCGGAATGATCCTTCTTGGCGGTGTTACGCGATTGACTGACTCTGGCCTGTCCATGGTGGAGTGGAATCCATTAATGGGTATTATCCCTCCTCTCAGCCAAGGGGATTGGCAGGTTTTATTCTTGAAATACCAACAGTTCCCTGAGTACCAAAAAATAAATCTTGGCATGAGCATGAGCGAATTTAAGTTCATTTTTATGTTTGAGTACCTTCACCGGGTGCTGGGAAGATTGATTGGCCTGGTATTTTTTATTCCCTTTGTTTACTTTTTACTGACCAAGCGAATCGCTCCACAGCTTCTACCTAAGCTTGTTTTAATGCTAATTCTGGGTGGCTGTCAGGGTCTATTGGGCTGGTACATGGTTAAAAGTGGTTTAGTGGATGTCCCGCATGTTAGCCAGTACCGATTAACAGCCCATCTGGGTTTAGCTGTATTGATTTATGGGTTTATTGTATGGACTGCACTAGAACTGATTAATAAAACCTCTGGTCAACCAGCTAAACTTGGAAAAGCAGCTGCTACTCTCAGCGTGCTTATTTTCTTAATGACTTTAACTGGTGGTTTGGTGGCTGGCACTAAAGCGGGCTATGCTTATCCAACTTGGCCACTTATGGGTGACAGCTTTGTGCCAATGGGACTCTACGAAATGAGTCCGGCATGGCTTTCTGCTTTCGAAAACATCACCACCATTCAATTTAATCACCGAATGTTTGCCTATTTAATCGCTATACTTATGGTAAGTTTTTCTGTGGTTGCTTTGCGCTCTAACATTTCTCGCAAAGTACGGATTGGCATCTACAGCATGCTGGCATTGCTGGTGGTACAAATTAGCTTAGGTATTAGCACCATTGTTTTTCATGTGCCGGTTGCGACTGCCGCAGCTCATCAGGTGGGAGCTGTTGCCTTATTAACTGCAACATTATTCGTCAGCCATTCGCTGCTTAATAGACATTAATTTTTAATTCTGGAGATATCCAATGAAGACTTTGTTAAACCTTACAGCTGCTGTACTTTTTTCAAGCCTAGCCTCAGTTAGTTTTGCGGGTGATGCAGCGGCGGGAAAGGCTAAATCGATGACCTGTGCAGGCTGTCATGGCGCCAATGGCATCAGCAACAATCCCATGTGGCCTAATCTAGCGGGGCAAAAACAGGCTTATCTTGCCAGTTCATTGCAGATGTATCGCGACGGTCGTCGCAAGAATGCCATGATGTCAGCAATGGCAAAAAATCTTACTGACGCTGATATTGCTAATTTAGCAGCTTATTACAGCAGTCTTAAATAGGCTTTAACGAACCGCGGAGATCTTTCTCCGCGGTTAATTTGTTTACTCAGGTCTCATATGAGGGAACAGCAAGACATCCCTGATAGAGGGTGAATCAGTTAGCAACATCACCAGGCGATCGATCCCGATCCCCTCCCCCGCGGTTGGCGGCATCCCATATTCCAAAGCACGAATATAGTCAGCATCGAAATGCATGGCTTCATCATCACCTGCATCTTTTTCAGCTACCTGATGTTTAAATCGCGCTGCCTGATCTTCTGCGTCATTGAGCTCGGAGAAGCCATTGGCTAACTCGCGACCACCCACGAAGAACTCAAAGCGGTCAGTGACAAAGGGGTCATCATCATTGCGTCTTGCCAATGGCGAAACTTCGGTTGGGTAGCGCGTAATGAAGGTTGGCTGTTCCAATCTATGCTCAACGGTTTTTTCAAATATTTCTATCTGAATCTTACCCAGTCCCCACTGATCTTTAAGGGGAATACCTAGGTCTGAAGCAATCTTTCGTGCACTTTTTTCATCACTCAAATGCTGTTCTGTAATGTCTGGGTTGTAAGCCAAAATTGAATCAAACACAGAAAGACGTGTGAAGGGTTCTGCGAAATCATAGGTTACCTGAGACTGAACCTCGCCATTTTCATCCTTAACGGTATTAATAACCTTGGTTGACCCTAGCACCTGCTGTGAAAGCTTGCGCAGCATATCTTCCGTAAGATCCATTAGGTCATTAAAGTCTGAGTAAGCTTGGTAAAACTCTAGCATGGTAAATTCAGGGTTATGTCTGGTAGAAAGACCTTCATTCCTGAAGTTTCTATTAATTTCATAGACCCTTTCAAAGCCTCCTACTACCAGCCTTTTCAGATATAACTCGGGGGCTATACGCAGATACATTTCAATATCGAGCGCATTGTGATGGGTAACAAAAGGACGAGCTACAGCGCCACCTGGAATGGTTTGTAGCATCGGCGTTTCAACCTCTAGGTAGCCTGAACCATTGAGGTAGCCACGAATAAAGTCTACGACTTTGGAGCGAATAATAAAGGTATCTCGCACCTCTGGGTTTACAATCAAATCGACATAACGCTGTCGATAACGCATCTCTTGATCAGCTAAACCATGAAACTTATCAGGCAATGGGCGCAAGGCTTTGGTCAATAACTGGTAATCATCCATCTGCACATAAAGATCACCTTTACCTGACTTGTGAAGGGCACCACTGATGCCAACTATATCACCCAGATCTAATTTTTTTGCAAAGGGTCTCGCTTCTTTTGTCACATAAAGCTGAATAGTGCCAGTGCTATCTTGAATAACAATAAAGGCACCTCGATTACGGATTACACGGCCTGCAATACTGCTGGGTCTTGCAAGTTGCTCAAGCTCTTCTTTGGTCTTTTCTCCAAACTCAGCCTGAAGATCACCGGCTTTGTCGGCGGGACGAAATTCATTTGGGAAGGCAACGCCACCCTGCTCGCGCAAGCTGGTTAGTTTGGCTCTGCGCTCGGCAATTAACTTATTTTCGTCTTGTTGATCAGTCATAATATTTTTTCACTGTTTAAGATAAAAACTACAGCCCCGCCTTAAGCGAAGCAACAATAAATTGGTCTAACTTGCCGTCTAAAACGGCTTGGGTATTTCTGGTCTCTACACTGGTTCGTAGATCTTTAATTCGGGCATCGTCTAAAACATAGGATCTAATTTGACTCCCCCATCCAATATCAGACTTGCCATCTTCAGTTGCTTGAGCTGCTTCCTGTCGCTTACGCAACTCCAGCTCATACAAACGAGCACGTAACATTTGCCAACATTTGTCGCGATTCTGATGCTGCGACCGCTGATTTTGACATTGTACAACGATACCTGTGGGTTCGTGAGTTAAACGTACAGCAGAATCCGTTTTATTCACATGCTGACCACCAGCACCCGAGGCACGATAGGTATCTGTCCGCACATCAGAGGGGTTTATTTCAATATCGATATTGTCATCGATTTCTGGTGAAACATAGACTGCGGCAAATGAAGTGTGCCTGCGATTACTGGAATCAAAGGGGGATTTTCGCACCAACCTATGTACGCCAATTTCAGTTCGTAACCAGCCAAAGGCATAGTCACCAGACACCTGTATAGTGGCACTTTTAATACCAGCAACATCACCTGCCGAACATTCAACGAGTTCGGCTTTAAAGCCTTTATCATCTGCCCATCTTAGGTACATACGCAATAGCATTTCTGCCCAGTCTTGGGCTTCGGTTCCACCAGAACCTGATTGGATATCAAGGAACGCACAATTTTCATCCATCTCGCCTGAAAACATTCGGCGAAATTCAAGGGTAGCAAGCTGAGTTTCCATGCTGTCGATATCAGTCTGAACATCGCCGAGCATGCCCTCGTCTTTTTCCTCAACCGCCATATCGAGAATTTCACGGGTATCGGCAATGCCAGAATCTAGGTCTTCAATGGTTTTTACTACCACCTCTAGCGAGGATCTTTCACGGCCTAATTCTTGGGCGCGATCAGGCTCATTCCACACGTCGGGTTCTGATAATTCTAGCTCTACCTCTGCGAGGCGATCTTTGCGATTGGCATAGTCAAAGATACCCCCGAAGAAGCTCGGTGCGCGCCTGAAGGTCATCGAGGCTATTGTAATAGGGGTTTACTTCCATGGTGGTAAATCTATGCCATTAATTAAAGCCTGCATTCTACCTTAGCACCGACTTCACACCAAGAAAAAACAGGCTTGATTAACAAGCCGCTAGGCTTCAATATGAAGTTTATTCTGATCTTCATAGGGCTACTGTCCGAATTAATCAGAATCCAAACCCAAAAAGTCAAAGGTATTACTCAACTCTAATGACCAATCCCCTTTTTCGAAATAGGCTCAGCCAGAATTTTTTTGATCATTTCAAATCTTCCGGCAACCTCTTTTATAGCTCGGTAATACCGCAACCCATCGATAACCCTACGTGGGTTAGCTGTAACTTTGATCTCGCCGATAGCCTTGGAATAAGTGCGGATGAACTCCAAGATCCCAGTAATCTTTTGCTGATGAGTGGCAGTTATTTTGATGATACGAATTCCATTTCGTTGGTTTATTCGGGTCATCAGTTTGGCCAGTGGGCAGGTCAATTGGGTGACGGGCGTGCCATGACTCTTGGCGAATTACCTGTAGGTGAATCGTCAGAGCTCTGGGATATTCAACTTAAGGGCGCCGGCAAGACTCCCTATTCACGATTTGGCGATGGTCGTGCAGTTCTGCGCTCGAGCATTCGTGAATATTTATGTTCAGAGGCTATGCATGGACTGGGTATTGCGACCACAAGGGCGCTCTGTCTTGCTATGGGTGAAACTGGCGTGGTTAGAGAAACTATCGAACCTGCAGCGATCGTCTGTCGAGTGGCACGAAGTCATATTCGATTTGGCCACTTTGAACACTTTCATTACGGCAACCATCCACAGGCAGTTAAACAGCTAGCCGACTACCTGATTGGCCGTCATTTTTCTAAATGGAGCGATAATTCCAAACGCTATTATCTTCTTTTACAAAGCTGTGTTCTTAGTACCGCTAAAACGATTGCTCAATGGCAGTCGGTGGGCTTCTGTCATGGGGTGATGAATACCGATAATATGTCAATTCTTGGCGACACCATAGACTATGGCCCGTTTGGCTTTTTAGATACCTATGACCCGGGTTTTATTTGTAACCATTCGGATCATCAAGGGCGTTATTCCTTTCAAAATCAGCCCTCAGTCGCCCTGTGGAATTTAAATGCTTTAGCGACCTGCTTTAGCTCTTTATTAGACACCTCAGAAATTACCGATTGTCTGCAACAGTATGAAAATGAATATTTAAGCCATTATCGACAAATTATGGCCAAAAAATTAGGTTTGCTAGAATATAGAAATGCCGATGAGTCGTTGATTAATGAACTGCTGGTAATGATGGCGAATGATCGAGTGGATTACACCCTATTCTTTCGCAAGCTCTGTGATTTCTCGGAACAGAATCAAAGCCTCAGAGATTACTTTATTGATCGCGATAAATTTGATCTCTGGTCTAGGCGTTATTTACTGAGACTAGACGCACAAGACTTAAGCGATGAACAGCGACAGCAGAAAATGCAGCAGGTTAATCCCGCGTATGTACTGCGAAATTATATGGCACAGGAAGCTATTAAAGCGGCTGAAAATGGGGACTTTAGTGAAGTGGAATTATTATTAACTATTTTAAAAAACCCCTTTATTTCACGGCCTGAGGCAGAAAAATACGCAGGACTTCCTCCAGATTGGGCCAGTGAAATTACCGTTAGCTGTTCATCGTAAAAACTAACCAGAAGTTAAACTAAGACAAAGCTTTTACTATAAAATCGCAGAGTCTAATGGTTATAATGAGTCAAAACCTTAAATGCCACTGGGAGTGGAATAAATTGAAGTTAAATAATGTCCTTTTTGCTTGGCTTTTAATTTTTTTCTGCCAATCCGCCTATGCAGATATCTTTTGGTTTTTCAGAGAAACTGATGGCTCAACTAACTGGCAATATATTGCTAACTTTGTTGGCAATAGCCTTATTATTGCTCTCGCTATCACATCAATCAGACTCTATTTCACGCGTCGCCAAGCGAGAAAATATAATAATGAGCTCGAAGCGATTCAGTCACAATTAGAGCAGCGTGTTGCGGATCGAACCAAGACTCTAGATCAATCCAACAAACTATTAAAGACTGAGGTAGCCGATCATAAAAAGACTACAGGGCAGCTCCAGCAATCAGAGGCTTATATCAATAGTATTTTGCAATCTATGCCCATGGTGCTTATTGGTTTAGATCAAAGCAATAAAATCACTCAATGGAATAACCAAGCTGAAATCGTTAGCGGCGTTAAGCATAAAAAGGCACTGGGAGCAGATCTTTGGCAGACATTTCCTGCTATCACTATCACCCCAGACCAAGTGAAGCAGGCACAGCAAGACAACAAAATTATTACCGTCAAATACAGTCAGCGCGGCCAGTACCAGTTTGATATCACTATTTATCCACTGCAGAGAGAAAATGAAACTGGCGCCGTCATCCTATTAGACGATGTCACTCAGCAAGCTCAGAATGAAAATATGCTTATCCAGAGAGACAAGATGTCGGCAATCGGTGAAATGGCGTCTATTATGGCTCAGGATATTAACAAACCTCTTGCCGCCATTATCAAAGATATTAAAACTGTTCGCCAAAGTGTGGTGGATGACAATTTAGATACTGATGGATTAAGTGATCTTTTGGAAGAGACCATTATTCGTGGACAGCAGGCGAGTTCAGTGATCACCAATTTACTTAACTTTTCTGCGGGCGGTGGTGGTGAAAAAGTTAAAAACAATCTATGTAAGATTATGAATAGTAGCCTAGAGCTAGCTAATGACGTGCTTTCGGTTACAGATAACTTACGCTTTAGTCAGGTACAGGTTGATAAACAGTATGCGGATAATTTACCTGATATTTCATGCCATACCACAGAGCTTCAACAGGCATTTCTGAGTCTATTTAGGCACGCCTGTCATGCCCTGGACGACATTGATTACAAACCAAACATTGGTATTAGTATCGATATGTCTTTTGGCGATATTTGGGTACGTATTAACCATAATGGTCGAACCATAGAACTGGAAGATCAAAAAACTTTATTTGAGCCCTTTAATCAAGAAAATGCGCTGTCAAAAGAGGTGGCTACAGGGACGCATTTATCCTTTGCTCATTTCATTATTACCGAGCAGCATCAGGGTCAGATTGCGGTAACTTCTAGTAAGGAAGATGGCACTACCTTCCATATTCAACTACCAACCCAATAGATAACTCAATAGATAACTCAATCCGAGTTAACCGGCGCCATATACTGGATCATTAGTTGCAGGTTCTCACGACCGCGAAATTCATTAATATCCAAGCGATAAACACAGCGTACTCTGGTGTCATTGGTTGGCCAAAGGTTTGTGTCTACATTGAAATAGATACCATCTAGCTGTTGCGATTCGTTATCCACGGGCGCTAATACCACTTTTAAATGATGCTCACCGACTATCCGCTGGCTTTTGAGGGTGAAAATGCCTTGAAAACTGGGCTCAGGAAAAGACTGCCCCCATGGGCCGGCATCTCTGATGGTTTCAGCGGAATGCTTAGTTATTAATCGAGCCTCTAATTCACCATCAGTTTTTAGCGTTGCCTCAAGGTCATCAGGCTCAACAGTATCCATAACCTGCTGCTCGAGCGCCTGTTCAAAGGCTTTAAATGAGGATTGATTAAGACTGAGCCCCGCTGCCATAGCATGACCGCCAAACTTAGTAATTAAACCGGGATTTTGAGTCGCTACTGCGTCCAAAGCGTCTCGAATATGTAACCCTGGGATTGAACGCACAGAACCCTTGAGAATACCTTCTTTATCATTGGCGAAAACCGCAACTGGGCGATGAAATTTTTCTTTAATTCTTGAGGCTAAAAGACCCACCACACCCTGATGCCAGTCGGCTTGATACAGGCAGAGTGCTGCAGGCAATGTATACTCATCATCGAGAGGCAAACTATCCACTATTTTAAGCGCTTCTTGCTGCATTCCCTGTTCAATCGCCTTGCGGTCCTGATTAAGCTGCTCAAGTTCCTGAGCAAGGGCAAGCGCCTGAGCTGGGTCATCCGTTAATAAACACTGAATACCGCGAGAGATGTCATCTAAGCGCCCTGCCGCGTTTAATCTAGGACCCACAGCAAAACCCATATCAGCGGCCACAATTTTCGAGTAATCTTTACCTGCAATTCTTAACAGAGCATGGATTCCTGGGCGCGCTCGCCCAGATCGAATCCTTAAAAGGCCTTGATTAACCAGCACTCTGTTGACCTGATCCAAAGGCACCACATCAGCTACCGTACCCAATGCAACGAGATCAAGATAGTTGGCCATATTGGGAACCGGCAAATTATTTTTTTCAAACCATTGGTTGATTCGCAATTTAGCACGCAGGGCACTGAGCAAATAAAAGGCTACTGCCACTCCGGCCAGATTCTTACAGGGAAACTCACAACCTGGCTGATTCGGATTGATAATAGCCGCCGCCTCAGGTAATTGCTTACCGGGTAGATGATGATCGGTAACAATCACTTTAATACCCAATTGATTAGCATAGGCCACGCCATCGACACTAGAGATACCATTATCAACAGTAATAATAATATCTGGCGTTTTCTGTTGAGCTAATTCAACAATTTCAGGCGTCAGACCATAGCCATAGTCAAATCGATTAGGCACCAAGAAATCAACTGACTCAAAACCCATGGCACGCAATGCCAACATCATCAGTGCCGAACTGGTAGCACCATCAGCATCAAAGTCACCTACTATTAATATTTTTTGCTGCAACTCGAGAGCCTCAACTAAGTGACCCACAGCAATATCTAACCCAAGCAGGGTTTTTGGACTAGGTAATTCGGTAAGATTAAGGTTTAAATCGGAGTCAGAATAAAGACCCCTACTTTGAAATATTTTTTGCAGAAACGGGCTGACGTTATCTGAAAATTCTGACGGTTCAGACTGATAGGGGCGATTAATAATTCGCATAGCTAAAATACTCTAGTGTCTAGAGAAATCCAGCTTGCTGCCCTATGTACCAACTCACACCCCCGAGTACGGCCACAACAGACCAAATAATGCCCAGTAAAACTAAGCCTCTAAAGGGTTTGCGATCCGTCACATTAAAACCACTATTAAGGTATTTTTTTACCCGCTTCATATCTTCTTTAGAAAGATTTTCTTGCTCACTCATAGTTTATTTGCCATCAGTCAGGAACTGTTAAAAAGGTTGCCACATGCTGGGGAGATTTATCCGATAACTTTGGAATCACACCAAGACAGGGTTCATTAATTAGTTGCTTTAGTGTATCAATATTTTCATCTAAACGAAGCATATCTTCGTCCATGGTATTAGCCACCCAGCCCGCTATTTTTACACCATCAGAACGGATAGCCTGGGCAGTTAATAATGCGTGATTAATACAACCGAGCTTTAATCCTACGACTAAAACCACCTCAGCGTTCAATTGTTTGGGTATTTCAGCCATAGATTCTCGATTATTTATAGGAACACGCCATCCACCAGCACCCTCAATCACCACCAAATCCACGGGTAGCATTGTGATACCACGACAAAACCCTGTCAGTCGATCGGCCGATAACCGCTTCCCCTGTTCTTTTGCCGCAATATGTGGCGCCATAGGCTCATCCAGTGCCACTGGATTGACCTGTTGGTAGCTAAGCTCAGTGTTTGCTGCCGCCTGAAGCATTAATGCATCTTCGTTCTGTGGCCCCTCACCGGTATCGTTACAGCCAGCTGCAACTGGCTTGATTGCAGCAGTTTTCTTACCCTGACTATTAGCCGCCTCAAGCAATCCTGTTGCAATCAGTGTTTTACCAATATCGGTATCTGTACCGGTGATAAATAATACTTTTTTTGCCATTTACTTTACCGCATAGCCCAAAATAATATCCCAGGTCACTGGATAGGTACCCTGAGCTGTTTGAAAGGTTTGATAGCCATCATACAAACGTTTGATATGATTTTTACCCGTTAAATACTTAGTTTTACCACTATTGTGATTAGTCGCGCCGACGGTTTTTAGATTCATTAATAAATCTTTTACTGAGGCATGATTTTCAAGTCTCGTCGTGCTTTTTAGCTCAACATGAGAAAAACCCGCTTTTTCCAGCGCCCTTTGCCACTGACTCATAGAGATAAAGCGATTAATATGTACATCCTTATCAATGGTTGACCATACTTCTCTCAGCTCCCAAAGTGTTTTGGGACCGGGGACTGCAAAATGGAATTGCCCCTCTCCATTTAACAGTCTATATATCTCACTCAAACTTGGACTGGGGTCATTGCACCACTGCAAAGCAAAATTAGAAAAAATCAGTTCCTGTGAACTGTCCTCTAGGGCCAAGTCCTCAGCATCCGAGCACAACCAATTAATTCCTGAAACAGTTTCATGTGCGTTGGCATATTCAAGCATCTCAGAGGAAAAATCTACGCCGGTTACCTGTGCTTTAGGAAACTGTTGTTTTAACAGGCAAGAATGCCATCCAGTACCGCAACCAAGATCCAAGATCGAGTTTGGGCTTTTATGCTTATTTAGACCATCAATTAGTTGCTCGCCTGACCACTTCTGAATTTGCGCGGCACTATCGTAGGTTGCAGCTGCTCGACCAAACGACTGAGCCACCTGATGCTTATCCAATTGATATTTGGAACCGTCAATATGGCTTCGAATAGCCTCTACCACTTCTAACTGACAACTCAGATGGGGCAAATGACTGGCTTTCTCTAAAATCAATGTCTTATGCTTAGACGGTAACTGTTGCGCTGCTGTCACTGGAACTAGGCAGTCCTGACCACCAAAGATGGACAATGTTGGACAGGTTATGTGGTTGATCTGTTGGGTTGCATCTAAATTAGCTAGCAGCGCCAACAGCGACTTACCTGCATCAATATCAACATTAGAATTTAATTGGCGAAGCTGTTTAATGAGCTGACGTTGCGATTGATCACCCTGAGCCTGAAGACCAAAAAATCGATTCAGACAGACCTTGGGGCTCTCATCCCACATAGCGCTAAATAATTCAAAATCAGATACCGGCATAGCTTGAGAATACACAGTATCAGCAACAAATTTTAGGTTGGTACTAAGCGTCACAAGCCCAACGACATCGTCGGGAAACTGCGCTGCAAAGGCACGACAGAGCATACCACCGAGAGATAATCCAATAAGATAACAGGGCTCTGGGATTTCACTGTGCAACCAATCCACAAGACTTTGCTCTGAATAACTGTCTAGTGGCTTTGTTCCTGCAACACCAGGCAAATCGAGGGTATAAACATCTGCAAAATCGCTCAATACCTGCGGAAGGTCCTGCCATATTTCACTATTCACACCCCAACCATGTACCAATACAATCGGATGGTTATGAAGCTTAAGCCCCGTTGCCGGATAAAAAGTCAGATGGCCCTTCAAGGCTTGCTGCTCAGCAGAGAAAAGTTGATTACTTAACATTGATCTAAAGCATCTAGTAAGGCATCAATCTGCTGCTCACTATGGTTAGCGCAAAGGGTTACTCGCAGTCGGCCAGTTCCCTCTGGGACCGTAGGCGGTCTGATAGCGCCCACCATAAAGCCCTGCTCAATTAAACGATGATTAATCTCTAATAGTTTTTCGTCAGAACCTACTAGAATTGGCTGAATAGGCGTATTGGAGTCCATAATATTTAAACCAATCTGTTGCGCCCCCTGACGAAATCGACTAATTAATTGATTTAATTTATCCCGACGCCAGTGCTCTGATTTAACCAACTCCAAACTCGCCATTGTGGCAACCGCAACGGCAGGTGGTGGCGCCGTGGTATAGATATAGCTGCGAGAAAATTGAACTAAGGTTTCGATCAATGCTTCACTACCAGCCACAAATGCCCCATAGGTGCCAAAAGCCTTACCTAAGGTACCCATCAAAACTGGCACCTCGTCAATACTGAGGTTTTGCTCCTCGACCAAGCCTGCACCGGTTTTACCCAGAACACCAAAACCATGAGCATCATCTGCCATCAACCAGGCATCATGTTTCTGTGCTACAGCAGCCAAATCTTTCAAGGGTGCAAGATCACCATCCATGCTAAACACGCCATCGGTGACTATGAGTTTTTTCGAAGCATTCGACTGCGCCAGTTTTTGCTGTAAATCGTGAGTATCGCGATGTTTAAAACGTTTAAAACTTGCGCGACTTAAAAGTCCGCCATCAAGAAGTGAGGCATGATTCAAATAGTCTTCAAGCACTAAATCAGACCGGCCCACTAATGCGCCTATTACGCCCATATTGGCCATATAACCCGAGGAAAATAGCAATGCCTTGGGTCGTCCAGTAAATTCTGCTAATTGCTCCTCAAGCTCTTCATGAGCCTTTGAATGACCGCTGATAAGGTGCGATGCCCCACTACCGACACCATAGGTTTCGATTCCCTGTTTAAAAGCATTAGCAATGGTCTTATTATCCGCTAACCCAAGATAATCATTACTGCAAAAGTTATGGACTCGTTGACCCTTTACACTGATTTTTTCAGCACACCCAGAGTCAACCGTAACCCGCGTTCGATACAGGTTATTTTGTTTGCGCTTCTCAAGATTTTGCAGAAGCAAACTGTCCATCTTTTTCGCGGTCACAGTGGCTGTTAGCCCGCCTGATAGAACAGGTGATCTGTTTCCTGCTCAGCA
>ERZ1046568.2031-NODE-2031-length-13677-cov-47.151226_pt1 | contig 13677 bp, 9 predicted proteins | sample MGYA00383092_ERZ1046568 | MGnify/ENA primary metagenome ERZ1046568 (study PRJEB29581, sample SAMEA5548362) | metagenome | biome: marine; feature: coastal; material: water | depth 1 m | study: Short-term variability in the microbial, nano- and picoplankton... | reverse complement strand
CTTATGCTGACAGTGACACAGGGTAGTAATACTGGTCGAATTGTTGCTGCTGATGGTGGTACGGTGACAGTCACTGCAACCTACAGCGATTTAAATTCAGCCGATACCCATACTTTGGCCTGGGCTGCAGCCGTTAGTGATTTGCCAAGTGCGGTAATTGATGGCGCGGTTGCTACCTTCGATCCAAGTACATTGGGTGACACTTTGATTAGCGCCGACGCTACTGTTACAGATAGTGGCGCTGACTCTCTAGCTACAGATGCTTCAGCCACTATTAAAGTACTGGCAACAGCGCCCGTACTAGGTGATACCGATAGCGATGGAGACGGAGTTTCGGATGCCGATGAAGGTTATGGTGATAGCGATAATGACGGTATCCCTGATTATCAGGACAATATAACAGAGTCTTACCTAGCGCCAATTGGTGATAGCGATCAGGTTGTAGAGACTTCATTCGGAACAACTATCGCATTAGGTGATGCAGCACTTAGTGCTGGCGATAACGAAATAGGTGTTGACGAAGAAGATGTTGGCACAGCTGACGCCGACTATAGCTATTTGGGTGGTCTAGCTGACTTTGAGGTCTCAGGCGGTCAGGCGGGTGCGTCTTATAATGTTGTCATACCATTGAGTGTAGCTGTCCCAGCTAATGCATCTGTGAGAAAGTTCATTGATGCCAACGTAGGCTGGCAAGACTTCGTGCTTGATGCCAACAACGCTGTGAGCTCTGCAACTTCGGCTAGTGGAAGTTGCCCGCAGCCAGGTAACGCGGATTACACTGATGGTTTAACAGTAGGCGCAAACTGCCTGCAGTTACTTATCGAAGACGGTGGTGCTAATGACGCTGATGGTTTAGCAGATGGCACAGTCACTGACCCAAGTGGTATTGCCACTCTGTACTTTGGTCCTCCAAGTACCGACAGTACTATTAGTCTTGATGTTACTGAGTTAAAAGCAGGCGGTTCCGAAACAGGCCAGATCACTGTGACGGCTGTTGATTCAGACGGCCGTTTGCTGGAAGGTATGAGTGTAACTGCAACTGCTAGCTTGTCCGATGCGTCAGTTGGTAGCTTCACTGAAAGTGGCGAAGGTGTCTATACAGCTACATTGACACCTGGGAGTTCTGGTGGTGAATTAACAGTGACTGCCACAATTAGTAACGGCACTGACTCTGCATCGATTACATCAACAGCTATCACGGTGAAGAAGAAGTCCGGTGGTGGTTGTACTGTAGGTGATGGACAGTCAACAGACTCCTCATTGATATTATTGCTTCTAGCAAGTCTGTTGCTCTTTTTACGACGTCGGTATACTAAAGCGTAATCAATGTTGTAACAGCAGTTAATAAAAAGGCCAGTCAGTTATCTGATTGGCCTTTTTTCTAACTCGGATAAATTAATTAGGTAAGAAATTGATTTATGGTAAACATTTCTCAAACTGAAATTAGCACGGCATCAAGAAGCCTATTGATTCTCTTATCAGTTTGTCTATTGGCTTATTTCAAAAGTCCCGCTGTCGCATTCTTGTTGGGGGCTGCAATTGCGTTGATCATTAATGGGCCGTTGGTCGCTGGCATTGATAAGCTCGGTGTCTATAGTCTTCAGGCAGCCATCGTTTTATTGGGCTTAAAATTAAATGCAGGTCAGGTTATGGCGATCACTGCTGACTACAGCTTAATGGTTGCTGCTTATGTCATTTTAACCATGGGGGTTGGCCTTTTACTTGGACGGATACTGAGAAACGGCAAAAAATCTGCACAATTAATAAGTTCAGGAGCCGCAATATGCGGTGGTACTGCCGTTGCAACTCTCTCTCCTGTGATTGGCGCCAAGGCCGAGCATACAGGTACCGCTCTCACACTGATTTTTTTACTTAACGCCTTCGCCTTAATGACATTCCCTTCCATAGGGGCTTACTTGGAGATGAGCCAAGAGCAGTTTGGAGTTTGGGTTGCGCTATCTGTGCATGACACCTCGTCTGTTGTTGCCACAAGTACAGTCTTTGGAGAGGAGGCTGCTAAGATTGCTACCTTTGTAAAATTGGGGCGCACTCTATGGTTAGTACCTCTTGTATTTATCTTTAGTATTATTCAAAGCAAAGGCCGTGCAAAAATACATATTCCAATGTTCATTATTCTGTTCCTTGCGGCAGCCTCTATGAATCCATTTTTAGAGCTCCCCGATCAAATTCTAGTCATAGCTAATATTGTATCGAGCACCTTATTAATGGTCGCACTATTTTGTATAGGCTCTGGAATTAACCGAGAAACATTGTTAAATCTTAAAGGAGCGCCAGTGATTCACACACTTCTACTTTGGGCTCTTATAGTCCCAGCAACTTTACTGATGGTTCTGAACTTCGTTTAGCGTTTAGCCTTCATCAGTTCACCGGCGTTTTGCAAACAAGACTTCTAACTCTTCTAATGTTTTGCCCTTAGTTTCAGGTAACAGCCATGCAACTAATACCAGGCCAATAATGGCAAACACACAGTATGAAAAGAAGGTTAATGCAGCACCAAAAACACTCAGTTCAACGGGAAAGAACAATTGCACACAAAAGCTCACCAAGCTATTAATCATGCCAACAAAAGAGATGGCAACACCGCGCAATTGATTTGGAAATATCTCCGCAAAGAGTGCCCACATTACTGGGCCCAAAGACATAGCAAATGAGGCAACAAAGCCAACAATACCCAAGAGAATAAGCACCGCATTCATTGTCGTAGAGGACTTAATAAACTGGCTCTCAAACTCTCTTGCAGCACTGGTGCCAATAGAGTTCGACAGAGCGGTTTTAAACTCAACATCACTTTGATAAACAACGCCAAGCATATTATCAAGATCGGAAGTATCAAAATGCTCTTCCACATTCTCGATCTGCTGAATTTCAAGCAAACCTTCAGATGTTAGTTCATAGGTAGCCTGTGAGAAGCCATAAGTACACACTGCCATACTAATGGCAATACCTGACAAACCAACTAAGAGAAGAGGTTTTCGGCCCCAGCGATCAATCAGAGCGATGGCGACCAAGGTAAATACAACGTTAATAAGCCCGATTAATGCTGCCTGTGCAAAGGCAGCATCAGTGCCAATGCCGCTCTGTTCAAAAATCGTTGGTGCATAAAAGAAAATAGCATTGATACCTGTGATTTGTTGAACTATGCCCACGATGATGCCAACAACTAGGGCAAGCCGCATTCTTGGTCCAAATATCCCTTTTATTCGGTGCCATAGAGCCTCACTTTCGACATGGTGACCATCGCGGATTAATTGAATTTCAGTATCAATGGCATCACTAGGTAATAGTTTTCCCATGACTTCTCTAGCTTCTTCTTCTCGCCCCTTAGAGATTAACCAGCGAGGGCTGTCTGGGATTAAGAAAAGACCTAAAAAGAAAATTACAGCAGGAATAATCTCAACACCCAACATCCAACGCCAGGTATTGGCATCCACACCCCAATCAGTTACCCAGCTAGCGTCGGATTCGCTGGCGCCCAAAATATAATAGTTGGCAAAGTAAGCCGCCGATAAACCGATAACAATATTAAGCTGGTTAATAGAGACCAATTTTCCTCTTAGTCGCGCCGGGGCAATTTCGGCAATATACATTGGAGCTATCATCAGAGAAGTAAAGGCTAGACCACCTATGGCGCGAGCGGTCACCAACATCATGTAAGAGGATGCGAATGCTGAAGCAAGGGCCGAAAGCAAATATAAAAAGGCAATCACTAATAAGACTTTTTTACGGCCTAAAGCATCACTTAAAGGACCGATCACCATCGTACCGAAGACTCCAGAGAGTGTCGGTGCAGCAACCACAAACCCCGACTGAATGGGGGTTAGATCAAACTCGACACTCACAAATCCAACGACGCCTGAAATTACCGAGGCATCAAAACCAAAGACAAAACCGCCGAGCGATACAACGGTTGCACAATAAAGTGCATAGAGAGTACGGTTTTCCATTACAGTTATTCCTTAGATGAACCCTAAATTATTGTTATTGCGCAAACTAAAAACACATTTTTATGTTTTCTATTTGCCGTTGAAATGCTCGACTGTCTTCCCAACTGACGACAGAGGGACGTAACTGGCCGGCGAGAATCTCACAGCTTACCTGTTCAATTTGATGATTAAAACCTTGATGCTCACGATCTTCAATAATGCGGTCAATACACTCATGCCCTTTGTAAAGCCTAGCCTCTCTAGCTGCCCAGTAGTCAGCAATAGTGATAGTGCCTTCAGTACCAATTAAGGTGAGGTAATTATTTAACTTACAACGAAATGAAGTGGTTAATTGAGCAGTGGCGGCATTCGAACCATAGGTATTTAGTATTACCACATCATCTTCAACACCATTGCCCGCCCTGTGATGCCAAACTGACTGTGAACTGGGGTCTTTCTGTAGAAAAAGCCATGCCATTGCGATAGGGTAGATTCCCATTTCTAACAAGCAACCTCCGGCAAGCTGATTGTTGTATTCGCGCAAATTGGGGTCATAGGGAAGGGGGAAGCCAAAATCAGCTTTAACATGGCACAGTTGACCTATTCGCCCCTCATCAACCCATCGCTTTGTTTTCTGAATCACGGGCATGAAGTAGGTCCACATACCCTCCATAAAATATCGACCTTGCTGCTTAGCAACAGTAATCACATCCTCTAATTCAGCGCCTGTTACGGTCGCGGGTTTTTCACAGAGTACATGTTTGCCCGCATTCAACGCTGCAATAGATTGGTCTCTGTGGTGACTATGGGGTGTGGCAATGTATACCGCATCAATAGCTGGGTCCGCAAGCATCGCGGCATAACTGCCATAATAGTTAGGAACAGAAAATTCCTCAGCAAAGACCTTAGCGGGATCTACTTGACGAGAGGCGATTCCTTGAAGTGAAGCATGGCCAGCATATTGAATATCTGTGGCAAAAGTTTGTGCAATACGACCTGCGCCTATAATCCCCCACTTTATGGTTTTCTTCTGAGAGTCAATCATGCCCTGCGTTCTTCAATAACAGTATTGGTAGAAAACTGATAACGCATGTTCCGATAAACGCAGGTATCAGTGATGTCTTCAGGGGTATTACTGGGGCAGCAACGATAGTTGGTCGATACGCGATAGGGCCCATGAACGGGCATAACCCTATGCCAAAGATGCCCATGTACTAAAATTAGCGTACCTTTTTTTGGTCTGAGTACAACCTGGTCAGGCAAGTCTTCATTAATATCTCCTACACTAATCACACCGCCTTTGTGGGTTCCAGGCACAACCAAGGTCTCACCCCCGACATCTTGACCAATATCCATTGTGTACGCCAAGCGGTTTAAATTAAATTGTGACTTATCTTCTGGGGGGCAATCTTGATGCCATGCCTGCCCTTGAGAGCCTTGTTTACTATACATCACCATGCTGTAGAGCGATGACCAGCCACTGCCCAAAATAGCGGATGTTAAGTCTTTAAGTCGTGGGTCTTGTTCCGCTATATCAAATACATTGAGGCCGTCTAATTGGGGGAACCAAGGTATGACGTCGGTATTAGACTTTTCTAAAAATTCAGCGTTGTGGCGGTAATCTGGGTTGTCACCAAACTGATTCAAAATGAGAGCATGGTATTGGTCCATCAGAGCCTGATCGAAGAAGTTATCAATAGACAGATAGCCTTGCTGCCAAAATTCTTTTGCGAGAGATTCGTTAGTCAAAATTTTAAGTACTCAGATTTTACTTGGGTGCCCTGACTATACTGGATTGATCGCAAAATTTCTTACCACTGAAGCTGATATTTGCAGCTTAGCCTCGGAATGACACAACTGAAATAACATTATTTTCATCATCGTGGTTCAAAATCAGTTCATCTCGACCATCACTATCAACGTCATGAACCAGAAAGCCCGTTCTGCTCTCAGGAAGAGAAAGTGAAAGTTTGATTGCTCTCTTAGCAAACATAGCCTCGCCTGCTTCCCCTGGGTATACAAGTAGGGTTCCATCACCTTTTTGAACTAACAGGTCTTTTCGGCCATCTCCAGTAATGTCCGCACCAAGCACCGCGGGGACAAAGAGATCACCGCTACCAAAATCAAACCGTGCTGAGATTGTTTTTGTAACGCTGGGTTTAGTGGGAAATTTGCTGTCTTTCATTTTGTAGATTGAGACATCGACAGACACAGAACGGGTAATCAGAGCCTTAATAACAGTGCCTATACTGATGTCCACAGAGGTAATCACAAACTCTTGGTTGCCATCCCCTGACATATCCTGTCGTTCATTATCGAACTGAAAGCCATTTGTGCGGATCACCGATGAGGGATTTTCTGAAAACTTCAGTAGGTTTTGTCCACTGACCATGCCAAGATAAACCTCATACTCAGATTCCCAGCCAAAGATACCCTCGGCCTTAATGCGCTTAACAATAAGATCGCTCACCCCATCATTATTGATGTCTACAATTTCATCCAAAAGCCTATTTTCACCCTCATTATTGTCAGCTTCTTCACCAATACTAATCTGCGCATATCCGCTTAACATATCCTTTAGATTGACGTCTAAATTAACAGGTACTCTAGAGAATTCCCCCAATGAGTTCTGCCGATGTACTTCAAAATAACCGTCTTGCCAAAAAGCAACATCATTAAGGCCATCGTTATTCTCATCAACAAGCAAGGCTTCCTCGGCCCGGTAAGCAACATAGCGAGCTGTATCTCGATAGCTCATACTCGGCCGTGGCCCCAACAGCTGGGGCGCTTGAAAACCGTTATTGGTTTGCAGTGCTACTTCCCAACCATCAAAATTAGGCATTAAAAAATCGTCAAATCCATCACCATTAATATCAGCAAACATCTCCATAACGGGGGAAGAGCCCCAGCTACGACCAGAGAACATCGGTGAAGTAGTAAGAAACGGTTTAAACAATGAAGTGTTTTCGTCGAGATAGAGTAGTTTAGATCCCTGTAACCCAACTAGCTGTATACCCTTGGGGGTTGTTATCGTGTCTACTAAATCCATCGAATCTTCAAGAGCCTTCGTCAAAATAAGATTCCACTCTGAGCCTCTGCGCTGAAATACCTTGATATGACGAACAGGTTCATTGTTGAGCTCCTGCATCTGTTTTTCCAGTTGATTGATCACGGGTGTTTCTATGATTAATAACTTGGCTTCAGCGGATGATTCGTTGGAGAAAGGGATGATATCTACATTATGTTTTGGGCTCACTGCGATAGTTTCAATATCGAACTCTAAAGCATTTAACTGGCAGGCAAAGATGAGGCTAAAAATACCAGAAAAATGAATAAGTCGTGCCATAAGGTTTTTAAAGCTGGGGTGTCTCATGATTTAAATTAGGCTCTATATTTTGGGTTATTCGATAAGTATTTATGCTTCCCTGAGACTGTAACACTAAGACCCTTAGAAATAGTATACAACCTCTACATTTAATAATTGTGACTCATTTAGTTTAAAAAGATGTTCCAAAAAACCGGCACTTTGAGTGTGAAGAGTAATGAAAAAAGCTGAAGGTATTTATATAGTTGAAGGCATTGAGAAATATGGTGGCTACGGGTGGACTTGAACCACCGACCCCAGCATTATGAATGCTGTGCTCTAACCAGCTGAGCTACGTAGCCTTCGATTTTAAGTGAGCCAGAATGGCCGCTTAATCGGGAGGCGAGAAGTTACACTCGCAGTCGCTTATAGTCAAGTCTCAAAGCACCTTTTTTAGTATAATTTATTGCTCTAAATAAGGTACTGCAATAGGATAGACCCTCGGTTTTGCTAGACTATCCCAACTGAGGGTAAGTAGAGGCTCTTTTTTGAGTCTTAATCGAAAAATAATCAATAATAAAGATACACATCATTACCTAAATTTAAAGACGGGGAGTAAAGATTTTGCAAGAATCAGAGCCAAGTCAAGACCAAGCTGCGGTCGCTATTACTACACAACAATCAGGGTTTTACGAAGGCTTTAATCGAGTCGTTGCAGTGGTTCCAAAATTACTTATTAGCGCCCTTATTGTGTGGGTGGGTTTATCTCCCTCGGCTGCAGGAGAAGTTCTTTTAGAAGTACAAAACTGGTCCACGCAGAATTTCGGTGGCTGGTATGTCTACGTCACAGCGTTTTACACCATTGTTTGTTTAGTGCTTGGGCTGTGGCCTCGTACTGCACACGTGAAACTGGGTAAAGCTGACGAGACCCCTGAATTCAACATGTTTACATGGCTGTCGATGATGTTCGGTGCGGGGATTGGTATTGGTATGCTAACTTATTCTACCGCTGAGCCTATTTTTCACTTCGCTAACAACCCAGATACCATCAAAGGCCTCACCGATGGGTTAGATGAGAACAATGTTCGCAATGCCTACAAGTGGGCCATGCTGCACTACGGATTTACTCCTTGGGCTTGCTACGGCGTGGTTGGTATATCCCTTGGTTATTTGTCCTACAACCGCGGGTTGCCACTGACTATTCGCAGCGCTCTTCAGCCACTATTTGGCCGAGCTATGTCTGGTAATGCAGGGCATTTGGTCGATATCGTGGCAATATTGGCAACCATAGTAGGGCTGAGCGTCACCATTGGCTATGGAGTGTCTCAATTTGCTTCAGGTTTATTTAATATCAGTGGTGCCGACTGGCTTGTCGGGGAGGGCGGTAAGCCAACTTTACTAGCCCAACTAGTTGGTTTAACACTCATTGTCAGTGCCTCTTGTCTGTCTGCCATGTCTGGATTACAGCGGGGGATTAAGTGGCTGTCCAATATCAACATGAGCTTGTCAGTGTTTTTAATCGCATTTTTTGTATTGTTTGGCGCTACCTTCTTTGCTCTTCAAACCTTTGTTTACACCATTTGGGATTATTTGATTGCTCTGCCCGCTATGTCGACAACTGTATGGACAGACAATGGCGCCGAGCCCTCAGGCGCATTGCAGAGTTGGCAAGGCTCATGGACGATCTTTTACTGGGCATGGTGGATAGCATTCGCACCCTTTGTAGGACTATTTTTAGCCCGGGTATCCCGTGGAAGAACCATTAGAGAATATGTCATCGGTGCGATGATTATTCCGTCCCTCATTTGTCTAGTTTGGTTTACCTTTATTGGTGCCACGGCTATTGATCTAGAATTGTCTGGAGTAGCCCAAGGATCTATAGTGAACGCAGATATTTCTGCGCAGCTGTTCAAAACCATCAACTTGATTCTTTCTCCAGAACTTGCAGTGGCACTATCAGTGGTTATTGTGGTTTTACTGTTGACCTTTTTGGTCACCTCAGCAGACTCAGGAATTTTGATCATCAACACCTTGGCCTCAGGCGGTAACCAAAGCCAGAAGCAAGCCAAGCATGTGGTTATTTGGGGTGTGTTGTTCTCGGTACTGATTGGTGTTTTGTTAGCGGCTGGGGGAATGGACGCATTGCGTTCAGTTATGATTATTGGCGCTCTACCGTTTTCTATTGTTATGGCGCTAATGGCAATTTCGCTGGTTAAGACGCTATTAAATGAGCATCAATCAAGCGACTAAAGATCGATCAAACTTGAGTTACTTATATTATGGCATATATAATGCCAATTAAACCTGAAGATGACAACACGGAGTAAATAATGAGAGAAGCAGTTATCGTATCAACAGCACGCACAGCGCTAACCAAAGCGGCTCGCGGTGCCTTTAATAACACCCATGGCATCAAGCTAGCAGCGCATTCTATAGAGCATGCAATAGCACGTGCAGGCATAGACCCTGCTGAAGTTGATGATGTAATTCTGGGTAATGCTGCCCAGTCAGGCACTACCGGCTTTAATATAGCTCGTAATGCCGCACTGGCTGCAGGGTGCCCTGCTACTACATCGGGCACGAGTGTTAATCGTTTTTGTTCTTCAGGGTTACAAACCTTGGCCATGGGCGCTGGGCGCATTATTGCCGAGGGCGTAGACGTAATGGTCACCGGTGGTGTTGAAAGTATATCTTTGCCCGGTACCAGTGATGTTAAGGAATCTGTTGAGCCTGAGCTGTATGGCAAGTATCCAGGGCTCTGGTATCCGATGATCAAGACCGCAGATATTGTTGCTGATCGTTATAGCATCTCACGTGAAGCACAGGATGAATATTCATTGATCAGTCAGCAGCGAACAGCCGCCGGTCAAGAGGCAGGTGCCTTTGATGATGAAATCGTCCCCATGAATACCATCATGAAAGTTAAAAACAAAGAAACTGGCGAGATCACTGAGCACGCTGCAGTGGCTGACAAGGATGATTGTAATCGTCCTTCAACAACCATTGAGGGCTTAGCCAGTCTTAACCCAATTATGGGTGAAGATGCCTTCATTACTGCGGGTAATGCCTCTCAGTTGTCTGACGGCTCATCCGCACAGGTATTAATGGAGAGGTCAGAAGCAGAGCGACGCGGTCTAGATATTCTTGGAACCTTCCGTGGCTTTGCAGTGGGTGGTTGTGAGCCCGATGAAATGGGTATTGGACCAGTTGTTGCTGTGCCTAAATTACTCAAGGCAACTGGTTTATCAATGGATGACATCGACCTATGGGAGCTTAACGAAGCGTTTGCCTGTCAGGTTATCTACAGTCGCGATATTCTCGGCATCCCAATGGATAAGCTCAATGTTAACGGTGGGTCTATCTCTATTGGTCATCCCTTTGGAATGACTGGCTCACGTATGGTTGGCCACCTTCTAATTGAAGGCCGTCGCCGCAAAGCTAAGTACGGTGTTGTTACCATGTGTATTGGTGGTGGCATGGGTGCAGCAGGGTTGTTCGAGATTAACTCTTAATAGGATTGATCTAAAAGTAATTCACGTAATAAAAAAAAGCCCGGCTACGCAATTCGCAGTCGGGCTTTTTTGTGTCCCTTGGCCGCATGATAGCGTCCAATAATCATTACGCGTTAGCTGATTCTACAATACGTTTCATGTCAGTCATGTAGCCGCGCAGTTCGTGGCCAATAATTTCTACATCGTGGTCGCGAATGGCATCGTTGACTTCAATTAGACGAATGTTGTCTACGGCATTTGAGGGATCGTTTAAACCACCGCCTAGGTCTTCGAGGGTTAATGCATTAGCATGTGCTTGCAAAAGTGGCACAGCGGCGTGGGTAAATAGGTAGTTGCCGTATTCAGCAGTATCAGAGATCACCACATTCATTTCGTACAATTTGTTACGAGCGATACAGTTGGCGATTAATGGTGTTTCGTGCAGTGACTCGTAGTAGGCAGACTCTTCAATGATGCCTGAGGCAACCATGGTGTCAAAGGCTAGCTCAACGCCAGCTTTGATCATGGCGACCAAATAAATGCCTTTGTCATAGTACTCTTGCTCGGTTATCTCAGTGTCACAATCTGCGGCTTGCTCAAAGGTAGTTTCTGCAGTCTGGGCGCGCCACTTTAAAAGATTGGCATCATCGTTGCCCCAATCAACCATCATAGTGCGAGAAAACTCACCTTCAATAATGTCGTCCATATGCTTTTGGAATAGTGGCGCCAAGAGACCTTTTAATTCTTCTGCCATATCGAATGCTTTAATTTTGGCAGGGTTGCTCAAACGGTCCATCATATTGGTAATGCCGCCGTGCTTGAGCCCTTCGGTGACTGTTTCCCAGCCGTATTGGATTAACTTACGCGCATAGGCTGCATCAACACCCAAATTAAGTAATTGTTGGTGGCCCAAGATAGCGCCAGTTTGCAACATGCCACACAGAATAGTTTGCTCCCCCATTAAGTCAGACTTAACTTCGGCGATAAAAGAGGATTCGAGGACGCCGGCTCGGTCACCGCCGGTGGCTGAGGCGTAGGCCTTTGCAATAGTGTGGCCGTTACCCTGGGGGTCATTTTCAGGATGCACAGCAATGAGTGTAGGTACGCCGAAGCCACGCTTGTACTCTTCACGTACTTCAGTGCCAGGGCACTTGGGGGCAACCATAATCACGGTGAGGTCATCGCGAATCTGCATGCCTTCTTCAACAATATTAAAGCCATGGGAGTAAGCAAGGGTCGCACCCTCCTTCATTAGGGGCATGACCGCAGTCACTGCGGCAGTATGTTGCTTGTCAGGGGTTAAGTTAAGTACCAAGTCAGCAGCAGGAACAAGCTCTTCTGCTGTGCCGACGGTAAATCCGTTTTCAGATGCCCACTGAAAGGACTGACGTTTTTCAGCAATGGCTTGCTCGCGCAGGGCGTAAGAAATGTTTAAGCCAGAGTCGCGCATATTGAGACCTTGGTTAAGCCCTTGGGCACCACAACCAATAATGACAATATTCCAGCCCTTAATGTATTCGCAACCCTCGGTAAATTCGCTGCGGTCCATGAATCGACACTTTCCTAGTTGACTCAGCTTATTGCTGAGGCTGAGAGTATTAAAATAATTTGCCATTGTTGTTCTCCAATTACCGCTGTGCGGGTAGCTTTAAATTCGATGCCAACTGTTTTATGTCGGTTCGGACGCGCAGTGTATCTAAATAAAGTTATTGCTGAAAACGATATGTATTCAATATAACGTTGCATATTTTGCAATAATGATGAGTATTCAGTACCATTTGGCCATGGATATCCGATCATTGACTCTTTTTCAGCACCTTGCCAACACCTTGCACTTTGGCAAGACCGCTGCTGCCTGCCATGTTAGCCCCTCAACGTTAAGCCGCGCGATTCAGCGGCTTGAGGAGCATTTAGGCAGCCAGCTATTGATACGTGACAATCGCTCTGTGATATTGACAGCTGAGGGGAAAAAGTTATTGGCCTACTCTGATCATCAAATTGAGCAATATGAATCACTCAAGTTGTCGCTAAATGAGGCACAACAACAGTTGTCAGGATCCTTGAATATTTATTGTTCAGTGACGGCGTCTTACGCCTATTTGCCACCGCTGCTTGAAAAGTTTAGACAGGCACACCCAAAGGTTGAGATTAACTTAGACACAGGTGATGCTGCGGATGGTATTGATCAAATTAGAGGCAAGCGCGTGGACTTAGCTATCGCCGCAAGACCAGATGATTTACCCACGAGCATTCATTTTCAAACCATTGCGTCAGTGCCCTTAGCCGTTGTGGTACCCACCATGAATTGTGCAGTTAAAAAGGCCCTTCAGTCTGATTCAATTGACTGGAAAACTGTGCCTATCATTATGCCCGAGCATGGTGTTGCCAGAAAACGCTTTGAGCAGTGGTTTCGACAGAAACACGCTGGGCGACCCAATGTCTATGCGCAGGTGTCCGGGCAGGAGGCGTTGGTGAGTATGGTTGCCCTAGGCTTTGGTATAGGTTTGTCGCCAATCGTAGTGGCCGATAATAGCCCGGTGAAAGATCTTGTAGACTTACTACCTGATACTCAAATTCAACCCTTCGATTTAGGGCTTTGTTGTTTCAAGCGGAATTTAGGGGACCCCGTCGTGGCCGCATTTTTGTCCATGGCACCCAATGAGTCGCCTTAACAGCTTGCCACTTCATTAGTAAAGATACCTTTGTCAGGCACAACACATAAGTCAGAATCTTCAGGTCGTTTAATGTGGTCACCTTGCTCTAGGGCACTAGTTACTTGCTAATTTTTAAGATTTTAATCACTCAAGGTTTGCTTTTACTTTACCTTTGGCAGTCGCCGTGATGATGGATCCAATCACTACACAAATAGCACCTAGTATCGTGACTAGCATTAGAGGTTCTGCCGTGATTCCAGTAAAGGGGATTAATTGAACGGACG
>ERZ1046568.2030-NODE-2030-length-13686-cov-29.114812_pt1 | contig 13686 bp, 10 predicted proteins | sample MGYA00383092_ERZ1046568 | MGnify/ENA primary metagenome ERZ1046568 (study PRJEB29581, sample SAMEA5548362) | metagenome | biome: marine; feature: coastal; material: water | depth 1 m | study: Short-term variability in the microbial, nano- and picoplankton... | reverse complement strand
GGCTGATTTGCGGTGCTGACTTGATTGAATCGGTCGCCGAGCGACTCGAATTAACCGACTATAAAGTGCTTGCGCGTTGTCAGGGTGCTGCATTAGAAAATATTGTTGCCAGTCATCCGTTTTATGCGCGTTCAATTCCGGTATTACTGGGTGATCATGTAACAACCGATGCAGGTACTGGCTGTGTTCACACTGCGCCAGATCATGGTTTAGATGATTTTGCTGTATCCAATAAATATGGCATTGGTACGCTTAATTATATTTTGGATAATGGCGTGTTTAAGGACGACGTCGAATTGTTTGCCGGTCAGCACGTCTATAAAGTTGATGAAGCGGTCAATCAGGTACTCACAGATCAGGGTCTTTTAATGAGCTGCGGTAAGATAAACCATAGCTATGCCCATTGCTGGCGAACCAAGACCCCCCTTATTTATCGAGCGACGCCACAGTGGTTTATTTCCATGGAGCAGAATGGCTTATTGGAAAAAGCAAAATCAGCCATTAAGTCAGTGGATTGGCACCCGGAGTGGGGCGAGGCGAGAATTCGCGGCATGCTCGACGCCAGTCCCGATTGGTGTATTTCAAGACAGCGAACCTGGGGCGTGCCTATTGCTCTGTTTGTACATAAACAAACAGGTGAGTTACATCCGCTGACCAGTCGCATTATTGAGCAGGTTGCGACGTTGGTTGAGCAGTCTGGAATGGATGCTTGGTACGATCTTGAGGCCTCCGAATTATTGGGTGAAGAGGCAGATGATTACCAAAAGGTCACCGATACTCTCGATGTATGGTTTGATTCAGGGGTCACTCATGCCTCGGTGATAGGTGCCCGGGATGAGCTTACCTACCCAGCAGATCTCTATTTAGAAGGTTCTGATCAGCATCGCGGTTGGTTTCAGTCTTCGCTTAAAACGGCAATTGCCATCAATGGCACTGCACCCTACAAAGCGGTGCTGACCCATGGCTTTACCGTTGATGAGAATGGCCGCAAGATGTCTAAGTCCATTGGTAATGTGGTCTCGCCACAAAAAGTGATCAACGAGCTAGGTGCTGATGTGTTGCGCCTCTGGGTTGCCAGTGCAGACTTTAGTGCCGAGATGACAGTGTCCGATGAAATTCTAAAACGTGCGGGAGAATCTTACCGGAGAATTCGCAATACTGCGCGTTACTTCCTATCTAATATTGATGGTTTTGATCCGCAACAGCATCTAGTGGACAATTCAGACTTACTTGCTCTGGATCGTTGGGCGATTGACTGCGCTGCTCAGCTTCAAGCGCAAATAATGGATGATTATAATAATTTCCAATTCCATCAGATTTATCAGAAATTACATAATTTCTGTGTAAGAGATATGGGTGGATTCTACTTAGATATTATAAAAGACCGCATCTACACTTGCGCTGAAGACAGTCTACCTCGTCGATCAGCACAGACGGCGCTCTATCATATCGCCGAGGCCTTTGCGCGTTGGATCGCGCCTATTCTGAGCTTTACAGCGCAAGAAATCTGGGATCAGTTGCCCGGTGAGCGTGAAAAATATGTCTTTACATCCCATTGGTACCCCCTTCAGCCACTGACTGAAGAAGAGTCAATTACTCAGCAGGATTGGGCAAATATTTTGCTGGCTAAAGAAGCGATTAATAAGGTGATTGAAGAACAGCGAAATCAAGGTGGTATCAAGGGTTCATTAGAAGCGGATATTAAGATCTTCGCTGATTCTGAGTTACATATATCCCTTGCTAAGCTAGGCCAAGAATTACGTTTTGTGACCATTACTTCAAAAGCAGAGCTCTCAGATTTGTCAGATGCCCCTAGTGAAGCGGCAGACTCACAGTTTGAGGGTCTTAAAGTACTGGTGGAAAAATCTACAGGCGATAAATGTGTGCGCTGTTGGCACTATATTGATGATGTGGGTAGCAATGACGAGCACCCATCAGTCTGTGGCCGATGTATTGAGAATATAGATGGTCAGGGTGAGACACGTCACTATGCCTAGTTTTGGTCTCTCAAGTATTAAACAGTTGCTGACTTTGCTCAGCATTGCTGCATTGGTGTTTGTGTTTGATCAGCTGACAAAATTATGGATTGTTAATCATTTTGTTTATGGTGCCTCAGAGGCTGTAACCTCTTATTTTAATCTTGTAAGAGTGCATAATTTTGGTGCTGCCTTTAGCTTTTTAAATAATGAAGGTGGCTGGCAGCGCTGGGGATTTACGGTATTTGCTGCGATTGTCAGTCTTGTTATCTTGGTATGGATCGCTAGGCTCTCCACACAGCAAAAATTAGAAGGTGTAGCGCTGGCGTTAATCTTGGGAGGTGCATTGGGCAATCTCTATGATCGTGTAACCTTGGGTTATGTCGTGGATTTTCTTGATTTCCATTGGTCTGGCAGCCACTTCCCTGCATTTAATATTGCGGATTCAGGTATTTGCCTAGGTGCTTTTTTACTGATTTTAGAGGGTGTTTTTAAGCGTCCCTCAACAAAAGATGACAAGGAATAACATCGACCATGAGTATTAAAATTGAACAGGGTATTCGGGTAACATTGTATTTTTCGCTGAAATTAGAAAATGGTGAGACAGTGGATTCCAATTTTGATGCAAAACCCGCTACCTTTACACTGGGGGATGGTAATCTATTGCCTGGCTTTGAAGCGCCTCTGGTAGGCTTGGAAGTGGGTTCTCAGGGTGAATTTGTGATTGCGCCAGAGCACGCCTTTGGTCAGCCGAATCCAGAAAATATTCAGCAGCTATCCCGTGATAATTTTGATCAAGAGACATTAAAAATCGGTGACGTATTTTCCTTCCAAAATGGCGATGGCGAATTGCCTGGTGTGATTGCCGCGATTAATGCAGAAAATGTAGAGGTTGATTTTAATCACCCTCTGGCTGGACGAAGTATTCTTTTTACAGTGGATATTGTGGATGTTGAGCCAGGCTCAATTCACTAGGGATTAACAGAGGTCTGATCTATGGATATTAAACTGGCTAACCCACGAGGTTTCTGTGCAGGTGTAGATCGTGCCATTGATATTGTTAATTTGGCGCTCGATCAATTTGGTGCCCCTGTGTATGTGCGGCACGAAGTGGTTCATAACAAATTTGTGGTTGATGAATTGCGAGATCGCGGCGCGGTATTTGTTGATGAGATCGATGAGATTCCCGATGATGTCGTGGTAATCTTTAGTGCTCATGGCGTGTCTCAAAAGGTTCAAAAGGAAGCAAAGAGTCGTCAATTAAAGGTTTTTGATGCTACCTGTCCATTGGTCACCAAGGTTCATTTAGAAGTTAGTAAATTTAGCTCCGAGGGCAAGGAATGTGTCCTGATTGGTCATGCTGGCCATCCAGAGGTGGAAGGAACAATGGGGCAGTACAATCATGCTGCAGGGGGTGAGATCTATCTGGTGGAAGATGAGCAGGACGTTCAAAATCTTGAGGTCAAAAATCCTCAGAGCCTCGCTTTTGTAACACAGACCACCCTATCTATGGACGATACTTCTCGGGTTATTGATGCCTTGCGTACAAAATTTCCTGCCATCGAAGGTCCGCGTAAAGATGATATTTGTTATGCCACTCAAAATCGTCAAGATGCGGTAAAGCAACTGGCATTAGAAGCCGATGTGGTTCTAGTTGTGGGATCGCCTTCAAGTTCCAATTCAAACCGACTTCGAGAACTTGCAGAGCGCTGTGGCTGTGAGGCCTATTTAATTGACGGTGCTCAAGATATTCAAAAACAATGGTTCAATGAAGCCGACGCTGTAGGTGTAACGGCAGGGGCTTCAGCCCCAGAAATTTTGGTTTCTGGCGTTATAGACCAGCTAGTGGCAATGGGTGCAAAACCGCCTAAGGAGCTAGACGGAGTGAAAGAGACGATTAGTTTTTCGTTGCCTCGTGAATTGCGGAGCTAAACCTTTAAGACTGCTGGTCTATGTAGTCATAGAGGGCCTTGGTTGAAGCATCTAGATTAGAGGCGCTAGATCCCTGGTCAAGTAAGCTATTAGCCATCTTCTTACCTAATTCCACGCCCCATTGATCAAAGGAGTTGATATTCCAAATACTTCCCTGAACAAATACTTTATTTTCATAGAGCGCAATAAGAGCACCAAAGTTTTTTGGTGACAACTCATTTAAAAGTAATGTATTTGAGGGCTTATTGCCTGGATAATAGCGGTGCTGTTCGCCTTTAGGTGCGGCTTGACCTTCCATTAGAGCCGAGGACTGTGCAAGCATATTGCCCAGTAGAACCTGATGATGCTCCGGGTTACTTAGTTTGTCCTTAATCGCCGCAATAAAATCAATAGGTGCGAGCCTTGTTCCCTGATGCAGTAGCTGAAAAAATGCGTGCTGACCATTAGTTCCCGTTTGTCCCCATAAAATAGGACCTGTGTTATAGCTAACTGGCTCACCCTGAAGGCTAGTCGATTTACCATTGCTTTCCATATCAAGCTGCTGAAGATAAGAGGGTAGAAGCAATAGTCTCTCGCAGTAAGGGATAACGGCAATGGACTGTGCGTTTAAAAAGTTGCTGTACCAAATACCCAGTAAGGCAAGAATAACCGGCATGTTCTTTTCTAAGGGAGCCTGCTGGAAATGCAAATCCATTTCTCTAGCGCCGTCGAGCATTTGCTTAAAGTTCTCAAAGCCAATACTAATGGCAATAGAAAGGCCAATGCTTGACCAAAGGGAGTAGCGTCCGCCAACCCAATCAGAAAATTCTAAAATTTGGTTTTTAGGAATGCCGTAATTAATCGCCGCCTCAGGGTTGGCTGTTAAGCCAATAAAATGGGCGCTATTTTTAGGGTTTTCAAGACCTAAGTTATCCTTAAACCACTGAATGGCTGTTTTTGCATTGAGCATGGTTTCTTGGGTGGTAAAGGTCTTGCTAGCAATGGAAACTAAGGTTGTCTCGGGATCTAATTTTTTTAAGGTACTTAAAATCTGCGCGCCGTCCACATTAGAGATAAAGTGAACATTGATTCTTTCATGGGCATATTCTTCAAGTGCAGTGCAGGCCATTTTGGGGCCTAGATCCGAGCCGCCAATCCCAATATTAATAATGTCGGTAATAGGTTTTCCGGTGCTACCGGTCCAGCTACCACTTCTTATTTCTTCACTAACAGCTTTTACTGCCTGCAACTGTCTTTCTACCTGTTCAGCTCGAGCTTTTTCCTCAGCTGATACCGCATCAGATTCGGTTGATCTCAGAGCGGCATGCAAAACAGCACGATCTTCGGTGTTATTAATTTTCTTGCCGGCATACATGGCTTTGCGGTGGGTTTCTAGCGGAGACTGCTGAGCCAAATTGATAAGCTGTTCCCAAATGTCGTCATTCACTAAGTTTTTTGAGAAATCTAACTTAAGCTCTCCAGCTTTAAGTGAGTATTTTTCAAATCGCTGATTATCTTCCTGAAATAACTGATTGATAGCGATTCCCTTGTCAGAAGATAGGGTTTCAGACGCCAACTCTAGAAGTCGATTCCAGGCAGCGGTATTTGCAGGATTGTAAGAAGCATTATTCATCTTAAAAATTATTCCTTTAGGTGCTTAAGCAAATGAGCACACATAATCTATTCAAATTGGTCTTGATTAAAGCATTTTGTAATAAAATTACAAAAATTAGCGGTTCTACTGATTATATATGGTTAACTTTTGTAATTTTGTTACAATTGCGCCTCAATTTTTATGGAGCCAACATGGGTCATCTTAATAATCAAATTGCTAAAGTAACAGACCGTATTATAGAGCGAAGTGCAAAATTGCGCTCAGATTATTTACAACGGTTAGAAGAAGACTTCAATAATCGCCCTGAAAGAGGCAAATTAAGCTGTGGCAACCTTGCCCATGGCTTTGCTGCCTGCGGCGATGATGATAAGAATAGTTTGCGCATGATGCAAGCCAGTAATATCGGTATTTTGACCGCATACAATGATATGTTGTCAGCGCATCAGCCCTATGCCACCTACCCTGATAAAATTAAACAGGCTATGCGTGAAATGGGTTGTACTGCTCAGGTCGCTGGCGGAGTTCCCGCTATGTGCGATGGTGTGACTCAGGGTCAAGATGGTATGGAGCTCAGTCTATTGAGTCGCGATATTATTGCCCAATGTTCGGCTATTGGTCTATCGCATCAGATGTTTGATGGTGTGTTGGCGCTTGGTATCTGCGATAAGATTGTTCCTGGGTTATTGATGGGCGCACTGAGCTTTGGTTATCTGCCAACGCTTTTCGTTCCAGCGGGTCCAATGGAATCTGGTCTACCCAATAAAGAAAAACAAAGAATTCGTCAGCTCTACGCACAGGGTAAAATCGGTCGTGAAGAGCTACTTCAAGCAGAATCAGATTCCTATCACAGTCATGGTACCTGCACTTTTTATGGCACGGCTAACAGTAACCAAATGGTACTTGAAGCTCTTGGATTACAGTTGCCGGGCAGTTCCTTCGTCAATCCTGATAACCCACTGCGGGAAAGACTTACCAAAGAAGTTTCTTACCAAATTGCACGTATTACCGCTCTGGGCAACGATTACCGACCTATTGGTAAGGTAATTGACGAGAAAGCTATTGTGAATGGCACAGTGGCGCTTTTAGCCTCAGGTGGATCAACCAATCACAGTATGCATTTAGTCGCCATAGCCCGCGCTGCAGGCATTATTCTTAATTGGGATGATATCTCCGATCTTTCTGCGGCGGTACCATTGCTGGCTAAGGTCTATCCAAATGGACAAGCAGATGTTAATCATTTCCATGCCGCCGGTGGCACAAGTTGCATGTTTAGACAGCTTCTCGATGCCGGTTATATGCACGCAGATGCCACAACTGCTTGGGGTGATAGCTTTGCAGACTTTACTAAGGAGCCAACGCTCACAGATGATGGCAATTTAGAGTGGAATGAATCGCCTACAATACCTCTAGATACTGAAGTATTAACAACAGTCGACAAACCATTCTCAAATGAAGGTGGATTACGACTCTTGCAGGGTAATTTAGGGCGTGGGGTAATCAAAGTTTCAGCGGTAGCCAAAGAAAATCAGATTGTTGAGGCGCCAGCAGTAGTTATTGACAGCCAAGACGATCTAGAGCCTCTATTTAAAGCAGGTAAACTTGAAAAAGACTGTGTTGTTGTTGTGCGTTATCAAGGGCCAAAGGCTTTGGGTATGCCGGAACTACACAAGTTAACTCCTTTCTTGGGTACCCTTCAGGATAAGGGCTTTAGTGTTGCCCTAGTCACTGACGGCCGAATGTCTGGAGCGTCAGGTAAGGTGCCTGCAGCTATTCATTTGGTTCCAGAAGCTCTAGAAGGTGGACTTTTAGCTAAGGTGCAGGATGGCGATATGATTCGCTTGAACGCAGAAACTGGTGAGGTAGCATTTGTTGGCAATTTAGCGGAACTCGAGCAGCGAGAATCAGCACCGCAGCCATCAGCAGGTCAAAGAGGCTGTGGTCGAGAGTTATTTGCAGTTAATCGCGATAATATTAGCAATGCTGAGCAGGGTGCTTCGTTCCTATACCCAAAGGACTAATTATGAGTATCGAATGGAATCTAGTTGCCGATATCGGTGGCACTAATGCACGTTTCTCGGCCATGCCTGTTGGTGATTTGGAAAGCAGCTATGAGTTTCATCACTCAGTGCAGGAGCATCCTGAATTTGCCGATCTGCTTAAAGATTTGGTTGTGGAAATTGCAGAAGCCACAGGTTGGGATAATCCGCCCGCCAGCGCCTGTTTTGCTGTTGCCTGTCCAGCCGATGTTGAAGAAATTGCTTTCACTAATAGCCATTGGCACTTTACAAAAGCAGAACTCAAAAAGTTATTAGGCTGTCAAAATCTACATGTAATAAATGATTTTGAAGCGGTAGCTCATGGTATCACTGAATTAACCAGTGAAGACGTGGTTCAAGTAGGCGGCGGTGAGCCAGTGGCTGATAAGCCCATTGGTATTATTGGCGCTGGAACAGGACTGGGTGTTGCAGGCCTTGTTCCTCTTGATAACGGCTATAAGGTTCTTGATTCCGAAGGTGGTCATGCGGATTATCCGCCTACCACCGATCGAATGGCCGCGGTTGTTGGTGTGCTGCGAGAGGAATATGGCAGGGTGTCCCTAGAGCGATTGCTTTCAGGCAAGGGTATTTTTAATATCTACAGATCGCTTTGTACCATTAATAATATTGAGCAAGCCTATGAAACACCTGCAGAGGTTGCCGCAGCAGCTCAACAGGGTAATGATGAATTAGCCCTTCAGGCATTGAATATGTTTTGTTCAGGCATGGGCAGTGCTTCAGGTAACTTAGCACTGTCCTATGGTGCCAAAGGCGGTATTTATATTGCCGGTGGCGTAGTGCCAAAGTTTATAGATTTTTTTATTAATAGCGATTTTCGTCATAAATTTGAAGAGAAAGGTCGCTTCGTAAGTTATTTAAAGCCGATTCCCATTTATATTGTAGTTAGAGAAAATCTTGGACTACTGGGTGCGGCTAAAAAACTGAAACAAAGTTAAGGAGTTACAGGTGCAAAAAATGTTAGCGGGAAATCCAGTTATCCCAGTAATCACACTGGATCAAGTAGAAGACGCAGTACCATTAGCTGAGGCACTGGTTGCAGGTGGCCTGAAAGTATTAGAGGTTACATTGCGCACAGAAGCAGCTGTAGAAGGTATTCGTCAGATTATTAAGCATGTACCTGAAGCTATTGTTGGCACCGGCACAGTTTGCAGTGTTGAGCAAATCAAGTTATCTGAAGACCTAGGCTGTCAGTTTATGATCTCGCCGGGTGCTACGGACAATTTACTCAATGTTGGTGCAAAGTCATCGGTTCCCTTTTTGCCGGGCATCTCTACCGTAAGCGAATTAATGCGTGGTATGGAATACGGTCTGAAAGAATTTAAATTCTTCCCGGCAGAAGCCGCGGGTGGTGCGCCAGTAATGAAAGCCATGGCTGGGCCGTTTCCCAATATTAAATTCTGCCCAACAGGGGGTATTGGTCTTGGCAATGCAATGGATTACCTAAGCCTACCCAATGTATTATGTGTTGGCGGATCTTGGATTGCTAAGCCAAAAGATATTAGAGAAAAGCGCTGGTCTGAAATTGAAAAACTTGCAAAAGAAGCAGCGGCATTGGTGTAATAATTAAAAGAATGTAAGTGGTACTTGATTACCGAGGTATATGATGAGTAGTAGCAAAATTGATTTGGTTTTATTTGGGGCGCGAGGCGATCTTTCGCGCCGAAAGCTCTTTCCCGCGCTCTATCAATTAGATAAAGCCGATCTTCTTAGTGACGATACTCGTATTGCCGGTGTAGCACGTCAAGATCTAGAGACTAAGGATTTTGTTGATCAAATGGGTGAAACTCTAAAAACTAATCTTGGTAATGACTGGGATGAAAAGATTTGGTCCAGATTTAAAAAACGCATCGAATATATCCGCATTGAATTTTCTGAAAAAGAACAGTTCAATGCCCTGCGCGAGTGGTCAGACGAAAGCCGTACATTTATTTTCTACATGGCAACGCCGCCTAGCATGTTTGGCATTATTTGCCAGCATTTAGATCAAGCCAATTGCATTGATTCAAATGCGCGTATTGTGTTGGAGAAGCCTATTGGTCACGATCTAAAAAGCTCTAAAGAGGTTAATGATACAGTTGGGAAATTTTTCCCTGAAAGCGGTATTTATCGCATTGACCACTACCTAGGTAAAGAAACCGTACAAAACCTTCTTGCACTGCGTTTTGCCAACCGCCTTATCCACTCTCAATGGGATAATAGCTGCATCGATCATATCCAAATTACTGCTGCCGAAACGGTGGGTATTGAAGGTCGCTGGACCTACTATGATGGTGTGGGTCAGTTGCGCGACATGGTGCAAAACCACCTTCTACAGCTGCTAAGCATGGTAGCTATGGAACCGCCTAACAAGGTTGAAGCTGACGAAATACGCGCTGAAAAAGTTAAACTTTTACGCGCTATGACGCCGATCAATAAAGCTAACGTAGCGGATCAAGCCGTACGTGGTCAATACTCAGCTGGCTGGATTTCAGGTGATCCAGTAGTAGGCTACATGGAAGAGGAGGGTGCTGCTGAAGATAGTAGTAATACTGAGACCTTTGTAGCGCTCAAAGTTTTTGTAGATAACTGGCGATGGGCCGGTGTACCGTTCTATCTTCGAACAGGAAAGCGCATGAAAGAAAAGGTCACCCAGATCGTGATTACTTACAAAGACAATCCTCATGCGATCTTTTCTGATGATGATTCAGAAGCAAATAACCGGTTGGTTATTCGCCTTCAGCCCAATGAGGGTATCCAATTAGAAATGCTATCCAAAAAGCAATGCATGAAAGAGCGTTCAAGCTTAGAAAAACGCACCCTTAATCTCGACTTCCTCAACCCTGATGAAGAGGGAAGAATTGTTGATGCCTATGAGCGCTTGCTACTAGAAGTTTTAAATGGCGATCAATGGCTATTTGTAAGCCGCGATGAGGTTGAAGCTTCATGGCAATGGTGTGACGATCTATTGGAAGCCTGGTCTGATAAGAAAGTGGGTACAAAATCCTACAGTGCCGGCACCTGGGGCCCCGCTAAGTCGGAATCCTTAATTGAAAAGGATGGCCGTAGCTGGTACCTAGTTTAAACAGATTTCTATTTTATAGGAAAAATATTGTGGAACTAAAACAATTTGAAAATACCTCAGCACTGGATATGTCGCTTGCTGATGAGGTCAGTGATCGTCTTAGACAGTCTATACAAAAGCAGGGGCATGGCTCTCTTGTTTTGTCGGGTGGTAGAACGCCAATGGGCTTCTTTCATCAGCTATCTCAGCAAGTGTTGGATTGGTCAAAGGTCACAGTGACATTGGCAGATGAGCGCTGGGTTAACGCTGATCACGATGATAGTAACGAAAAGTTGGTTAAAGAAAATTTATTAATCAATGAAGCGCATTGTGCAAAATTCTTATCCCTAAAGAATTCAGCCGAAACGGCAGTCTCCGGTGAAGCCGAGCTTGAAGCAGTGTTGTCAAAGTACGGCCAGTTTACCGTGGTTATTCTTGGTATGGGTGATGATGGCCATACGGCATCATTGTTTCCTGGTGCTGAAGCGCTACCCGCTGGACTGGCACTTGAGTCAGGAAGAAGCTGTATTGCCGTAACACCAACAGAAGCCCCTCACGAGCGTATTAGCATGACCCTGCCACGCCTTTTGAATACTGAGCGCCTGATTGTGCATATCAGTGGCCAAAACAAACAAAAGGTATTAGAACAGGCCAATGCAGGAGATGATGTTGAAGAATTACCCATTCGAGCTATTCTTCAGCAGGCTCAGGTGCCAGCCACTATTTTTTGGGCAGTATAAAAGAACAGAATTATTTGAAAGAACAGAAATACAAAAGCCCTCGGCCAAAATAGCCGAGGGTTTTTTTTGTTTAACGTATTTCGTCACCGACGCGAACAATCTTAAGCGTATTAGTGCCGCCTTGAACATTTACAAAATCACCCTTAGTGATAAGGACTAAGTCGCCATCGGAAATAGCATCATATTCACGCAGTTTCTCAACCGCTAGATGATTAATATCAGAGGGATTAAGTGTAGATGTTTCAAATGGTACGGGAATAACACCCTTATAGAGTGCAGTAATTTCACAGGTTCCCGCCTTCTCAGCAAAAGCATAGATAGGCAATGATGAGGTGATTCTAGACATTAACAGAGGTGTAAACCCGCTTTCTGTCATACATATTACTGCTTTGACACCCTTAAGGTGATTGGCAGCATACATGGCTGAAAATGCAAGAGATTCATCAATTCTTTCGATTGTTTCATCAATTCTATGCTTTGAGCGCTGGGTAAGAGGGTGCTTTTCAGCGCCTTCAATGACCCTAGCCATAGCGGTGACTGTTTCAACCGGATAACTGCCTACCGCAGTTTCAGCAGAGAGCATTACGGCATCAGTGCCATCTAAAACAGCATTAGCTACGTCGAACACTTCAGCGCGAGTCGGTGTTGGCGCGCTAATCATAGACTCCATCATTTGTGTTGCAGTAATAACTACTTTATTTGCAGTCATGGCAGCCTCAATTAATTGCTTTTGTACAGCAACTAAGTTGGCATCACCAATTTCAACACCTAAATCACCACGTGCAACCATTACGCCATCAGAAGCTTCAATAATACCGGGTAAAAATTCATCGGTGATAGCTTCAGCGCGCTCAACTTTAGCGATAATATGCGCTTTGCTACCAGCTTCTTTTAAAAGCCTTCTAGTCAGCTCAACATCAGCTGCAGCACGCACAAAAGAAATAGCTAAGTAATCAGTATTCAAGGCAGCAGCAGTTTTGATGTCGGCTTTATCTTTGGGGGTTAAAGCATCGGCAGATAAACCTCCACCAAATTTATTAACACCTTTTTTACTAGATAAAACACCGCCCTGAACCACCTTGCAACGCGCTACAGTCGATGTCTTTTCCAAGATATCAAATGTTAGCCGACCATCGTCTAGCAAGAGAACATCGCCAGCATCCATATCTTCAAGTAATTCCTGTTCGATATAGACTGCATCCTGATGGCCAGCTTCTTTGTCCATGTTGCTATCAAGGCTAAAAATATCACCTACAGCAAGATCAATCTTCGCATCGTCAGCGAAGCTACCGATTCGGATCTTGGGTCCCTGCATGTCACATAAGATGCCGACAGGCGTGTTTAGTGACCTTGCAATACGTCTAATTGTATTTGCACGTTCGGTATGCTCTTCAGCACTACCGTGAGAAAAGTTTAACCGGAAAACATTAACACCCGCCTGAATGAGATTAGTCAGGTTGGCGTCATCACTGCTTCCAGGCCCCAATGTTGCAAGGATTTTGGTTCTTCTTGGCATATATAAATTATTCCGCGTTTAGGAGTACAAGGCTGTTATCAAGCATGCGGTTCGAGAAACCCCATTCGTTATCATACCAAGCCATCACCTTAACCATAGAACCATTCACTCGGGTTTGCAGAGAATCAAAGTTGCTAGAGTAAGCGATATGATTAAAGTCAGCAGAAACTAAAGGTTGGTCACAATAGCTAAGTACCTTACCTAGTTCGCCTTCAGCAGCAGTCTTAAGTACCTGATTGACTTCTTCAACAGTGGTTTCACGACCCGCATTGAAAACTAAATCTACTAGTGAAACATTGATTGTGGGTACGCGAACGGCCATACCATCAAGCTTGCCAGATAATTCAGGAATCACATCGGCGATCGCAACAGCAGCACCCGTTTTAGTTGGAATCATTGACTGCGTTGCCGAGCGTGCTCGATACACATCAGAATGATAAACATCACTCAATTGTTGATCATTAGTGTAAGCGTGAACTGTTGTCATATAACCTGATTCAATGCCCATCGCATCCTGAAGTGGCGCCACAAGGGGTGCTAAACAATTTGTTGTACATGAGGCGTTAGAAATAATTTCATGCGAAGCAGTTAATTGATCGTGGTTAATGCCATGCACAATAGTAGCATCAACACCAGAGCCTGGTGCAGAGATGATAACTTTCTTAGCACCCCCTGCAATATGAAGTGCTGCTTTGTCTCTCTTAGTAAAGACGCCAGTACATTCAAAAACAACGTCAACACCAAGATCGCCCCAAGGTAAATTGGCAGGATCGCGCTCACAGAACCATTTAATTTCATCGCCATTTACAGTCATTTTATTATCACCAATTT
>ERZ1046568.2028-NODE-2028-length-13697-cov-4.961369_pt1 | contig 13697 bp, 10 predicted proteins | sample MGYA00383092_ERZ1046568 | MGnify/ENA primary metagenome ERZ1046568 (study PRJEB29581, sample SAMEA5548362) | metagenome | biome: marine; feature: coastal; material: water | depth 1 m | study: Short-term variability in the microbial, nano- and picoplankton... | reverse complement strand
TCGGCAATTTTTTCTGGCAGCATTAAGCCATCATGTTCCAGCCCCCTGCTCTCTCGCAGCGCCTGAAACTGTTCTGGCCCCAGCATCTTACCCAGGGTATCTGGCGCATCTACGGCGCCATCGATAAGCACATGGGCTATGTGAATACCTTTGGGGCCCATCTCCGCATTTAGCGACTGGCAGAGCATTCGGCGACCTCCCATTGCTGATGCATGGGAATGTTGCCCGGAATTACCCCGCACTGCAGCGGTGGCAGAAGTTACTATAATCGAGCCATGACCCCGGGCTTCCATAAGCGGGCACACAGATGAGGCAAGGCGAAATAAACCCTGAGTAGCAATGCGCCAACCCATCTCAAAGGCTTTGTAGGAAGTGTCTGCCAGCGCCCGGTCGCCAATCTGGGCGCCGAGATTGTAGATAACTGTTTCTATTGGGCCTGTATCCCGCTCTATAGCCTCCACCAATTTCTCAATGGTGTCGGGCTGTATCGCATTGAGTAAAAACCCAGTGGCCTCGCCGCCCTCGGTCTGAATATCCGCCACTAGTTTGTCTAGCCCATACTGGTCACTGCGACGACAGAGCACAGAGTGGTAACCCTCGGCCGCAAAGCGCATACCCACATTACCGCCAATGCCTGCGCCGGCCCCAATAACTAAACAGACTGGTTTCATAATTCACCTTTTATTTTGACTGTATTTCAACTGTGGCTCTGGACTCTAACTCAGAATTTTAATGGTTATCAAGGCTGGGGGGAGAAAGCTAAAAACGATAGCGTATTTTGGCAATAACAGACTCAACCTGAAGGCCATCCCATCCCATCTGCAACAGGTCTCGCGGACCCTGATCAGCCTCTTCGGTATCGAAGTAGCCTCCGCGACTGTAGACCAAAAATATATCGGACAGGGGCGCCAGCTGGTATCTGTAGCGAAGCTGCAGCGCGGTATCGCTCAAACTAAAGTCTGAGGCTTGATTGTACGATGGCAGCAGACGGCCTGTATTACTAAGCTGATAACTGTTTATCTGAGCTGCATCTATACCCACCCACTGGAACTTCAACCTCACTTCCTGCTTGGCCGAGGGGTACCAATCAAAACGCATATCCAGATTAAAGTGATCGGCATCATAGGCAGCCAACTGCCCTGTAGCAAAATCCCAGATCAGCCATTCCTGGAGTTTTTTATAGCTAAATCGAGCACCCAGGGTAACTGTTTCACTGAGGTATAGCTGCGGCCTAAAATTAATATTGAGAGCCAGCTTTTCAGTTTGGCTATATTCAAGGTTAACTCTAACACTGTAAGTAAAGTCATCTCCTCTGGGACTTAAATATCTGGTCTCTAACCAATAGCGGGAAGATTTGGCGAGCATACCATTGCCCCTGGTAATCTGATCATCCCAGCTGGCAGCTGCGCCCCCCGCCTCCAGGGCGTGCTGGCGAGTGGATCTGAAGGTCCAGCTGTGATCTAGCTCAGCCCATAGAGAGAGACGATCACCGTCGGTAGTTTCTGTGGAGCCATATTCCAGAACGGTGGAGCTTGAGAGAAATGACGAGCTGTCAGGGAAATCTGTACGGTCATAGCTTGTGCTGCCAAAAAACTCTCTAAAATCATTGCGCTGCATGTAGCCCATATCATTCATATCAAAGTCGTCGCCATAATGGGACAGATACAGAATGTGGTACCAGCTATCATTGGGTGCATAGGACCAGTTTACCCAGCTGGCAAAATCCTGGCTGTCGACTCTAGTCTGGGCATTGATAGGGTTGGCCAGTTGGCTGATATCCGAGTGTAGAATTTGCCCGCGCATTTCCATATTTTCGCTTTTTCGCCAGATCATATCTGCCACCTGTACTGTGGCTTCTCTGTCTAGTGAAGAGCGCTCTACATAGGTGAGGCGGTGACCCAAAGTCAGGTCACTGGTTTTATGCTGTACTCGACTGGACAAGAAGTCTCCACCCAGGCCGCCATTCGCACTGTCTTCGCTGACGACAAATAGGCCCAGATCTGTGGACTTGCCAAAATAGGTAAGCTTGGTAGCCAAATCTATATCTACAATACTGGTGCCATAGCCTGAGGGGCCAGCACCGATGCGCCTGGTATACAGGGCCTGATCGCCATTAGGGATATTAGCGCTAAACAGTGATTGGTTTTCTGTGAAAAATGGCCGCTTTTCGGTAACAAAGGTTTCGACGGCCGAAAAGTTAACTACCAGATCGTCACTTTCCAACTGACCAAAATCTGGATTAATAGCACCAGTCAGCTGAGTATTGTTGTTGGGGCGCCAGACAAAGTCTAGGCCGCCATTAAAGTCATTATTGCTGTTGGCAGCCGCGCCATCGTAGAGGTCGCTGGCATAACTGATATAGGGAAACCAATCCATGGTAGAGCTGGTCACCTGATCAACTTCCAGGGGCTGCCAGTCCTCCATAAAGGTTGTGCGACTGTAGTAGGCATTGGGAAAAGCAAAGCGCAGGGACTCGTCAAATACCACCCGAGAAAACCACAGACCTATATTTTTGCGTCCATCGGCAGAGTTGGTCATAGGCGCGACCGTCCAGGGAATATGAATCTCGCTGTACCAGTAGTCACCTTCTACGGAAGTCTGGGAGTACCAGATACCATCCCAGTCGGCGGAATAATCGCCGGGAGTCACTATGCCATCCTGCTGCGAATTAGCCGAACCCACGGTAAAGTCATAGCCTGCCTGGGCGGTGCCATCGAAATCAATACTGACTACATTGCGATCCGCTTGAATTTCAGCATCCCTCGGGAACTGACGGTTAACAGACCTGGTGGTTGCCGGTTGGTAATTGGTAAAACCAATAAAGATACCCTCGGCGTTGGTCAATAACCGCACCCGAGTACTGTACTTTGCGGGCTCCCCAGTCAGAGGCTCTACGGTAACAAAGTCGCTGTAGAGCTGCGCCTGCTCCCATTCTGGTTCGTCGAGCACACCATCTATACTGATGGCCCCATAGGCCTGGGACGATAGTAATAGACAAAAAACTAGGCCTATTATTAGGGTCGTAAAATCTGTTTTTGGCATAATATTATTCAAATATCGTATTGAGTCGCTCGACACTGACTTTGTGGGAATACCGCAGCCGCGCAATGTCAATCTGCAACTCTGCAATCTCTTCAGCTGCGCGATAATAGGGCGCATTATCAATTTGCAGACCCAATTCTTTAATTAGCGCCCCGCTACTTAAATCTTCATCGTGCTGAGATCGCAAATGGAAATTTAAATTTTCATGGGAGCTGTGGGTAGCAAAAAAAACTACCCCACCAAATAAAATTGTGCCTGCAGCTGCGGCCAATATGGAAATAGACAGTGAGTGGGATGCCATGCTGGGAACCACCAGTAGAATCGGAATCAAACTTAAAACAAACAGGATACCGGCAAGAGTCACGGCCCATGAAAGCGCCTGTGCCAGCTTGCCCTCGACATCCATTTCTGCCTTTTGCTGTAACACAATGCTGTCTCTGGCCAACTCCATTGACTCTTGGGAGGGCTCGGTGTGCAGCACGCCTGGATTATTCTTTAAATTGCTGAGAGTCTCTTGCACCCAAGACATCTCAGCTTCAATTCTTTTTACCCTGGTAGCTTGCCCAATAATAGAATCTTTTTGCTTTGCAAGCTGCTTGGTTCTGCTGTGGAGATAGACCCCTAGAGCGTGAGCATCATCAAGCTTGTTTCTCAGACCAAGACTGCGCAGCAGATCAGTATCAACATAACCCTGCTCAAACTCCTGCTCCACAGCAAGCCGCAGCGAGGAATCAAAGTCGTTATTGTATCTGCCAACAGTCCAGTGCTGGTCAAATGCATCTGCAGTTGATTGAGTTTTAGTAAGCATAAATATGTGTCAAATCCTAAGTTTTGCGCACAGGAGTGCCCTGTCTCTGCCTCAGCTTCCAGTCCTTATCTGTATATGTCGGTGCCGATTTGGAAAGCTTGAGGCTCTGTCCTTTGATTAAGTCTGCACCGCGCTCTGCCACCATCATAGTGGGTGCATTTAGATTGCCATTGGGCACACAGGGGAAGACCGACGAATCAATTACCCTAAGCCCGGTAATACCTCTCACCCGCAGATCTGCATCCACCACTGCCATGGAATCAGAGCCTATTTTGCAAGTACCAGCCGGGTGATAGGCGCTGTCTACTGCATTGCGCACAAAGGCGTCAATCTGCTTGTCGGTCTGCACCTCAGGATCAGGTTGAATAGCCTCTCCACGATAGGGGTCCATAGCGGGTTGATTTATAATTTCTCTACTGAGCCGCACGCAGTCTCGAAAGCCCTGCCTATCTTGCTCAGTCTGCAAATAGTTGAACAAGATCTGTGGGTGCTGGCTGATATCAGCTGACTGAGTTCGCACATAGCCTCTGCTGGTAGGCTTATTATGCCCTACATGCACCTGAAAACCATGGCCTTTAAAAGCTACTGAACCATCATAGGTGACTGCACCGGGCAAAAAGTGATACTGAATATCTGGCGATTTTACACCGGCCCTGGAGCGTATAAATGCACAGGCTTCAAAATGATTGGTGCGGCCCAGGCCGGTCTTGAACAATAACCATTGGGCACCTATTAGGGCTTTTTGCCATAGCCCCAGCTTGCTATTGAGGCTGATTGGCAGTTTGCAGCTATACTGAAAATTGAATTCGAGGTGATCCTGCAGATTCTCACCCACTCCAGGTAGATGATGGAGAGTTTCGATACCCGCGCTCTCTAATACCTCTGCTGGACCCACCCCAGACACCTGCAGCAAATGGGGCGAACCTATGGCCCCAGCACAGAGCACAACCTCTCGGCTGGCTCTGGCCTGTCTGATTTTGCCTCTCTTTTTATACTGTATGCCCGTGGCAGTTTTGCCCTCAAACTGGATAGCGGTAACCAGAGCCCGTTTAAGAATCGTTAGATTAGACCGGTTCTTTGCGGTTTTAAGATAGGCATGGCTGGTGGATGCGCGCACTCCGGCGTCTACATTCATAAACTTCTGCCCAAAACCTTCTTGCTTGTATCCATTGTAGTCATCGGTCTCGCCATAACCTGCCTCAACCCCAGCATCAATAAACGCTCGATACAGAGGATTGCGCATATTATTGCCGGAGGAAATAGCCACCGGGCCCTCAGAGCCAGTATATTCGCTGCTTCTGCATTGGTGGTTTTCCAGTTTCTTAAAGTACGGCAGACAGTTTTGATAATTCCAACCAGCGGCACCCAGCGACTCCCACTCATCGTAATCTGTGGCATTACCTCTAACGTAAACCATGCCATTGATCGATGATGAACCTCCCATAACCTTCCCTCTCGGACAATTCATACGTCGGTTGTTGAGGTAGGGTTCCGGTGCTGACTCAAAGCCCCAGTTGTATTTACTGCTATTCATTGGAATACCCAGAGCTGAGGGCATGCGGATAAACACACTGGCGTCAGAGCCGCCGTACTCTACTAAAAGCACGGTACAGTCAGGGTCCTCAGACAGCCTGGAGGCCACGATAGCACCGGCTGAACCAGCACCTACCACTATGTAGTCGTAATCTGTTGTCTGTTGAGCCACTTAAACCACCAAAATTAAGTTCGCTGACTGGGCTGAGAAAAAATCTTGCCCAGCAGCTCTCTGCGCCTTAATAGCAGAGTATAGATCACCCCGTATAAGCCAATCACCAACAGTCCCACCCATTCAATTTTTAGAGGCGTAAGCTGATAGAGCAGTACCAGAATACCCATTAACAACCAGTTGCCCAGGATATATTTGCGCCGTCCCAGTTGGTTCACCGTCATCGACAGATTATCTGTATATAGTCGTATTAATGAATCCAGTGAATTAATTACAAAGATGGTACCCAGGGCTACCATAGCGGTGCGCAGTATACCGGCCACTGCTATCTCATTGGAGAAATAATAATAGAGCACTGAAAACCACAGGCCTATGGCAATCGAGGGTATAACCAGCAGCGCCATCATCAGCTGCCAGGTTTTTAAGCCACTGACAAATCTGGATACAAACTGGCCAATCATAATACTCCAGGCAAACCACCAGAACAGATACCAACCATGGTAGTCACTGATGGGGCTAACAAAGCGATGCAGGTTTGAAAAATAACCCGCAATATTTGCCATAGAACCCAAATACCCTTGCATAGAGGCTCCAGAGTCCAGGAGCATTGCCAGGATCAGCATCAAAAACAGCGCACTGGAGCCCAGGCTGAGAATCTTCACATAGCGAATATCCGTGCTGGAAAACACCGCCATCAAAACAATCAGCCCCACCAGCAAATACTGCTGCAGCGCGGAAATACCCTCTATATAGCTGGGTACATAGCTTAAAAACAAAAAGGCTGTAAAGGCACAGGTGGAGATAATAATGGCATTGTTAATCCAACGAATCACTGGCATTTCAAAGAGCTTTACTCTGGGTTCGACGATACAAAAATAGAAGGTGGTTAAGAAGTAAAAGGCCCAGACCAAAAAGCCCCAAAATCCAAACTCAATAGCCAGTGGGTTAGTAAAACTATAGGGCTCTTCAGACGCATAGACCGGAAATTCCACCAGGGGGAACATAATTAAGCCTACATCCAACCCGGAGGTGAATAGAATAGCCGAGAAAGCGAGCAGCGGCAGTGGCGTGGGCCCTGTCACTACAAGATTTCGCCATCTTAGACAGATAAATAGCGAAGTGCCCAGAGTAATGGCAATAGCCATAGATAGTATTATGTACACCTAAATAAGCCTGTAGGTTGGTACCCTCTTATCCATTAAAAAGTGACTGGGGTACGTTTTAATTTTGGTAGCACTAAATAGTAGCATTGATACCAGTGCCGTTGACTAAAAATTGCCCTGTATAGCAGGCGGGAAGATCATTTCTCAGCGATCAGCGCAGCGATCCAATCACAGAGAGCCGTAGTAAAGAATGTATGGCCATTACCGATCGATTGTTGAAATACTTTAATCGCAAAAAATCAGAGTCTACCGACAAAAACCATACCAGATACAGAAACGATATCTGTAACCACTGGGATCTGGATTATATGTCGCTAGATGAGATTGATAAGCGTCTCCTGGACGGTGATGTGGAGACAACTATTGTTCGCAAGAAAAAAGACAACTGAGAAGCTTTACATGAGATTAGCGATCGGGCTTTTACTCCTTCTACTAGCGGCCTGCGGCGGTGGCGGGTCCTCTGCCCCAGCAGTGCAGCCGGCTGCTATAACTGCAACACCAGAGCCTACCGCTGCGCCTGTATCTGGGCTGAACACAGTCAGTCAAACTATCGATGGCCAGCCTGTCGAGCGCAGCTACCTGATTCGCACTCCAGAAAACTCGGCTGAAGACAGCTACCCAGTGGTTTTTTTCTTCCATGGGGCTGGCGGCAATGGTGAGGCTTTCTTAAACGACAATCCGAGCATTGGCAATCTAGTGGATGCCGGAGAGTTTATTGGTGTTTTTCCCGATGGCTATGAGCAGCAGTGGAATGTAAGTGGCGAAACCAATGCCGATGATATGGCATTTGTCTCTCTGATCATCAATGGTCTTGAGCCTGATGACAGCTTCGATCTTGATAGAGTTTACGGCGTAGGTGTCTCTAATGGTGCTGGCCTGGTCAATAAAATCGCCAAACAGCACGCCATATTTAAAGGCATAGCACCACTGATTAGTCAGCAGACAGTCTCAGTTGGGGAATCGGTGCCTCCTCAGGCTCTGTCTGTGTTTCAACTAAGTACCGCCAGCGACCAGTTAGTACCGCTAAATGGCGGTAGCGGAGTGGCCAACAGCACCTTTATGTCTGCCCAGGGCAGCGCCGAAAACTGGGCATTGAACTTTAACTGTAATATGACTCCATCGAAGCGAAGCAGAGTTTGGGGTGAGCAGTCGGTGGAGGAATTTACCTTCACCGGCTGCCTCAATAATAAGAAGGTGCGCTATTTTATTGTTGAAGACGGCGGGCACAGCATAGAGTTTGGGGAGGACTTTAATCTCTATCAGCTAATATGGTCGTTCTTTAAATCTACTGACCGCGACAGTGCGCTCAACCTTAAGCTGTTATCTCTGGGCGATAGCTACACTATAGGGCAAGGGGTCTGCGAGACCTGCAGCTTTCCCCAGCAGCTTAAACAAAACCTGGTGTTTGAATACTCTGACCAAGACAGCGTCGGCTTGCAAGTGATTGCCAGAACAGGCTGGACTACCAGTAACTTGCTAACCGCGATAGATAGCGAAGCCCCTGCCAGTGATTTTGACTTGGTAACTCTGCTGATTGGTGTGAATAACCAGTTTCAAAACAGACCTTTTGAGCTCTATGAGGCCGAGTTTGTAACGCTGGTAGACAAGGCTATTTCGCTGGTAGGTGGGGACCCAGAAAAGCTGATGGTGGTGTCAATTCCCGACTATGCCTATACCCCGTTTGGCGAATTTAGAAACCCCGCGAGTATCAGTGCAGATATAGACCTCTACAACAACTTTGCTCGAGACTATTGCGAAGACAATGGGCTAACCTATGTCTACATTACCGATATAACCAGACAGGGGCTAAACGACCCTGGGCTGGTGGCCATTGATAACCTTCATCCATCTGCTGCGGCTTACAGCCAATTTGTTGAGCGCCTTTTGCCTTTGGCATTGCAAAAGTTAGAGCCACAGTAATTGCCCTCCCGCTATGAAACAACCAATCAACATAGTTTGGTATAAACGCGACCTGAGGGTTGATGACCATGCTGCCCTGCACAGGGCTGCGGCCTCTGGTGTTGCCGTAATTCCACTGTATGTAGTGGAGCCCGAATACTGGCAGCAAAAGTTTTCATCGCGGCGCCATTGGCACTTTATCTATGACTGCCTAATCGACCTTAGACAACAGACAGCTGCGCTTGGTCAGCCCCTGGTGGTTAGGGTTGGTGAGATTCAAAATATAGTTAGTGAACTGCATAAAGACTACAGTATCAATGGAGTTTATGCCCATGAGGAGAGCGGCAATCAATGGACTTACAGCCGAGATAAGGCGTTTATAAGCTGGTGTCGGCAGCATAAACTGCCCTTCTATGAGTACCAGAACAACGCGGTGGTTAGGCGCCTAAAAAGTCGCGACCACTGGGCCCAGCTGCGGCAAGCAACAATGTCACAACCGCTGATTCCACCACCGGAACAGATTGTGCCAGTTGCGGGGCTGGCCGAGGGCAAAATACCACTGCCAGATGACCCAATGTTCGGAGACTCTGTGCAGGGAACAGTGCAACAGGGTGGCAGGTTTGCCGCAACAGCAGCTCTGCGCAGCTTTCTAACAGACCGCTCAGCCGGCTATGTGAAGCATATATCCAGGCCTGGCACAGCAGACCAATACTGCTCTCGCCTGTCACCCCACTTGACCTGGGGGTCTCTGTCTGTTCGCGAAGTTGTTAAAGCTACCAACAGCTTCCTGCAGTCGCCTAAGGTTAGTCTGCACCACAACCAAAGGCGCAGTCTGTCTGCATTTAGCTCTCGCCTGTCGTGGCGCTGCCACTTTATACAAAAACTCGAAGATCAGCCGCAAATCGAATTTCAATGTATGCATAGTGCCTATGAGACTATTCGCCCTCTAGAGGGGGATCTATCCGCTTACACTGCCTGGGCAGAGGGAAACACTGGCTATCCACTGGTAGATGCCTGTATGCGCAGCCTCATCCATAGGGGATGGATAACCTTTCGTATGCGCGCCATGCTGGTGTCCTTCGCTAGTTATCATCTATGGCTAGACTGGCGACAAACCGGCTACCATTTGGCCAGACTGTTTACCGACTATGAACCTGGTATTCACTATAGTCAGCTGCAGATGCAGTCTGGAGTGACTGGTATCAATGCGGTTCGAATCTACAATCCCATTAAACAGTCCCATGACCAGGATTCAGATGGTGAGTTTATTCGTCGGTGGGTTCCCGAGCTGCGGCAGGTGCCAAATAGTTGGATTCACGAGCCATGGTTAATGAGTAAAACACTGCAGACTAAGGCACAATGCATGATTGGAACAGACTATCCAGAGCCAATCGTCGATCATGCCAGAGCTATCCGGGCAGCCCGGGAAAAGCTCAGCCAAGCGCGCAAACAACAGGATTATAAAACTGAGGCAAACCAGGTTTTTAACAAATTGGGAAGTCGAAACCGACCCCAGAGCCGCAAACCGATGGAGAAACCCTCCACTCAGATGTCCCTTTTCCTATAGCTGATTCGCTGGTACAGACAGTAAGGCTTTAACACTAGATTGGTAGTACAGGTGCAATTTAATTTTCGCTGAGATATTCGGCACTTTAGGAGACAGCTTGCAAATTATTATTTCGTTAATTATATTTTTATCCATAACCGCACTGGTTTATTCCCGGGTGGGTTTTGCCAACATTAGCAACAGCTATAGCCTTTGGTTTAAAGAGGGCTACTGGGTCAACTACAACGTTGTGGAGGCCATCGCCTGGATTGCAAAAGCAGCCGTAATTCTTCCTGGACTGGTTTGGCAAAAAGAGATTTGGCAACTGCATCTGGTCACATTGTTGACATCTGCGCTACTAATCTGGGTATCTGAGCGCAAACTGCTGCCCACTATGGTTGCTTTTAATACATTGTGGATTGGTTTATCCACAGTGGTTATAGTGCGCAATATAATATAAGCCACTCTGGCCTGACTGCTTAGGGAGATAGCTGTGCGCTACACGCTTTTTTCTACACCCATACTAACTCCAATATTGCGTGTTTTATCCAAGCTAATATTAAAGATTATTCGCTGGCGAGTTATAGGCGCATTGCCCCAGGAGCACAAAAAGTATGTGCTGATTGTGGCGCCCCATACCTCAAACTGGGATTTTATTCTGTTTGTTTTGGCTGTTTCCGTACTGCGCCTAAAACCCAGCGTACTCATAAAAAGCACCCTATTTGTAGGCCCTCTCGGATGGTTTTTACGCTACTGTGGGGCCATCCCCGTCAATCGCAAGCAGGCGAGTTCATTGGTCAACTATATCGCTGACATTTACGCCGAGCGCGAAGAGTTCGTTCTGATTATTACTCCAGAGGGCACTCGCAGTGCAAACCCAAACTGGAAGCTTGGATTTCATCATGTGGCTACTACAGCAGAGGTGCCCATACTAATAGTCTATGTGGACAGTGCCATAAGAACCATTGGTATAGAGGATTTAATGGAGCCAACCAATGATGTCGACGCCGATTTAGTCAAAATCAAAACGTTTTTTGACGGCAAAAGTGGCCTAAGGCCAAACAACTATGCATCCTAAAAACCGCAGATAGCCATGCTTAGGCCGCGAGCTAGCAGCTCAGTGCCAAATTAGGCTAAAAGTTGTAGCTAGTCACAACCAGCCGGCAAGTGGAGTCAAAAGCTCCTGACCCTCATCTGGTTTGATTAACTGGGCTATTCAGTTATGCTTAGGTGACAAACAAAAGGATCACGTTATGGCGTCAAGAAAAGCTTTTTGGATTGGCCTAGCGACAACCGTTTTATTGGCTCTGCCATTAACAGCTCAAGCACAGCCCCCTTATATAACAACAGATACCAATACTACTTTAATCAGTTTCAATGACGGTGAAGCTGGTGCTCTGGTTGCTGGTTCTGGCGCTGTGGTAGCAGATTCTTTGACAGTAATTAATCTCTCACCAAATTCGCCGCCTGTTATAACAACAGTCTATGAGTCAGTTGCAACCACCTTACTCGGAGCACCTCATGCCACAATAACCGGCAATTACGCTGTTGTTACTAACCATACACTCAGGCCTAGCGAGAACCTCAGCTTTGTAGATGTCGACAGCCCTGCTGTAGGTAAGAATCAAGTTGTAATTATGGATCTTAGGACACTCGAAGTAACAGACAATCTTCAGCTTGATACAAGCCCGTGGTTGGCAAAGCCAGTTGGGGATGGAAATAGAGTGATTATCGGGCTATCAAATGGCTGGCTTGTTATTACCGTTGATACAGAGGGAGGCATTGTCAAAAAAACCTACAGCGAATTTGACCTGACTATTATGTCATTTGATATTAGCTCAGACCAAACGAGTATTTTAGCGGGAGTTCAAGGTCACTCGGGCGAATGGTGGTTAGCTAAATACCTTTTAGCTGATGATGATACTGTTGTACTGGAAGGCAAGACCACAACCAATGAATTTTTTGTGGATGCGCCCTTCGCGCCCCGCATTGCACCCAATGGAAAAACCGCACTTGTGCTGAATAGTGGGGGTTTCTCTGATGGCCTGTTAGATGATGTTGTGGTGGTTGACCTTACAGAAAATATAGTCGTGGACAATGTGGGACAGGTTTCAGATGGGCTTGAGAGCGTAGCGATACATCCGTCTGCAGAATTTGCAGTGATCTCGGGTCTCAATGCCATGCCCTGGTCAGCTACCAGTCATCTTGCAGTAATCTCTCTATTATCCGACTCTGCAGAGTTACTTTACAGCCTGCCCATTGAGGCTTTACCCGAGGGCATTGAGTTTTCAAAAAGCGGTGAGCAGCTATTTGTAGGATCGACTTTAGCAAACCATATCTCGGTATATAAAGTTGAAGGCATGATGTTAACAAGATTACCCCAGGTTTTACCCGTTGGTGAGGGACATGTGGCTCTGGGCATTGGGTTTGGAAGATAACTAACCCTTCAACTAGGAAGCGCTAATTTTTTACATTCATCTAGCCCACATTTGGCTAAACCGGCTATTCATATATGATTAGATAATCAATAAAGGGATGGGGCCTATGATTTCAGATTTGGACACACTTTCTGCTTATTCAACAAAAAATATGCTAGCTTTGAAGCCGTTGACAGACGTCACGTGTAAAGTGGCGCCGCAAACAGGCATCCACCTATTTCATTTTTCCCAATCGCTCTGCTCGATGAAAGTTCGCCAAGCCCTAGCAGAGAATGCTGTGCAGTGGACATCCCACCATGTGCTTCTTCCTGCTTATCAACAATATGAACCTGATTATGTTCGTATAAATCCTCGATGCGTAGTGCCTACCTTAGTTTGTGATGGAAAAGTTACGACAGATTCATTGAATATTCTAAACCTTATAATCAGTAAATTATCGAACTCTGATATCTCACAAAAGCCATCTGATCATGAATTTGAGGCTATCGCCTCATGGCTGAACAAAGCGGACAGCCTCCCGATCGAAGCGTTCACTTATGGAGATAATCGAGGTACGAACAAGTCTTTTCTATTTAAAAAGGCGGCAGACGGTGGCAAAGGCCATGAATTTAAAGCTAATCTTTTGAGCAAATTAGTTAGACGCCATGAAAATGAAAAGCAGTTGTATGACGCCTATAGAAGTAAGTTAAATATTGTCGAAAATACTCTTGAAGTAATTCAAACGCCTTCTCGGATGAATACCTTATACGATTCTGCTGACTCCACTTTAGCAGAACTTGAGGCTCAGCTGTTGAGTGGCCCCTTCAAAAATAATGGTTGGCTAGCATCGCAGAAGTTCAGTTTGGCTGACATAGTATGGGGCGTTGTTCTTTATCGACTACAGAAACTTGGTTTAGAGCCATTACTTTGGAGTAATAAGACAATCATAGGTCAATATTGTGAAAAATTATTTGCTAGAGAATCCTTCAAAAGAGGAATTTTGGATTGGAGTAATGTTCCCAAGCATGTGATTCTCCCCATGATCAAGCATAAACTATTTCATCGGACTAAATTAAGCAGTTAGATATTTTAAGTCTGTGCAACAACAATCTGCATA
>ERZ1046568.2027-NODE-2027-length-13698-cov-7.468445_pt1 | contig 13698 bp, 12 predicted proteins | sample MGYA00383092_ERZ1046568 | MGnify/ENA primary metagenome ERZ1046568 (study PRJEB29581, sample SAMEA5548362) | metagenome | biome: marine; feature: coastal; material: water | depth 1 m | study: Short-term variability in the microbial, nano- and picoplankton... | reverse complement strand
CTGAAACAATTTCAATGATGAAAATGAATATGGATAATTTTGTTAATGAAAGATTAGCAGAGCAATCTCCTGGCATATATTACCCTATGGGCATGACTGCTGAGGTAGTTGCAAAAAGATATAACGTTTCCAGGGAAACTCAAGATGAGTTAGCTTTTGAAAGTCAGAAAAGAACTGCTGCTGCGCAAGATGCAGGATTATTTCTTGATGAAATTATTCCAATGGACACAAAAATGTTACTTACAAACAAAGAAACTGGTGAATCTAAAGAAGTTGAAGTCACTGTGGATAAAGATGAATGCAACAGACCTGGAACTACATTAGAAGGTTTGGGAGGGTTAAAGCCTGTATTTGATCCAGAAAATGGAACTGTAACAGCAGGTAATTCTTCACAATTATCCGATGGAGCTTCTGTAAATTTAGTTATGTCAGAAGAAAAAGCACTTGAACTTGGATTGAAACCAGTAGCATATTTTAGAGGTTTCACCACCATGGGTTGTGAACCAGATGAGATGGGAATAGGACCAGTATATTCAGTACCAAAGCTATTAAAAAATTATAATATGTCAGTTGAAGATATTGATTTATGGGAGCTCAATGAAGCATTTGCTGTTCAAGTTGCTCATTGTAGAGATACCTTAGGCATTCCCATGGACAAGTTAAATGTTAATGGCGGATCAATATCTATTGGCCATCCTTTTGGAATGACTGGTTCAAGATGTGTTGGCCATTTAACAAGAGAGTTAGTTAGAAGCGATAAGCAATTTGGTGTTGTAACTATGTGTGTTGGTGGAGGCATGGGAGCATCAGGATTGTTTGAAAGATATCCTAGCTAGAATTCTAATTGAATTCTGAATTTGAGCTAATTGATTTGTTTAATCAAATCGGCTCTAAATATTATAAAAAAAATGGTGTAATCATACCTCCTGGGGATGATTGCGCTGTTTTTGAGTCTAAAAAAAAAATAGTCACCTCTGTCGATGCTTCTGTTGAAGGTATTCATTTTTTAAAGAATACAGCACCTCAGGATATTGCTTACAGATCTATAGCTATTGCGCTAAGTGACATTGCTGCAATGGGATGTAACCCCCTGGCATTTAGTTTATCTGTTACATCTCCATATCAAGATAGAGTTTGGTTTGAAGATTTTGCTAAAGGAACTAGAGAAATATCAGATCAATTCAAGATCCCCTTAATTGGAGGAGACTTAACTAGGGGACCACTAAATATTAACGTAATAGTATACGGCTCACCTTTTAAAAAAAATATTTTAAGTAGAAGGGGGGCAATACCAGGAGATTACATATGCATTAGTGACGATGTTGGAAGGGGTGCAAGAGGATTAAAAGATTTACGGGATAATATTTTAGATTCTCCCTATTTAAAACATTATTTAAGGCCATTACCAAAGATTGAATTAGGCAGGAAAATATCTGATATAGCTAATGCTTGCATTGATACTTCAGATGGGTTGTTAGTCGATATGCAAAAAATGCTTAATGCTTCAAGTCGAGGAGCCGAGATTCATTTAGATGATATACCTGTTGTATCTAATATTAATGATGTCAATGCTGGAGATGACTACGATTTATGCTTTACTGTTCCTAGTAATAAATTTTGTGATGATTTTATTAAAATTGGAGTGGTCTCTAAATCAAAAGAAATTAAACTTATTTCAAATAAAGGTTATGATGTAAGTATCACGGGGTATGAACATTTTTAAAAATGAATGACTTTCCAAACCTAAAAAATCCAATACATCTCATAGCAACTTTGGGTGGAGTTGGCAAAATTCCTTTCGCTCCTGGTACATGGGGTTCGTTGTTTTCTTTTGTATTATTCATATTTCTTTCCCACTATATTGATATGCATCTGGTTGTTTTATTTGTAATTTTATTTTCTATATGGATATGTGAGAAAGCATCTGCAGACTTACTTGAAAAGGATCATAGCTCAATAGTAATTGATGAGTTAGCAGGCATGTGGGTGGCATTATTACCAGCCCTTTACATGACTTCGCAAACATCTAGAACTTCCTATGCAGTTTTAGCATTTATATTTTTTAGAATATTTGATATTTGGAAACCATTTCCAATTTCATACTTTGATACAAATTTTAAAAATGGATTTGGAATTGTTTTAGATGATTTAATAGCAGGAGTTTTAGCAATTATTCCTGCATTGATTTTAATTTACTTAGGATTTTTGTAGCGGTAAGCCCGGCTTGATCTAACATTTCTTCTCTTGAAGCATGTTCAATAAATTCATCAGGTATACCAAATATTTTAGATTTAATAATAATATTATTTCTCCCACAAAATTCCTGAACTGCGCTTCCTGCTCCACCAGATATAGAGGCATCCTCCAGAGATATAAACATTGAAGCCTTTTTAAGGTATCTTGAAAGAATTTCCTCATCTAAAGGTTTAACAAAGCGCATATCAATAAGAGTCATATCCATTTTTTCTGAGACTATTTCTGCTTCGTTCAACAAAGCTCCAAAATTTAAGAAGACAATATTTGAATTGCCTTCTCGTAGAAGTTTAGCTTTTCCAATTTCTACTGAATCTAAACCATGATCAATGGATGAATTTGGTCCAGTACCTCTTGGATATCTAACTGCAGCAGGACCATTATGTTTAAATGCTGTCGTTAGAAGCAACCTAGTCTCATTTTCGTTGGATGGCGTCATTACAATGATATTTGGAATACATCTTAAATAAGCAATATCATAGTTTCCAGAATGTGTAGGACCGTCCTCACCAACCAAGCCAGCTCTATCTAATGCAAAAGTTACATCAAGATTTTGCACAGCGACATCATGAATGAGTTGATCGTATGCTCTTTGTAAGAATGTAGAATATATGGCAACAACTGGCTTCTTATTTTCACTCGCTAAGCCAGCAGCAAATGTTACTGCGTGTTGTTCTGCAATTGCTACATCAAAATATCTTTCAGGGTATTTTTTGCTAAACCTTACAAGACCTGAACCTTCTCTCATGGCTGGAGTTATAGCTACTAAATCTTGATCACTTTCTGCCATATCAACAATCCAGTCGCTAAAAATATCTTGGTATTTAGCTTTTGGAGGAGATTCAGATTTAATCCTATTTATCTTACTTATTGCATGAAACCCAATTCTATCAGCCTCAGCTTGATCTAATCCTGCACCTTTTTTTGTAATTACATGTAGAAACTGAGGGCCATCGAAGTCTTTTAAATTGCCAATTACATCTAATAGTTCTTTTATATTATGCCCATCAATTGGACCTATATAATTAAATCCCAAATCCTCAAAAATTGAACCAGGAGCAACCATAGCCTTCATCTGTGATTCTACTTTCCTTGCCAAGTGATAGGCCTGTGGAAGAGGCTTTAGAGCGCTTGATCCACTTTTTTTAATTCCTTTATATATCTTTGATGCCCAAATCCTAGAAAAGTAATTTGAAAGGCCTCCAATATTCTCTGAAATAGACATATCATTATCATTAAGAATCACAAGCATATTAGGTTTAAGATGGCCTCCATGACTTAGAGCTTCAAAAGCCATTCCAGCAGTCATTGCACCATCTCCGATAACTGCAATATGTTTTTTATCAGGCATATTTTCTTTCGTTGCCATTGCCATACCTAATATAGCACTGATAGAAGTGCTAGAATGCCCAACTCCGAATGCATCATATTCACTTTCATATATGGTTGGAAATGGAGCAAGACCGTCTTTTTGCCTGATAGATTGAATTAGTTCTTTTCTCCCAGTAAGAATTTTATGAGGATATGCTTGATGCCCAACATCCCAGACTAAATTGTCATATGGCGTATTAAATAAATAATGTAGTGCTATTGTAAGTTCAACAACACCTAAGCCGCCACCAAGATGACCGCCACTTTGACCTACAGAATATAATAAAAATTCTCTTAACTCGTTTGAAAGAGTTTCTAATTCCTGTAATGTGAAAGTTCTTAAATCAACAGGAAAGTTAACTCTATCTAAAATAGGAGTTGATGGTTTTTCTTTTGGAATTTTCTTAAAAACCCTCATCAACTCTCCCTATTTATCAAATATTTAGCCATATCTACTAATTTTTCTTTTTCAGAAATGTTACATGAATTTATTGTTTTAAGAGCTAATTCTGTTAACTGTTTAGCTTTATTTTTTGCTGCATCTAAACCTAGGATATCAATGTATGTAATCTTATTATTCTTCATATCAGAATTTTTATTTTTCCCTAAAATTTCTTCTGATTGAGTGACATCCAAAATATCATCAGTAATTTGAAATGCTAAACCGATTTGTTTACTAAAATCTTCAAGTGAATCTATTAAATCTTTTTTTGCGAACTCTTTAATCTGACCCAGCATAATTGAACATTCAATTAATTTTCCAGTTTTAAGACTATGAATTTCATCAAGTAGATCCTGATTGATATTTTTATTATTTTCATTCTCAATGTCTAAATATTGGCCATAGACCATTCCATTTTTACCGCATGCTTTTGATAAAATTTTAATGCTATGAACTTTTTCATCAGCACCCAGATGAAGATCTTCACTAATAATTTCGTATGCAAGAGCTTGAAGTGCATCTCCAGCAAGAACAGCATTAGCTTCCCCATATTTAATATGACTAGATAATTGATTTCTTCTGAGATCATCATTATCCATACAGGGAAGATCGTCGTGTATTAGAGAGTATGTATGCATGAGCTCAACTGCTGCAGCTAGCGTAATTACGCTATCCTTATGCAGACTATTATTGGTTTCAGATGACGCAAAAACTAAGCCAGCTCTTACCATCTTACTCTCAGCCAATGCAGAATACGACATTGCTTTTTCTATTAAGTTTGATTCACCTATAGATATATGAATTTTATTTATTACAAGTTTTCTTACTCGTGATAAGTATTCAGGACGCATCTAGGATTTATGAATTATCTAACTCTTGTGATGATCCATCGTCAAGCAACTCTTTAACTTTAAGTTCTGCCTTTTCAAGTTGTTTTTGACATTCTTTAACAAGATTTATTCCTGTTTCAAATGATTTAACTGAATCTTCTAAATTAATATTCTCATCCTCTAGTTTTGTAACTATTGATTCGAGCTCCTTTAAAGAGGATTCAAAATCAATTTTTTTATTTGAATTAGACATACTTTATTGTAATTTATTAATGAGCTGTTTCTAAAAATTTTTTAAAATCTTTTTTTAATGCATATGGCAGAGCTAATATCGCAGGAGTAAGAATTAGGGTTATGAAGGTACTAAATGCTAATCCAAAAACAATAGATACTGCCAAATTTGACCACCAATCAACAATAGGACTCCCAATAGCCACATCTCTTGAAATAATATCAAGGCTCACGCCCATAGCTAGAGGCAATAAACCAAACACAGTTGTTAATGATGTTAGCAAGATAGGCCTAAGTCTTTGTTTGCATGCATTAATAATATGAATGGAATGCTCTAAATGCGGCGATTCTGTTCTTAATTTATTAAATGTATCTATTAAAACAATGTTATTGTTCACCACTATGCCGGCTAAAGTCACTATTGATAGGCCTGTCATCGTAGTGCTAAATGGCTTACCTGTTATCAAAAGACCTAAAAGAACTCCAACAAATGAAATAGTAACTGATGTAAGAATTATAAAAGATTGATAAAAACTATTAAATTGAGTTAATAACATCAGTAACATAATAAAAACTGCTGAAATACCGGCAGCCACCATAAAGTTATTAACTTCCTCAGTTTCTTCTGCCATACCAGTAAATTTATATGTAACCCCATTGCCAAGATTTGCAGATTTAATCCAATTATCAATTTCTGTAACTTTTTCTGAAACTTTAGATTCATCTATTGTTGCTGCACCAATTTGTTGCGTAAATTTACCATCTCTTCTGTTGACTGATTGTCTATTTTCTTTTGGAATAACGGATATAAATGAACTTACTGGAACGAGGCCTTTAAGAGTAGTTACATTAAGGTTTTGTATACCAGTAATTGTTCTATCTGATTCTGGGAATCTTGCTCTAATTTCTACCTCATCTCTTGAATCGTCCGGTCTATATTCTCCAACCTTGAAACCATTTGTGAGCATTTGAACTAAAGCTCCAACATCTGCAACACTCACACCTAATTGTGCAGCCTTTTGTTTGTCCACTTCAACGCTCCATTCCACTGATGGATAAGATTTTGAAGAAGTTATATTTTTAAGGCCAGTGACTTTAGTCCTCATATAGGATTCAACCTCATCAACAGCATTATTTACAGCACTTTCAGATACTCCATATAAATTAAGCTCTATAGGATTATCAAAAGAAGGTCCTCCTAAATCAGGAGCAATTTCTACAAAAATACCTGGTAAATCGTTTACAGATTCATTGAGCAATTTCATAATTTCTAGCCCAGAATTTTTTCTTTCAGAAGCAGGAGCAACTTCTATAAAACCTCCACCTATTTTATCAGCCTCTGAATTCCACCATTCACTCCCAGCACTAAGATAAACACTGTTCAATCCTGATATTTTTAGAAATCTTTCTTCAACCTCTTCAACGATTTCTTTTGTTTCAAGAGCAGAGTAATTGCCTCGAGCTTTAATTGTTACATTAGCTTCAACAGGGTCAACTAAAGCAAAATAAATCGTCCCTTTACCAAAATATGAATAGCTCATTATTATTATTAATAATATTGATAAAACTGCTAAGCATGTCTCAACAGGATTTCTAACAAATTTAGTAATTCTGTTGCCATAAATTTCATTTAGTCTTTTAAAAATAGACTCTCTTCCCTCATCTTGTTTATTCAGTGCGGAATCTTGCTGACCAAGGTATGAGCCTAATACAGGGATTATTATTAGAGAGTAAATTAATGATCCTACTAAAACAGTAAAAACTGTTATCGGAAGATATCTCATAAACTGACCAGTAAAACCTGGCCATAACATTACTGGTATAAATGCAGCCATAGTTGTTCCAGTAGAAGCTACTATTGGATAAAACATTCTCTTTGATGCCATTTTATAGCCTTCAGCTCTTGAAAGACCTTCACCAATTTTTTTATCAGCATATTCAGTTATAACAATCGCACCATCAATAAGCATCCCCATGCCAAGTAATAGACCCATCATTACTAGGAAATTAATTTCCATGCCAAGTGAAAAGAAAATCAGATATGTAAATAAAAAACAAAATGGTATCGATAAGCCAACAAGCATAGAAACCCTAAAACCCATACTAGCTATGACAAGCACCATAATTAACAATACGGCAGCTATAATGTTTCCATTTAACTCCTTAACCATATCAATAGAGTAAAGAGTGTCATCTTGCGTAACTAAAATTTCAAGATTTTCTGGAAGTAATTTTTTGTAGTCATTTAAAATATCTTTAATTGCATATGAAGCATCTATTGAATTGGCTCCATCCCTCAGCTGAACTTCAAGAGTAACCGCATCTTGTCCATTCACTCTTGCATATGAGGTAAAGTCTTTAAATGTTCTTTTGATATCAGCAATATCTCCCAATGTTACGATAGCGTCTTGGGTAACTTTTATTGGAATGGAATAAACATCTTGTGCTGATTCAATAATACTTGGCACCTTAATATTAAAACTGCCCTTACCAGTATCTTGCGTTCCCCCAGGAATAATAAGATTATTATTTGAAACGGAGTAGTAAATGTCACTTAGAGTTACTTCATAAGACTCCATTCGAGATTTATTAATTACCCCCTCAAGAACTTCTTCAGGTGCGCCTGAAAGATTAGCTTGTAAGATTTCCTCTAAAGTTTCTACCTTATCTTTTAACTCTTTAGCGTAGAAAACCTTTTGTCTTATTGAGCCGTTACCAATAATACTTATATTCATGACAGGGAAGCTTGCTTCAGAATATTCAGATATTTGAGGATCCTCGGCTTCCCTAGGCAACTCATATTTTGTCTCTTCAACAGATTGTTTGATATCTACAAGAGCTTGATCCATATCATATCCAACCTCAAATTCAAGAAAAATTCTTGCAAAACTTAGCGTGCTTCTAGAGCTTATACTTTTTACCCCAGGAACTGTCATAAGTTTATTTTCTAAAGGCTTTGCAATTAATCTTGATGTATCACTTGGAGAAGCACCATCTAAATAAACTGACACGCTTATAAACGGCAATTGAACATTAGGTGATGCAGCAATAGATATCTCTTGTCTTGCATATGAACCTGCAATAATTACCATGAAGGCTATCATTAATGTTGTTTTTGCTTTAGATAAAGCAAAATCTACAATGCTTGTCATAATTTATTTATTAAGACTTTTTGATTATCTTCAACAAAACCTTGACCTTGCACAATTAATTCAAGATTTTTTGGTATGCCAGTTATCCAAAGGCCCGATTCAGAATCTTCAAGAATTGTTACGTTGTTAAATTTAACTATGTCGCCATCCACTGACCTGATTCCAAGCTTACCACTATCATTTAAGAGTAATATTGATGGTGAAATTTTATGAGCCATAACTACTTTTGTTTTAATTGTCATTTCAGCAGTTACGCCATCACGAACCATACCTTCTTTATTTTCTATTTGCGATTCCACTTTAAATGTTCTTGTAGAAGGGGAGGCACTCTTGGAAACAAAAGTTAACTTACCTTTTATGAATTCACCAGTAACGAGACTTATATCAACATCTTGGCCAGTTTCAACTTTATTGATACTAAATTCAGGAACTTCAGCAACAAAAATTATAGGATTTAGTTGTATAATAGTTGCACAAACCTGACCCCTTTCTAGGAAGTTACCAGGCTTAACGATTTGTTCTATAAAACCAGAAAAGGGGGCTTTCACCTCTGTTCTATTAAGTTCTACCACCCCTAAACTGCACAATACAGAATCTTTTGAAACAAATTTTCCTTGAGTTGATCCTATATTTACAACCTCTCCTGAAGTTTTTGCCTTTACGTCTACTCGTGCCTCTGATCTCGAGGTTGCTTTAAGTTTAATTGTTGGCTGGTAAAGAAGAGCTTCACTAAGGATTGTTCCAACAGTAAAAAGGTCTTTTTTTGGAGCTTCATTAGTTTTGGCATCTTTTACGAATAATCCAGATATCATCCATAATAATATTGGAATAAGTATGTACAAAGAAATTCTTATATTTTTAGACATGTTAGTATTTTATCACCTATGGTTAGACAAAACTCTATTTAAAATGTTCAGTTTTTGTTAAATATTATGTTTTTTTCGCAAGCTTTCAAACAGTTTTTTATTTAGCGGTTTTGAAGGAGGTTTGTTAACATTTTTTTTAATTTTAAACTCACTACCATTCAAAGCTTGAAGTTTTAACTTATTAAAAATTTTTTTAAAAGAAAAAAATAGCTCTTTGTTATCTTTTTCATCTAAAAAATTCCAACCAATTTTTTTTCCAGCAAAATATACAATCGGATGGCTCCAAGGATATTCTGCTCTTGGCGAAAAAGATTTCCTTGCTTCAATATATGCCTCTTCTATTGATGGAAAACCGTCTTGACTGTTAATTTCTGAACAAGCTTTCATAAGATCTGTTAGCGTTGGTAGGTATGATTGTGAACCAATCACATTTTCTAGACCTTCAAAAATTGTTTCAGTTGAGAAAGATTTTAAACTTATAGCCCAAAGTTTTTTACCTTCATTTAATCTGTCATCAGTTCCAAAAACTTTGTAAAACTGATAATGATAAGCAAGCTCAAGCTTTAAGAATAAACTATCTATACATTCGATAAACTCTTGTTTATTCGAATTTAATTTCTGATGCCCAAGAGGAGTCACTTTTTCTTGATGAGAAATCTTTTTTATATTTTCCTGGTTCAATATGTTTTTTATTTTCTTCATTATCTGTACTTTGATTTCCTAAATGCCTTCTTTTCACATGTTCAATAAATTTAGAATTCCAAGTTGTAAAAGCTGCACCATTTTCTTTCCAATATAGTATAAACTCTCTAAGATATTTTTTTGCTGATTCTTCATTAATATTAGACAATTCCAAAATATCATATACATCATCACTTGGAACCCAATTTGAATCTATTGCAAAAGGCAGTCCTTTATGGGAGCTTTGATCTTTAGCCCACTCTCTTCTAATGTAATCAATAAATGATGTATTCCAATTGTTTCTTTCTTGCCCTCTCTCTTGCCAATATAATCTAAATTCTTTGAGCTTATCTCTATGAAATTCATCTGAAACTTGACTCATTTTTAATATTTCTAATGCTTCTTTGGATGGAGACCAAGCAGGATTAATTTTAGTTTTATCAGATTTATTTATTGGTGGAGATTTAATTTTATAGTTCACAGGTTCATTATTATTATCCGAATTAGGTATCAGCTTATAGTTAACTAATTTGTCGACACTTTTTTTAACAATCTCATGGTCGATAAATGGCAAATCATTTTTTACTAGACTTACCAGATCTTTAACAGGATTAGAAATATTTATTTTTTTTGATTTAAGGTATTCGAGTATGATTGCAGACTCGAGGCCAATGGTTTCAGCAACTTCTCTTGAAAATGAGATTCTATCGTAATCTTTCAATCGACTAAGAGCCTCTCCTTTTTTCAACAGCATCGCTAAGGTTTTGAAGGCATGACACTGTATCTTCCCAGCCTATGCAAGCATCAGTAATACTTTGACCATACGTCAGACTATCTGTGATTTTTTGATTACCTTCAACTAAATGACTTTCTATCATTACACCTTTAATACTGTTGTTTCCACTTATAATTTGTTCAGATATTTCTTCAACAACAGGTATTTGTCTTTTAAATTGTTTTTGGCTATTACCATGACTGGCATCAATCATAATAGATTCATTAACTTCAGCTTCTTTTAGAGCAATTAATGTTTCGTTGATTGAGTCTTTATCATAATTTGGTTCTTTCCCACCTCTAAGGATTATATGTGCATCATTATTTCCAGCAGTTTTAAGCATTGCAATATCTGCTTCCTTGGTTGCCCCGAGAAATACATGAGAGTGATTTGCTGCTTGTATACCATCAATGGCTGCTTTAAGGCCCCCATTAGTAGCATTTTTAATTCCAATAGGACATGACAATCCAGAAGCCAGCTCTCTATGAATCTGGCTCTCTGCAGTTCTAGCGCCAATAGCTCCCCATGAAATAATATCTGTAATATATTGTGGGGATATAGGATCTAAAAATTCGGTACCAGCAGGAAGATTCAATTGCGCAAGATCTATTAGTAATTTTCTTGCCATTTCAACACCTTTGCCAATTTGGTAGCTCTCATTCAAATCAGGATCGTTTATTAATCCTTTCCAGCCAACTGTAGTTCTTGGTTTTTCAAAATAGACCCTCATTACAATAAGAAGGTTTTCTTTAAAATGTATATTTTGTTCTATAAGTTTTTTTCCATATTCAATAGCGCTCTCAGGGTCATGAATAGAACAGGGACCCACAACAACCAATAGCCGGTCATCTTTATCATGAAGGATTTGACTTATTTCTTGCCTAGTACCGTATACAAGTTTTGCAATACCATCATCAATAGGATGTTTATTAACAAGCTCATATGGAGCTGGAACTTTTTGCCTATCAATAATTCTTGTATTGTCAGTTGAGTAATTCATTTTTTTGGTTCGATATATCTTGCTTGAGCTCTAATATTAAATGAATGAAATAAAATTAGTAGAGGTTTAGGAAATATATTGACATCTATATTTTTCTTTAAATTTAGTTGTAAAATTAATTAAATCTATAAATACACAATATATTGTATTCATAGGCACTAAACCTTACACTATGTAGTGTCTATCATGCTAAATACTACTCAAACACAATTAGAGTTTCCAACTGTCATGGGACAACCCTACGAAGTAATTCCTGATGATTTATTCATACCTCCAAATGCACTAGAACTTTGCCTGGAAACCTTTTCAGGTCCAATGGATCTGCTTTTGTACTTAATTAAAAAAGAAAACATTAATATTCTAGATTTAGATGTATCAAATATTACCGATCAGTATATTGAATATATTAATTTGATGGATGCATTACAATTTGAATTAGCTGCTGAATATTTAGTTATGGCCGCAACTCTTGCAGAAATTAAATCCAGAATGATGTTACCTCAAGAAGTTCATGAGGACGAAGAAGAAGATCCAAAGTCTGCTCTTATAATGAGACTGCAGGAATATCAAAGATACAAAAGCGTATCGGAAAAAATCGCTGTTTTACCAAGAGTTGATAGAGATTTCTTTATCGCATCAGCAAAATTACCAGAAATAAAAATTGAAAAAAAAGATTTTCAAATTACAAAAGAAGAGCTTGTTGCTATATATCAAGAAATTAGAAACAGACCAGATTTAAAAACAAATCATCAAATTGATTTTGAGGAACTATCAACACAAGAGCGAATACAAATAATTCTTGGGATATTGTCTAAAAGAAATATTATTAGTTTTTCTAAAACTTTAAGAAAATCAGAGGGTAGGCACGGGGTTGTTGTTACTTTTCTAGCATCTCTAGAGCTTGCTAAAGACGGCCACGTGGAACTTATTCAAAATAAGACCGATGAAATATTTCTTAAATCTAAAACTGGAGTGTCAAGTTGAATATTAAATTAATTAATGCTGTAGAAGCTTTGTTATTTGGTGCAGGCCGACCATTAAGAATATCTGAAATAAGAAGTTTTTTAGAATTAGATGGGCTAGTTGCTGAATTATCTGATATCAAAAAATGTTTGAATGAACTTGAAACTAGATATAAAGAATCATCTCTTGAGATTTCTGAAATTGCATCAGGCTACAGGCTTCAAATAAAACAAGAATTTAGCCCGACTCTTACTCATTTATGGAATGAAAGAACTCCTAGAATCTCAAAAGCTCTCATGGAGACTATATCTATTATTGCCTACAAACAGCCAGTTACAAGAGGAGATATTGAGGATATAAGAGGGGTTAGCGTTAGTACCCAGAGTATCAGATCTTTGCTAGAAAGAAATTGGATAAAAGTATCTGGTTTTAAAGATGCTCCAGGAAGGCCAGCACTTTACTCAACAACAAAAGAATTTTTAGACGATTTAGACATGAAAAATATATCAGATCTTCCAGACCTTCCGGATCCTATTGAAGCTAATGAGATTGGTATAGAAGATCAAGTTATATCTCAAGCTATTTAATTTTTTTAATGTCAGAAAGGCTTCAAAAGTATCTAGCCCAAGCCGGTATTGGGTCAAGAAGAGGTTGCGAAAATCTTATCAAAGAAGGGAAGGTTTTAGTTAATGGAAAAATAGCAAAACTAGGTACAAAAGTCTCAAATGAAGACGTGGTTGAGTTAGATAATAAAGTCATTGAATTGAAGAAAGTTGACATTAAGCTCATCGCTCTTAATAAACCAGAAGGTGTTTTATCTTCCACTGCAAGGGAAAAAAAAATTCCTATTGTTTATGACTACTTACCTAATTCTGCTAATCAAAGAAATTGGATATCAATAGGTAGGCTCGATATTAATACATCAGGGCTGATGCTATTTACAAATAACGGGAATTTTGCAAATCACTGTATGCATCCATCTAACACAATAGATAGAGAGTATCTGGTTCGAGCTAGAGGTGATTTTTCAATTGAGAAAAAAAATGCAATGCTACAAGGCATAATCATTGATGATCAAAAACATCAATTTACTGATGTAGTAGAGGGAGAAAAGGTTGGAAGCAATCAATGGTT
>ERZ1046568.2026-NODE-2026-length-13704-cov-9.374093_pt1 | contig 13704 bp, 23 predicted proteins | sample MGYA00383092_ERZ1046568 | MGnify/ENA primary metagenome ERZ1046568 (study PRJEB29581, sample SAMEA5548362) | metagenome | biome: marine; feature: coastal; material: water | depth 1 m | study: Short-term variability in the microbial, nano- and picoplankton... | reverse complement strand
TTCATGACTTTTCCATCTTCTCGGTAGATAGCTTTTCCATCTTCGCCTAGCTTAGACATATTACTCTCATGTACTTCTAGAAAGCATGCATCCAAATCAATCCCAAAACTAAGCCCAGCTCCATATACGACATATAAAATATCCGTAAGGGCATCCGCGACTTCAACCACGTCATTCTTGCTAAGTGCTTCACGTAACTCATCTACCTCTTCCTCAATCAATGCGAGCCTTAGCTCAGTTATAGCACGATCAGGTATGATAGGTTCTATCTCTACCTTCTGACCAAATGCCACCATAAAATCTTCTACTAACTCTAAGTTTGTACCGTCCATAAATCCTTCCTGTTTCGTTGACCCCGCTACGGGGTTGAAAATATTGTCCCAATTCTTTGCAATCGCTTCACGATCTTCTTTTCTTCTGCTGCTGCCTTTTCCCATGTTCGTTCCTGTATAGCTCTAATAATTTTTGATTCCAGAGAAGTACAAACTCTGGGTTGTTTGCGTTGTCTCTCGCTCTCGTGAGCCAGAGCACTCTTTGTTGAAGAGTAGTCATTACCAGTTATGGACGATGTTCGTCATAATAAAAATTGCACAGGTGCAGTTAAGTAGTATAATTATGGTGCGAATGAAAGCAACTTTGTCTGCCTCTCGGTTTTCCTTCGAGGCTTTCTCACCCATCGCTTTTGCCCACAACCTCCAGTACTTTTTAAATCTCATACCTACTCTAAATAACTTCGAATTTAACATCACCAACTCCTTATAATACTGTACATAAATAAATATGCACAGGCTAGGTTTGATAGAACTATAACTGTACGAATGATAGAAATAGCATTTTCATTCTCTGCATCGTACCCATCTTCTTCATCGAACGACCCGAGGGCGTGTTTCCATATTCTCCACCATTTAGTCATCTTCTCCACCATTAATGCATCGTAGTTCTATATTACCCTCTTCGTTTAAGACGGCTTTGAATATGTCTCCAACTTCGATAGATTCATTAATAGGCTGATTGACTTCGGGATAGCCAGGATGCGGTGTTTCAAACGCAATTCCTTTATTCGTCACGCTAAATATGTAACCAATGTATTTCATTTTTTATTCCTTCTTTCCCATTCAGTTTGTTTGTCTCGGTACACTAAGTAAGCTCCTACAAGAGTAACCATAAAAAAGCTAAATACCATACCTGCTATAATATATTCCATCATACATTCTCCCATAGTAAGTCTGTGAGTATGTGTTCATAGGTGTAAGCTTCAACCTCCCACGGGGTCTCAGCGTACTTGAGGTTCTCACAGTTGATTGTTTCGTGGTTGTGCTTCCACACAAGATCCACCATATTGATTTGATTTCTATAAAACTGCTTTGCATGAACAAGTTCATGTGCTATGCTTCCTGCAATTTCATGAGGCTGGTAAGCAACTTCTTCCTCTTCCTCGAATATCCAATGAGTAGCAATATCTATCGCGCAGTCGTCCGTATCTCCCATGCAAAAACCTGCGTGTGACCCGTCCTTGTCTACGTATTTTTTAAAACAGATGTTGATGTCATACTGAGCATTCTCTGGAAACAAAGCCATGATACAGTTATCAATAAACGTATCATACTCTGGTAAGGATTTGCCTTCGGTGCTTACATTTATCATATAAAATTCTCCAATTAAGTAAAACTATTATACCCTCTTTTTAGCACGATGTCAAGTCTTAAAACAACCTTTCCTTTATATCAGAGCCTTGTCTTTTTCTCTCTCTGTTTTTTGCAGCAGCCATCTTGCGCTGTCGTTTGGTTGTTTTCTTTTCATGGTACTGTTTTTCTTTGTACTGAAACAGTTTTCCACTGTCTGTAACCTTTCTACGAAAAAGCCTTAGTGCTCCTTCGACGTTGTTGCCTCTTACTGTGACTTTCATTCACTATCCTCTCTGTCTAAGTATATCCAGAAAGCCAGCAATGCTGTAATAAGTACCCACTCTACTAATCCCACTAAATAAACCTATATCCTCGCTTACGTAAGTAAGCCACCTGGTTGCGAATAGCCTGTTCAGATCTCTCTGGTAGTAGGTCACACATCTCATCTATAGACGCATGAAAATAAAACTGAGAGAGTGTTTTACGTTCTTTCTCTGACCAAGGCTTTCTTTTATATTTTTTCATGAAGGTATTATATCGAAATACGGGCATATTGTCAAGAACAATTTTTTAACAGCCTTTTTAACCCTACAAAAATATATCTTGACAACTGAGTATTTTTACAGTATAATGCCCACATAAAGTTTAGAAATTATTACGGGATTTTAAAGAAAGTTCTTGACAACTTCCTTAATTGTGCGTATAATTGTTCCCATAAAGTGAAGAAACTAAGAAAGCAGACGGAGAAATATATGTTAGAATACGCAGTATTTTGCTTCTGTTGTATAGGTTGTGGGCTAGTATGTCACAGGCTAGGCAAGCAGGAAGGAATTGAGCAAACTATAGAACATTTAGTGGATAGGGGGATATTAACTCTTGAAGACTAGCATACGTATAACAACTTACAAGGATAGTGAGGGCACAGTAATGTACAAAGTATATGAATACGGGACTGGGACTGTATATATGGTCACTAAAAATAAACTCTTAGCAGAAGAGTTAGTACTAAAATTAAATAAGGAACAATAAAATGCCAGCAAAGTTTAAAGAATCATCAAAAGTATTAGTAAACCGTGAAGCAAAGAAATACAGAGTAGTACACTACTACTTGAAGAACACTTCCACAGAAGAGTTATTGGAAGCTATTGAGAAAAGCCATACAAAGCCAAAGCACAAGCAAAAGTACAGAAACGAGCTAGTGCGTCGCAATGCGTTATGAAAATAAAGATATATAGCACTCCCAAATGTCCTTATTGTGTAAGAGCAATAGAAGCTGCTACAGAGATAGCAGAAAAAGATTCGAGTGTCGAAGTCATTGTATTAAAACGATACGATGACTTTGACGATTCCATAATGCGTATGATTTTTCCTGACGCCAAGACTTATCCTCAGATCATTATTGATGGTCACAAAATTGGAGGATGGGCAGAGTTTCAGGAGGAGCTCCGCTTAAGTAATTAGGCAATCGTTGAAGCCAAGATCTGGTGCGAGTCCAGTGAAGAGACGTAATTTAACAATAAGAAAGTGTCGAAAGACGAAGGAAAATCGTAATGAAAATGTTAGAAACCAGAGCTGTGTGTTATTTATGTGAAGCAGTTACAGGCCTAGCTTGTTTTGCCCTACCATTCGTGGTAATGGCCGCCAGCTAAAGAAAGAAGGAGTGATACATGAACAGAGATAGAGTACAAGAACAATTAGCAATAGACGAAGGCGTAGTATACGAAGTATACTTAGACCACTTAGGATACCCCACTTTTGGTATAGGACACCTCATTTTAGATGATGACCCAGAAAAGGGCTTTGCCGTAGGGCATTCTGTCGAGCCAGAGAGAGTAACCCAAGCGTTCCAACGCGACCTAGATATTGCAATTACTGAGTGCGCTATGCTTTATGACTTGTGGAACACCTACCCAGGGGAAGTCCAAGAGATACTCGTCAATATGATGTTTAATCTTGGACGGCCTCGACTTAGTGGTTTTAAAAACTTCAAGAAAGCTGTAGATGCAGGGGACTGGACAACAGCAGGTATAGAAGGAAGAGACTCTAAGTGGTACAGACAGGTCGGAGCCAGAGCAGAGAGACTCATGGTGAGAATGGAAAATGTCTAAAATATTATTAGGAATTATAGCAGCGATGGGAATAGGGGGTTATCTCTACTACCAAGCTGCTGTAGTACCAATGCAAAATAAAATAGAAGAACAAACTGGAGTTATTCTAGCCCAAGACCTGCGGGATAAGGAGCAACAAGCTACAATAGCCGCAATCAAGAATAATTTAGAGAGAACAGGCAAAGCATTGTCAGGTTTACAGACAAAAAACCAACAATACGAAGAGCAGATGAATGAGTACCTGGACGTTTTTCGTAGACATAATATAGCGAAAGCAGCAAGTGCAAAACCTGGAATGATACAAAAACGTGCTAATAAAAGAACGAAGGAGGTATTCGATGCAATTCAAAATGACAGCATTAGGATTAGTGCTCTTAACGATTAGTGGATGTAGTCTATGGCCAAAAGCCCAACCACCTCGTGAAGTAAAGATAGTAACAAAGCCAGTACAAATTGAGATTGTACAACCAGTACTACCACGACCATTAAAACTCAGAGAGCCAAAGTGGTATGTAGTATCGGATGCAAAAATTATCGAAGAATGTATCAAGAATGCAGAAGGCAAGCGAGACTGTAAGCTAGGAAAAGAAGATTTATATCCAGAAGGATATACTTATTTCGATAAGTTTATAGAGGACATCAAAAAGAAACATGGTGGAGATCTAGTATTTATCGCAATGAGTATCGCAGACTATGAATTAATGGCTTTCAATACTCAAGAAATCAAACGATATATTAACCAGTTAGGAGAAGTGATTGTATATTACAGAGATGTAACAATTAATGATGAACCTGCAGGAGCCGTTGAAGTAGAGGTAAAAGGAGAAACTAATGAGCAAGAAGAACCCAGTAGCTAAGTTTCAGCGTAGATATAATAAAGCAAAAGTATTCAAAGATCGCAAACGTGCAGAAAAAAGAAAGCCACAGTATAACTTAGAAGAGCTACTTAAAGATGGCGTACAGTAACAAAGTACTAGAACACTACGAGCACCCACGCAATGTGGGTATACTTGATGAAAAATCTAAAAATGTAGGTACTGGTATGGTCGGTGCACCAGCGTGCGGGGACGTAATGCGTCTCCAAATAGAAGTAGATAATGAAGGTGTAATTACTGATGCAAAGTTCAAGACCTACGGGTGTGGCTCAGCTATAGCATCCAGTTCACTTTTAACGGAGTGGGTAAAGGGTAAGCATATAGATGTTGCAGAAAATATAAAAAACACAGAAATCGCCCAGGAGCTAGCCCTGCCACCAGTAAAGATACATTGCTCAGTACTAGCAGAGGACGCGATCAAAACCGCAGTTAAAGACTTACGCGCAAAGCGCAAATAATGATAGAGGTAACTAATGAAGCCAACCGAAAGGCAGTTCAAAAGCTATCGCTCAAAGGCAGAGAAGCTCTGTACCTTGGGATGGTATCTTCTGGGTGTGCTGGGTACAGTTATGTCCTGCAGTATTCTAGCGGGGCTGATATTCGTACTCATACGAAACTTAGTTTTGAAGATTTAACTATTTACATAGATAATAAATCAATTCCTTTATTAAAGGGAATGACTCTTGACTATGTGTATGAAGGCTTGAACGAAGGGTTTAAGTTTATAAACCCAAACCTCCCTACTGAATGTGGGTGTGGTGAATCGGTAAATGTATAAAATAGTTCTTGACAATATTCCTCAACTCTAGTATAATATTCATTCAACTTTAGGGATACTATATGAACCTTTTTTACTTAGACCAAGACCTCGACAAGTGTGCAGAGTACCATGTAGATAAACACATTGTTAAAATGCCTCTTGAGGTAGCACAGCTTATGTGCACAGCTATTTGGGTAGACGAGCATCTAGGTTTTATACCTCGTGCCCTCAACAAAGAAGAGAGAGACCACCTTAACGCTCTCAAGAAAGAAATCAAACATCTTCCTATGGAAGAAAGACCCCTTACACCCTACCTACCGATGATGTATAACCACCCTTGTACTATATGGGTACGATCATCGTTAGACAACTTCGAATGGACACATTGCTATGGTAACGCTCTTAATGATGAATACCACTATCGCTATGCGAAACAGCATAAGTCGATTGTACAAGTGGTTAATAAACTACCGGAACCAAAAAATATGCCAAGACTCGGATTCACAGAATTCGGACTAGCAATGCCTGACGAGTTAAAAGACTACGACAACCCTATACAGTCCTATAGAGACTACTATCACTTAGACAAAGCTACATTTGCATCGTGGTCTTATAGACCAAAACCTGAGTGGTGGTGCGAGGACTACGCAGACTACGAGAAAAGGATTACAGCAAAATGAAAGTACAACTTATATCATCTTCACACGATAACTTACTAGAAGATATTGCGTATATGGCTAGGGTTTCTAACCCTGCTAATCAGCATAACACCGAGACTTCAGAAAAGTTAGTGCGATACTTAATGAAACACAAGCATTGGTCCCCTTTTGAGATGGTGTCTCTTACTTTAGAGATCAATACTACTCGTGACATCGCTCATCAAATAGTGCGTCACCGTAGTTTCGCATTTCAAGAATTTAGCCAAAGGTATGCAGACCCTAATGAAATGGATGGGTGGCCTTTTGAGTTAAAAGAGACTAGACTACAGGACGAAACTAATCGTCAAAACAGTGTAGAAACTAAAGACGGACTACTAACTGCACATTGGTATCAACAACAAAAGAAAGTTATTGCATCGGCCCAAGCAGTATATAGATGGGCACTCGACAACGGTATCGCTAAAGAACAAGCGAGAGCCGTATTGCCAGAAGGATTGACTAGAACACGTTTATATATGGCAGGATCATTACGATCGTGGATGCATTACATTGATGTACGTACAACTCCTGGCACACAGAAGGAACACATGGATATTGCAAGAGAGTGTGCGTATGTAATTAACCCCTTCTTTCCTATGATTAAGGAGTTCGTACATGACTAATTATGTAATGAACGCAGACAAGATGAAAGAAGGTAAAAAGTACGATAGTGAAAAACCTAAAATGTATTTACTGCCACCAAAAGCACTAGTAGAAGTATCAAAAGTATTAACGGTTGGTGCAGAGAAGTACGACGAAGAAAACTGGAGACACTTAGATAACTTACAGAATCGTTATACAGGTAGTGTACTTCGGCACTTATTTGCTCATATGGATGGCGAACTAAACGACCCAGAAACAAACTATTCACATTTAGCACACGCAGTATGTGGGCTATTATTTAAGTTGGAGATTGAACTTGAGAAAGATAAAGAAAAAAGATTACGAGAACCTGTCAGCAACGAACATAGAAAAGGTAATAGCCCTTCTAAACCCCAGTTCTTCAGCCCAACCTTCGGAGAGTTCGACTGCTAGACCTATCACTAAGAAAGAAGCGTGCGACATATTAAACATAGCCTACAACACTACTCGGCTACAGGCAATTATTGAGGGACACAATGAACAAAAAGAATATGTTAAAAAGAGGAAAAAATCTCTGCGGGGTCGTCCGGCAACAGATGCAGAAATCGCTGAGGCTTGCACGGCATTCCTCGGAGGTGATCCTATATCAGATATTTCAAAACGACTCTTTCGTTCAGCAGGGTTCGTACGAGCAATTCTTGAAAGAGTTGGAGTACCGGCAAGACCAAACAACAAAGAAGAAAGACTAACACCTCATTATTTTCCAGATGAATGCGTTGCCGCTGACTTCTCTTTCGGGGAAATAGCGTGGTCATCAATTTATCACAGTACAGTAGTAGTCAAAGACCAACTAACCAAAGAGTACCTCGATGGAAAAAGAGGAATGAGTAATATAGACTATGAAGATAAGTATGGCTGTCCCTGCTACAGTGTATATGTAGTTCAGTCAGTTGACAGCGAAGATACTAATTTCTCAAGTGTGCAGTCTGGAGGTTTTAATGCATATGCTCCAGCCTATGAATTAGGCAAGCTAACACATTTAGAAAAATATGGCGTAAATTTGGAGAGGTTGTAAAAAATATTTCTTGACGCCTAGCTTAAAATTGCGTATAATAGTTTTTCAAATTAAGGAGAATAACACTTGGGCGACCGATTTTATACTCAACAACTACAAACACTGGGCGATTGCCCAGGAAATAAAAACCCTAAAAAGAGGACACGAAAAGTGGCTTGGACAGACGAAAGTAAAGCACAGGCAGTAGAATTATACGAACAAGGCAATCCAACTCCTGAAACCAGTATGGAGATTGTAAAAGAGATTGCAGAAGAATTAGACGAGTCCCCCAACGGGGTTCGTATGATCTTAACAAAAGCTGGCGTTTATGTTAAGAAAACCCCTGCGGCTAAAAGCTCCGCTTCAACTGGCTCAGCAGGAGGCACACGTGTTTCTAAAGCTGCTGCTCAGGAAGCTCTTATAGCAGCAATTACTGATGCAGGTAAGTCTGTTGACGAAGAGATTATCTCTAAGTTAACTGGTAAAGCAGCACAGTACTTTACTACACTTCTTTCATCAGACTAGTAGTAATCCCTGCCTCTACTGACTCGTTCAGTAGGGGCTTTTTGCTACCCACTTAAAGTGACCTAAGAGTATGTAAGTTTGTAATTATTATTGCTAAACTACTACATAAGGAAACCATCAGTGAAAAAGCAAGAACTAGCACAATTAGTGCAAGATTATGGCGATGCAATTATCACTTACCGCAGTGAGCATTCAAGAAAGTTAAAGTATAATGTATGTACTCTAGACTTCTCTACTCCCTATATTCAAAAGAAAAAGAATCGGGCTGTGGAAAAAGAGGATACAATGCTTTTCTTTTGCTGGGATACAGACTCATATCGTTTATTAAAACCTTCTGCAGTATCTAGCGTCGTCCCTTTGGCTTCTGTGCTAAAGAATGAGGGGCGTAGGTAATGGATCTTCACGAATCCCCAGAAGCATATTCCAGAGTTATTCACTACGACACAGTAAAAGAGGTACAAATACGTCTAACTATCAATACTTTCAGAGGTGTGGAATATATGCACTTGCGTAAGTATTATATGGATTTTGACGAGGAGTGGAAACCTACTCCCGAAGGAATCGCCTTGCCTTTAGATATAAGTAACTCAAGAGAGCTATTTATGGGTTTAGTAGAGATACTATCATTGGCAGAGTCCAAGGATATTATTGAGGAACATTTTTCAGATTTAATTGAAGAACTGTACAAATAGTTCTTGACAAGCTGCCTAGAATTGCGTATAATAGTTCTTCAAATTTAGGAAAACTATAAATGCAAGATTTTCTACACATAGCGAGTAAAATGTACTACGAAGGTAAGCCCATTATTTCTGATAGTGAGTTCGATCTTCTAGCTCATAAACATAACTATAATAAAGTAGGGTATACTGTTACGGATGCGATTCCGCACACTTATCAGATGTATTCACTACAGAAGTGTTTCGACATTTCTAAAGCTCCTTTAAATATAGATGATTGCATATGTAGTCCTAAACTTGATGGAGCTGCTGTCTCTTTACTATATGCAGACGGATGCCTGGAGTTAGCTTTAACTCGGGGTGACGGTAAGCAAGGTAGAGACATCACGGATAAAATGTCCACCTTAGTCCCTACGGAGATTATGGATAAGCGTTTAATCCAAATAACAGGGGAGGTTGTTGCCCCTAGTAGTATTCCGAACTCTCGCAATTTCGCTGCGGGGTCGCTCGGTCTAAAGGGAGAAGAAGGATTCGAAGAGTTCAAAACTCGCCCTTTAGTGTTCGTTGCTTACGATGCTACACCAGAACTTTCCGAGCAATATAGTGGTGCTTTGCGCAGACTAGAATTTCACGGTTTTACTGTTGTAGACTCATTTGATACGAGTGGTTATCCTACCGATGGACTTGTCTATCGACTTTGTGATAATTTAAAGTATTTAAGGCTCGGACATACTTCTAACCACCCTCGCGGAGCTTTTGCTCTGAAGGAACAAGCCGAGGGCGTCATTACTACATTGGAAGATGTAGTTTGGCAAATCGGTAAAAGTGGTGTAGTTAGTCCAGTAGCAATCTTATCTCCGGTTACGATCGGGGGTGCGGTTGTTGCTAGGGCGACGCTACATAACATCGAGTACATAAGAGATCTGAATCTGGAAATAGGTTGTCAAGTAGAAGTTGTACGTTCTGGAGAAATCATACCTCGCGTTCTCAGACGCATAGAGTAGGTATACCTTCAGAAAAATAGTTCTTGACAAAAACCCCAAAGTTCCGTATAATACTCTTTCAATTCAAAGGAAAAGACAAATGACCGAAATCGAAGCCCCAGTAAATTGCCCTAGTTGCAATTCGGTTTTAGAATCAGTAAATTATCTTTTGTATTGTAGAAACGCATCTTGTAGTGTTAAAGTATCAAAACTAGTAGAGCACTTTTCGTCCACCCTTAAAATTAAGGGTCTTGGTCCTGCATCTATAAATAAGTTAGGTATACGTTCTCTTGAACAGATTTACGACCTATCTATGACAGATATATGTGAGACTTTAGACTCTGTTAAGCTAGGAGAAAAGCTGTACAAAGAAATACAAAATTCACGAAATGCACCACTAAACGTGTTACTGCCTGCTTTTAGTATACCGTTGATAGGCAAAACAGCATCGGAAAAACTTTCTAAAGTCTGCGAAGATATCGAAGAAATAGACTATGACTTGTGCCGCACTGCTGGCCTAGGTGATAAAGCCTCTACTAATCTATGCGAATGGATCGAGCAAGAGTTTTATCAAGTATCATTACTACCGTTTAGTTTTAAGTTTATAAAGACTAGTAACACCCCCGTAAGCAAAGGCACAGTATGTATAACAGGTAAGTTAAAAAGCTATAAAACAAAAGCCTTAGCTAAAAATACTTTAACAGCACTTGGATATGGGGTTAAATCGAGCTTAACAAAAGATGTAACAATCCTAGTAAACGAGAGCGGTGTTGAATCCGCAAAAACCAAGAAAGCCAGAGATTCTGGTGTTCAAATCATAACAAATCTTTTAGATTTAACAGGAGAATAAAATTATGTCCTTACCTAAGTGGACTGACGAGCGTACTGCTCAATTAACTGATTTTGTCGGTGGCGAAAGCCCCGTTTCTCAAGGCACTGTTGCACAAGCAGCTGAAAACCTTGAAACCTCTACCCGATCTATCTCTAGCAAACTGCGAAAGATGGGATACGACGTAGAACTGGCATCTGCCAGTGCAACTAGAGCATTTAGCGATGCTCAAGAAGATACTCTTGCAGCTTTTGTCTCTGGCAACAGCGGAGAGTACACTTATGCAGAAATCGCAACTCATTTTGAAGATGGTGCTTTCTCTGCTAAGTCAATCCAAGGCAAGATCTTGTCTATGGAAATGACTGACCACGTCAAGCCTGCTCCTAAAGTTGAAGCTGTACGAACGTACTCTCCATCTGAAGAAGCTACCTTTGTATCTATGGTACAAGACGGTGCTTTTGTTGAAGCAATCGCTGACGCGCTTGATCGTACTGTGAACTCTGTTCGCGGTAAGGCTCTTAGCCTTCTACGTTCTGGCGACATTGACGCTATCCCGCGTCAAGAGACTACTAAAGGCGCTTCTAAAGAAGATCCTTTGGCTGGAATCGCTGTTGACGGCATGACTGTTGATGCAATCGCTGAGTCGATTGGAAAAACTGCTCGTGGTGTTAAAACTATGCTAACTCGTCGAGGCTTAACAGCTGCTGACTATGATGGCGCTGCTAAGAAAGAAAAAGCATCTGCTTAATCCTTTTTAGTAAATCAGAGTAGACTCTACGGGGTCTACTCACTTTTTTAGATTTGAAATCGGGAGACTTTCATTGAATATCGCTAGTGCTTTAATAAGGCAAGTGCTAACACTCGGAGACTTTGAGACTTGGAGTGTTACCCACAAGCATTATTTGCCTAGTGAATATCATGGTTTATATCAAGTAATTGATAAACACTGTGGTGAATTTCATAGATTGCCCTCGATTGATGATCTAAAACTTGAGATTCGAGATTCAGGTACAAGAGATAAATTATATGCAGTTGAAGCCGTCGAGGTTGATTCTGAACCCCATATGTTACTTGAGTACCTGAAAAACGAATATACTCAAAAACAAATTCTGGATTCATTGGAAGATTTCGTAGATAACTCTGTAGCGTTCGAGAATGCTCAAGAGTCTGTCGATCACCTCCATCAAATTGTCTTAGACATTGAGAATAGAGTTGATTTGGATGATCCGCAAGAGAGTATGCAACGTATTAACTTGTTTGAACCAGAAGAAGATATAGCTAAGTACATACCTCTCGGATTAAATGCCGAGTACGACCATACCGTTCAGTTCTCTCCCAGAGATCTAGTAATGGTAGGTGGTAAGCGAGGAGCTGGTAAGTCTGTTATATGTGCAAACATTGCTAACAATGTTGTAGCTTCTGGTAAATCTGCTATGTATTTCACTATTGAGATGGATAGCAGAGATATCATACAGCGCTGCTGTTCCATAGCCACTGGTGTCCCTTTCTCTCGACTTCGTACTAAGAATCTTAGTATCGTAGAGTGGGAAAATGTTGCTACGTGGTGGTCAGAACGCTTTGTGTTGGGACAAGACCGTTTGAAAGAGTATAAACAACACCGTGACTTTGACAAGTTTCATTCAAAATTGAAAGAAGGTGCGCTCCTCCCGACGCAGCAACTTGATATTATCTATGAACCGTCTCTTACCCTGTCTAAAATTCGTGCCGAGCTTGATAAAAAAGTTCGTCCTTTAAACGTGGGTGTCATTATCGTTGATTATATAAACCAAGTAAAGCGGTCAAGTCTTCCCGGCAGAGGGCAACAGTATGACTGGACTGAACAGATAGAAGTTAGTAAAGCTCTAAAAGAGATGGCACAAGAGTACAACTGTACTGTTATGTCACCTTATCAAACAGATGCTAGTGGAGAGGCGCGTTTCGCAAAGGGCATTCTTGATGCCTGTGATGCCGCCTATACATTAGAAACCTGGGACCACGAAGATGCGTGTATGACCTTTAACTGTGTGAAGATGCGTAGAGGTGGTATGGACTCCTTTACCTCCACAGTAAACTGGGACTCATTAAAAATCGGTCCTGAAACCGCATTAACACCTAAAGAGAAAGAAGATACATCGCATAAGACTGGTGAAGATATAAATGATATTTAAAAATAGTTCTTGACATAATAGGTTAAGTCGAGTATAATTGTGTTTAATAAAAAGGATAAAGCATATGGCACTTACATTCGGTAGTTTACGACACACGACTTCTGGTAGAAAACGCAGACCTTTACCTAGGTCTAAACGATACACCCCTAAGTTTCAACCTTTAGAAGATACCGATGTATATCGTAGAGAGACCCCTGAGTACAAGTCCTACGATCATTTTGCAGATAGCAATACTGAGTTAGTGGAAAGACCACAATTAGATAGTAAGTATACTATTGCACCTGCATACAACAAAGGTGCTTATCAAGTAATTAGCAGAGAAAATGTAAAGGATATTGGTCGGTGACAGTTGAAGAGTTACTCAAACAACGTGATGTGTATTTTATACCCAAAGGCGGAGACTTCTTAGTTAGCTGTTTAAATCCCGAACACCCAGATAAAAATCCTAGTATGAGGATAGACCAGATTACAGGTATATTTCAGTGTTTTTCTTGTGAGTACAAGGGAAACTTGTTTACATATTTTGGGGAAAAGGCAAATCAATTACAACTACGACGAGAACTTTTAAAGAAAAAAATTAAAGATAAGAGGTCAGAAAGTATTGGTTTGTCTTTTCCCAAGAATATGATGCCGTATACTGGCAACTGGAGAAATATAAAACCAGAAACGTATAAAAGATTTGAAGCGTTTCATCAAGCTGACCCTGATTATATAGGAAGAATTAACTTTCCTATCAGAGATATATCAGGTCGCATAGTAGCATTTAATGGTCGTCATACTACAGGCGGAACGCCTAAGTATATGATCTCGCCTGCGGGTG
>ERZ1046568.2016-NODE-2016-length-13753-cov-6.044824_pt1 | contig 13753 bp, 11 predicted proteins | sample MGYA00383092_ERZ1046568 | MGnify/ENA primary metagenome ERZ1046568 (study PRJEB29581, sample SAMEA5548362) | metagenome | biome: marine; feature: coastal; material: water | depth 1 m | study: Short-term variability in the microbial, nano- and picoplankton... | reverse complement strand
AATAAAGAGCCCTCAGCCAATAAAGAGCCCTCAGCCAATAAAGAGCCCTCAGCCATTAAAAAGCCTGAGTATTATTATCCCGCTGGCACCAGACGAAACCCAACATAATCAGCTACTCGCCGATCTGCAAAGCCACAGCCAGCTACAGGCAGAGATAATCCCCTGCTCCAACCAAAGCCGCGCAAAGAGCCTTAACAGAGGTGCCGCAGAGGCCAGCGGCGAATGGTTATGGTTTATTCATGCAGATAGTCGTATCAGCACAGACAACCTCCAGGCCCTTGAGCAGAGCCTCAAACATTACCCAGATGCCCTGCACTATTTTGATCTGGCCTTTGATAAAGGTTTTTTAGGCGGCAATGCCCTGGGTGCCAATCTGCGTTCAAGAGTACTGGGCATTCCCTTTGGTGATCAGGGATTCTGTATCAAAAAGTCCTTGTTTAAAGATCTCAGCGGCTACTGTGAAGAGACAGCCTATGGCGAAGATTTATTATTTGTCTGGCGGGCGCATCAGGCTGGAATCAAGTTGCGGCGTATTCCCTCAACACTGTTGACCAGTGGCCGCAAATATCAGCAGCAGGGTTGGCTAAAATTAACCCTGCTCTACCAGTGGCGATGGATTCTAATGTCATTACCACAGCTGCTAAAGCTTATTGCTATGCGTATCAGGGCTCTCTATGAGTAGCAGCCCTATCAACTCTACTGCCATCGCAGTCTTTGTTAAAACCCCCGGACTATCGCCAGTCAAAACCCGCCTGGCGGCAACTATTGGTAAAGCTGCTGCCGAACAGTTTTACAGACTGTGCACAGAGGTTATTCAAGAAACTCTAAAAACAGCCTCAGAAACCATGGATATATTGCCGTATTGGGCGGTGGGGGAAGAAGCCGGACTATCCCACTCCCTATGGCAGGGCTTTGAGGCTATCCATACAGGCGAAGGCGGTCTTGGCCAACGCCAGCATCATATCTATCAGACACTTTTGGCTAAATACCAGAAAGTTATTCTAATCGGGGCAGATTCACCGCAATTCTCTTCAAGACATATAAACAGTGCTATAGATGCTCTGGATAGTCATAGCTTTGCACTGGGTCCGGCAGCGGATGGGGGCTACTATTTATTTGCCGGCAGAGCACCAATTGCCAAACATATCTGGACCAATGTGACTTACAGTGCAGCAGATACTGCCAGGCAACTCCTCGCCAAACTGCCCGCCACAGCGGCTATTTTGGATACGCTCACGGATGTAGACAGGGTAGATGATCTGGCAGTTTTAAAGAGAGAGTTCCAGGCACAGACAGACCGGAGTGATATGCAACGACAACTTGTCCGCTGGTTGGAAACCTATCCACACAGTTAAGAATATTCTAAACTAAATTATCAAGCAGATACCGAACAGCTCCCACCACCAAGTACACAGAATGCCGCGCAGTGCGGATGATTGAGTTGCACATTTTTTGACGCTTCGGCAAGGGTGCTACCGAGATTAAACTGCTGATCGTAAGCCAGTAAGGTACAGGCCATCACACTGGGTACAGCATCCCCCTTGCGTTTGACCACCATCCGCGATGATGCGCACATCATTGCATCAGGCTTAACCCCGAGAATATCCCAGCAGGCAGTCGTGATTTCAGGAACTGGTTTGCCCTCCGCCATCTCGGGAAATAACACCAACTGTTTCGTATCCATGGCGTCCACCGCAATATGGTTCTGCCTAAAAAGCTCGGCAAATCCCTGACGTAAACTCTGTTCATCATCGCCCCACAGAGTGCGACCGGCAACATCAAGAGTAAAGCCATGATTCGACAGCCAGCAAAGTCCATCCAACATTGGCTGCCATGACTTGGCACCGCGCTCCTCTTCATGTAATTCAGGCCGATAGTGATCCACAGAGACACGAATTGTTAACTGCGTGGGATAGAGCTTATGCAAGTTCAACAACTGATCGCCGAGTTTTGCCATGGGCCGCATTCCATTGGTGAGAACCAATAATTGAAATCCGCGACTCAAAATAGCCGCCATAATCGGGATAATATCCGGGTTCATAAACGGCTCGCCGCCGGTAAGACCTATTTCCCTGGTCGCTAGATTTTGACGGTGGATTTCATTGAGAAACTGCTGCACCTCGCCAAGGCGAATATATTCAAGGCGATCATTGCTCGGCGAGGATTCTATATAGCAGTTAGTACAGGCCAGATTACACAGGGTGCCAGTATTAAACCAAAGGGTCTGCAGCTGGTTGAGCGCCACACTGGCCCTGGTGGATCCGTCAGAGGTGATAAAGGGGTCGGAAAACTTCTTGGAGTTGGAGTCAGCGTCAACGCTCATAATGGGCCTGGCCAGTTAAATGAAACAGCTATATCGTTTGATCGCCTATCATAAGTTATTCACTCTGCGTCTGGAACCGGTCTGGACGGGTTACTGACCAGGCCCAGTAAAAAGCTAAAAACTGCAGCGCCAGGCGCAAATAGAGAGCAGCAACGGGGATATTAGGAAATAGATGGGGGTTGAATGCCATATGCAAGTTAGCCGGATAGACTGCAATTAACAGCGCCACCAAGCCTGCACCGGCAAGTGCTCGAAAGCGAGGGATCAAAACGCCGACACCACCCATAATTTCAAAAACACCACTGAGATACACCAGCTCCAGATGCCAGGGGATCCTCGGCGGCATAATCCCGACATAGAAGTCTGGAGAGACCAGGTGGTCTATGCCCGCATAGGTAAAGAACAGACTGAGGAGGATCAGGAAAAAGGTTTTAATTCGGCTTGCTGGAAACTGAAACCAACCAATCAAAATTCCCAGCCTATTAGATATATCCATCTTTTCTCACCTTAAATTACAGACGCACTACCGTATTTCTCTATCAGCTTTTCAGCGATTCTATCTTGCTCGGCACGGGCATCAAACGCTGCACATTGCCCATTGTTCCAGGCCTTATAGCGAGGAATATCCGCATCGCCAATATTGATCAATGTCTCCCAGACCAGAATACATTTCTCCGAGTAACTGGCATCACTAAAGCTGGCAACACTGGCCAGCAGACTATCGAGGGTTTGAGTCTCAAAATCCAGTGCCAAAAACTCATCCTTATCCAGATGCACATAGGCTTTATCAGTGCTGCTATAAGCCTGCCACGGGAAAGGCAGCGATTTATCGGGGGTTGCAGACTGGGCAAAATCTCCCCAGATATTCATTACCGTGCGCTGCATCTGATCGCGCTCTGCGCCTTCGGGGTAGATATAGGAGGTGATAGGACCATACTTAAAATCACCGGTGACAAAAGAGATATCTGTGCCGTGGGCTGCCCCGATAATATTTGGAAAGTCGGCAAAGAATGATTTCTTCTGGTCATCCCAGTCAAATCGGTAGGCATAGAGATTATCGTAACCGGCACGTTCCAGGGCATCTAAGGGTTCATCAACTCCTCGCGCTTTCCATGCCTGGGATCTAACGCGAACCCAAAAATTATAGAGCTGGGGATCTTTTATGGTCATACGTGCCGGCAATAACTTGGTCAGGGGATAGGCGACATCGATAAAGTAACGATGCAGTCCAAGCCATAATGTCACCTCATCTTTATTGGCGCCGGAGATCACCGGGACATTTTTTGCGTACTGAGAGTCTGCCAGTGCCGCCAACAATCCCTGCTTGGGAATAACAATACCGTCATCTGTCGTCAGGGGGATATAGGCTATCTTGTCAGTCCTGTTATATAGCGCAATAAATTCACGGGCATCGACATTTTTAAGCAGTCGATGCAACTCCTCAGAAGAGAAAGACTGCTGACTTCTACCCTGCTGCTTAACCAGAAGATCTTCGACAACCTGCCATGAGCCTCTGGTAACATAGCTATTGGCCGTTTTAGCATTGTAGGCATCTTTAAGGCTATTGCTGATAGTGTAGCCGGACTGGGCGATCGCCTTGTGGAACAGTCCTTTGGCAAGGGGTGAGGCGAGCAGCGTATAGACATTGTGGCCACCGGCGGATTCCCCAAAAATAGTCACATTGTTTCTATCACCACCGAACTGGCCGATATTGTCCTGGACCCAGTGCAGTGCCTGAATAATATCCAGGGTGCCAAAATTAGATGTGCCATCTAATTGACCTAATTCATCTAATTCATCTACGCCAGCCTGCATATCCTGAATTGCCGGGTGGGTAAACCAACCGAGAGCGCCCAGGCGGTAGTTGATAGTAACCACAATGACCTGTTGGCTCTCTACAAGCTTTGTAAAATCGTAATAGTTCTTGGTACCGGTAGTATTGCCGCCACCGTGTATCCAGACCATCACGGGATAATCTTTTCGGCTAAGCGCGGCAGCTTCGACAGAGTCCTTTGGCGCACTAACATCCAGATAGAGACAGTCCTCCGTGCCAACCACAGACTCGCCATTGGAAGCACTTGCACCGCCGTAGTCGGTCGCCGGCTGAACGCAGACGATATTATCTTTGCTCTCAATCATCGCCCCTGGGGTTTGCAGTGGCCGTGGTGCTCGCCAACGCAATTCGCCAATCGGTGGCTGGGCATAGGGTATATCTAACCACTTGAGAACAGACGACGTTTGACTGGAATTACCACTAGACTTAGCAAACTGGCCTTGAACAGTACCACTGGAGGTGGCGACTCTGTGCTCAAGATGTAACTCAACCAAAGCTGCCTGCGGCGTAAAAAGCGCACAGGAGGCCATGGACAGCAAAACCAGTATTATTAATAAGCGTCTCATAAGATCGATACTTTTATTATTGTGGGCTCGAACAAAAAAAACAGCCATCTTAATTTATCATTAATATGTACGTTTTTGCCCAGCTTAGCGATCAACAGCTAAAAATAGCCTGCATATCTAAGCGCTTTACAGCAGGTTCAGGCCATTAAAAGGCAAATAGTATTATTGCCAACAATCGGTGATAATAAGAAAAATACAATAAAAAAATAATGCCATTTTCCTGGGAAATCAGTCATATGCTCTCGCAGCCCTACTTTCAAAGCAGCTTAAAATATTCTCTTATAGCAGCATCAATTGCCCTCGCAGCCTGTGGTGGTGGCGGTGGCGAAAGCGCTACGCCGACACCCACACCGGATCCAGTGGGTGAAACAGACAGTAGCGCGCTTTTAATACCGGTAAAAACCCAGGAACAGTTGCTGCAATCCTTTCGCCAGGGGTTTGACCAGATCATTCAACCCGGTGCTGACATCGTTAGCGGTGATGTTATGGCCACGGCGCCAGTCGCCGAGGCCTCTGATGGCACTGGCGCCAATTCAAGAAGCTTTACTACAACCTATACCCTCGAGAAAAGTGTCGATGAGCATGACGCCGTCAAATACGACGGTTCACACCTGTTTATCGCCCCTAGCCGCAGTATGGATTGCTGTTTTATCGTCGATGATATTATCCTTGAAGACGAAATGATGATCGCCAATGAGACTATTATGCTGCCTGAAGACAGCGTAATGGACAGTGACCACAGCATTCGCATTCTTGTTACAGATCCCGAGCAAGCCGAGGCCACACAGGTGGGTAGCATTGCCTTGGATAGCAATCGCAGTGTCGAAGGGCTCTATATTGATGACTCTCAGCTGGTATCTATTAATAGCTCCGGCTGGTGGGGACTCTACGGTGATGCCTTTATCAGCCCGCGAACCTGGCAGGAGCAAAGCACTGGCCTGGCCGTTTACGATATTAGCGACATCGCCAATCCAACCCTCGACTGGCAGATTGACATTGAGGGTGGCTTTATCAGCAGCCGTAAAAAAGACCATATCGTCTATCTGGTTGCCCGCCATACCCCGACTGCAGAGGGTTTGCACTATTACCCCAGCGACGATGAGATGGCAGCCGAAAATGCTGCAACTCTGGATGCCTTAAGCATTGAAGACATACTGCCAAAGATCTCGATCAATGGCAGCGAGAGCAGACTATTGGAAGCTACGGATTGCAGTATTGCCAACTCAGCGCACAGCAACTCTCCCAGCGCCGCCTATACACCCACCATGACTCTGCTGATCGCGATTGATCTGGGCTCATCATCAGAACAACAGCCGGCAGTAAGCCAGGCGATTTGCTATATGGAGCCCAGCTCCGGCATCTATGTGTCAGAAAATGCTATCTACTTGACTCAGGCCGATTACAACAATTCAGCGACTAAAACCTTTATTCACAAATATGCCCTTGGCGATAATAAAATCAGTTATTCAGGTTCCGGGGTTGTCGACGGTAGCATCAGTGGCAGCAGCAGTGATTTTCGTATCAATGAATACGCCGATCACCTGCGCCTGGTAACAACAAAGAATACAGGCGACTCAGCCGATATATTTGATCATCAACTGGTTGTCTTGAAACAATCTGCGACAGCAGCCGAACTTAATGTGGTGGCAACACTGCCCAACGATCAGCGCCCCGATAAGATAGGCAAGCCCAATGAAGACCTCTACGGTGTGCGTTTTCTTGGCGACACAGCGTACCTAGTCACCTTCGAACGCATCGACCCACTCTATGTAGTCGATCTCTCCAGTGCTACGGATCCACGCATTGCCGGTGAGCTCAGCGTACCGGGATTTTCGGATTTTCTGCATCCGGTGAATAACCAACTACTTCTTGGCCTCGGACAGGACGAAAACCGCGCAGTGAAGCTGGAGTTATTCAATGTCGCCAGTATTGACAGCCCCTATTCTCTCGGCACCGTCACTCTGGCGCCCGAGGCTTCCTGGAGTCACTCTGAAGCCCGCTACAATCACCACGCCTTTACCTACCAGGCGATCAGTGAAAGTACAGACCGCTTCTCGATTCCCCTCTCACTGGGTCTCTACAGTGAGACTGAGGGCTACATGGAGGAAGATCGACTCTATCTATTTGAAATCGACAGCAAGGATACACCGGCGCTCAGCTCGATAATTGAAGTGGGACATATCAGCGCTACGTCCCAGTGGTGGAATAGCCTGCAGCGCTCAGTATTCGATGGCGATGCAGTCTACTTTGTCAATGGCAGCTCAGTCTGGTCTGCGCTGTGGAGCAACCCGACTGAACAGAACGGGCCGCATTAACTGGCTTAATAAACCCCCTATGAACTGATTTTTCGCAGAGTGCCAACTTAAGGGTTTGACGCTCTGCGATTGATTTAATCCGCAGTATCTGGACTTCGCAACAGATCAATTTGCTCTTTATGAGAGACAATCACCTTATGGGTCTGGGCTCTAAATTCTGCGAGCTGGCTCTCCATCTTTTTGACTCTCTTGGACAGCTCAATAGTATATAAAATTAGAAACAGACCGCCGATTACAAGCACGGGAACAAGAAAAAAGGGCATTGTATAAATTCTCTGCAAAAATAAATGAATGCGCTGTTTAAAAAGCGCTGGGATATTGTCTGCGAATCATAACACTACTCAGTAAAGCTGGTTATCTGCCAGTGGAACCTCCAGGGCATTGGTAGCAGGTTTTTCAGCAGCGCCTATCATTTCGTCATAGGCGCTGGTATGCCGCAGTACGGTTTTACTGGCAGAGACCTCACGCAGACGCTTTTGCAGCTCAATCAGGTTAATTGATCTTAAAAGAATCCCTTTATCATCCGTAATATACTGCTCTTCCCCATTAATAATGGCAGAGACCTGATAGAGACTGAGATCCACCGAGTGGAAAATCAGCTTATCGACGACAAAATATTTTTCCAGCTTTGACAGTGCAATGGTCAAAATAACAATCCTTTTTTAATTTTGTAGTTTTAAATAAACTTATTCAGGATTAATACGCTCAATAGTGAAAATCGGGTTGTTACTATCTAATGCTTATAAGCTGATTATAATAAACGCCAAAAACACGCCGTAACTTAAAATTTGAAAGCCTAATTTATGATAACTATTCTCAGAGTCCCTCTGGCCCTTCTGCTACTGTTGAGCCTTTTTACGCCCGTCTCAGTCTATGCTGATGCTGATTCAGATGTTGATTCAGGGGCAGCGGCATTTAGTGGTGACCCGGTTAAAGGTATTGAGACTATTATTGTTACCGGTCGTCGCGACAGCCAACCCATAGACAGCCTGATTGGCGCCGCTAGCCAGATCAGCAACAGCCAGCTGGCGCTGGTTGGACATGCCCATATCAACCAGGCCGCCGCCCGCCTGGCAGGGGTATGGCTAAGTCGCGGCAATGGCCAGGAACTGCTTGCCGCGGTGCGCTCACCAGTTTTTACCGGTGCCGGTAGCTGTGGGGAAATTCAGGTCAGTGAAGATGGACTACCCATACGACCCACCGGGCTGTGCAATGTCAATCAACTCTTTGAAGTCAACACTGAACAGGCTTCGGGGCTGGAAGTCTGGCGCGGGCCGGGTACCGTGTTTTATGGTTCCAATGCCATGCATGGGGTTATCAATAGTCTTTCAGCGGATATTAACCGCAACCATGTCTCCCTGGAGACCGCCAGTCACGATTACAATCGCATTAAACTCGGCTGGCGCAAAGCCAGTGGTGTGCAGCAGTGGCAGATCGCTGCCAATGGTGTGAAAGACGGCGGCTTTAAGGATAATTCAGGTTTTGAGCAACAAAAATTATCCCTAAAACACGGCTGGGCAGGTAGTCATATCAGCAGCCAAACCCATCTTTCGATGGTCAATCTCAATCAGGAGACCGCAGGCTATATTCGCGGAGAAAATACCTATAAAGATAGCGCACTCTGGAAAACCAACCCCAACCCGGAAGCCTACAGAGATGGACAGGCACTGAGACTTTCCAGTCATATCTCCGGCACCAGTGATCATTCAAAGGATTGGAAAATAACTCCCTATCTGCGCCATAGCAGTATGAATTTTCTGCAGCACTACCTGCCGGGAAAACCTGTAGAGAAAAATGGTCAGACCAGCGCTGGCATGCAATCGAGCTTAAAACAACGCTTAAACAGCAGTACCAGTCTGTGGGTTGGCGCTGATCTTGAATGGGCCAGTATGTGGGTGGAGGAATTTCAGGCCAATGCCCTTGGCAGTGTCGATAATGTCCGCTACCAGGGCCAACACTATGACTTTGAAGTCAACAGCCACCAGCTCGCCGCCTTCGCCAACCTCGAGTGGTCACCCAGCGATCAGCTAACGACTGAGATTGGTCTGCGCGCAGAAACGATTAACTACGACTATCAAAATAAGATGCGTGCCGGGACAACCAGAGACGATGGCAGTCCCTGTAACTCGAGTGATGGCAGCTGTCGTTACTTCCGTCCGGCAGACCGCACCGATAATATTGATAATTACAATTTCCAGCTGGGTGTTACCTACCAGCACAGCCCTCAGCTATCTCTTTACAGTCGCATCGCCAGTGCCTACCGTGCACCGCAGATCAATGAGCTCTACCGCCTTCAGAAAGAGCAGTCGATCAATGAGATAAAACCGCAGCAGTTGGAGAGTTTTGAAGCAGGTATGCGCTTTTATAAGGATGCCCTGAGTGCAGAACTCAATCTCTACCGCATGAATAAACAACAGGTGATATTTAAAGACTCCAACGGCTTTTTGGTCAGTGATGGTGAAACCAGCCACAGGGGGATTGAATGGACACTGGGATACACAATCAACGCCCAATGGCAAATTGCAACAGCCGGCGCCTGGGCCAAACATCTGTACACAAAGAGCAGTCCACTCAATGGTGTTGCCGTCAATGGCAATGATATTGATACAGCGCCGCGCCATCAGGGCAGCGCTCATCTGCTCTACCAACCCTCTGAAGAGACCACTGCGGAGCTTGAATGGGTCTATCTTGGTAGCTATTTCCTCGACGCGGTAAATGCCCATAAATACCCCGGCCACAGAGTCCTCAATCTCAGCTGGCAAAAGCATTACAAACCCTGGCAACTGCGACTGCGTGTCACTAATCTCAGCGACAAACGAATTGCCGATCGCGCCGACTACGCCTTTGGCAGTTATCGCTACTTTGTGGGTGAGGGACGTGGATTTACGGCAGAGATTAAACGCTACTTTTAGCCGCTCGCAGCCCAGTTTATCTCTGGGCAAAGGCCGCAGTATTCGTGCTAAAATCCATCACCTTTAAGTTAGGCCACCCGCCGCCATGCTCAGACTCAGCGAAATCAAACTGCCCCTCAATCACACCGAGAATGATTTAACTGAGGCTATTCTGAGAACTCTTGCAATCTCTTCTCAAGAGCTACTCGGCTTTAGCATTTATAAACGCAGCTATGATGCCCGCAAAAAAGGCAATATCCTGCTGATCTATCAACTTGACGTTGAACTTGGCGACAGCCTGGAAAAGCGCCTTTTGGACACCAGACCCGCCCTGCCCCGAGTCGCACCCAGTCCGGATACTAACTATAAATTTGTTGCCCAAGCAGCCACAGACTTTCCCTCGGGTACTCAACAGCGACCGATTATTGTCGGCTTTGGTCCCTGCGGGATACTCGCCGCGCTGGTGCTGGCACAGATGGGCTTAAAACCCATCGTCGTGGAACGTGGCCGCGAGGTGCGACAACGCACCCAAGACACCTGGGGATTTTGGCGCAAACGCAAATTAGACAGCGATTCCAATGTGCAATTTGGTGAAGGTGGTGCCGGAACTTTTTCTGACGGCAAGCTCTGGAGCCAGGTAAAAGACCGTCGTCATCTTGGGCGCAAAGTTTTAAAAGAATTTGTTATCGCCGGAGCGCCAGAGGAGATCTTAACCGAGAGCAGACCCCATATAGGCACCTTCAAGCTAGTCACTATGGTTGAGAATATGCGCGCCGAAATTATTCGCCTAGGTGGAGAAATACGCTTTGAACAGAAGGTAGAGAGCATCCAGCGTGAAACAAATACTGAGGGACATGGACAGGTCACTGGTCTTAAGCTGAGCAGTGGCGAAACCCTGCACAGCCGGCATATCATTCTCGCCATTGGTCACAGCGCCCGTGACAGCTTTCAGATGCTCTATGACCAAGGCGTTTACATTGAGGCCAAACCCTTCTCGATTGGCTTTCGCATCGAACACCCACAGTCGACCATTGATCGCGCTCGCTTTGGCAATCAGGCCGGGCACCCTATATTGGGCGCAGCGGAATACAAGCTGGTGCATCACTGCAAGAATGGACGCAGTGTCTATAGCTTCTGCATGTGTCCCGGCGGCACAGTGGTCGCAGCCACTTCTGAAGAGGGGCGCGTAGTCACCAATGGTATGTCGCAATACTCACGCAACGAGCGCAATGCCAACGCTGCGATAGTCGTCGGCATCTCCCCACAGCAGGACTTTCCCGATCATCCCCTTGCCGGCATTGATTTACAGCGCCAGCTGGAGACACTGGCCTATCAGCTGGGCGGTGAAAATTACAATGCACCGGCACAGCTTGTCGGCGATTTTTTAAATAACCGGCCTTCCACAGAACTGGCCAGCGTCACGCCTTCCTACAAGCCGGGAATTACCCTTGGTGATCTATCCAAGGCATTGCCAGCATTTGCTATCGCGGCCATTCGCGAGGCGATTCCCGTCTTCGACAAGCAGGTTAAGGGCTATGCCATGGCCGATGCCATTATGACCGGTGTAGAGACGCGCACCTCGGCGCCTGTCAGCATTAAGCGCGATCAATATTATCAAAGCGTGAATACCTGTGGACTCTACCCTGCAGGCGAAGGTGCCGGATATGCCGGCGGGATATTATCTGCGGGTATAGACGGTATTAAGGTTGCAGAGGCTGTGGCTCTAAGCCTGCTAGGAAATAAGTAGCCTTCTTGAAGATAAGTAGCCTGCTAGAAAATAAGTAGCCTGATATCCAGGCGTATAACGCCCGTAAAAATCAAATTAATCTGATTCCTCGTCCTCGTCATCACCAACCGCAACATCGACGACTGCAGCGCCGACTTTGATCGGTGCCTTTACCACTGCAATGGCGACGTCGGTGGCACCATCAATGGCCGCAGCGACCAGGCAGCCAGATTGGGATAAGCTTAAAAGGATGATTGCAAAAATTTTCTTCATTGTAGTTAGACCAAAGTTATAAGGCGCGGTTATACATTTCGAATGGCGACATACTATCAACAATACGCCGACCAGATTCTAGAATCGATATTGGGCTCGTAAAGAAACAGCATCACCGCTATCCAGCGCTTTGACATCATAACCGGCCAATTCTGTACGGGTAAGATTTAGCATTAACTTGATCGCTTTGCTGTAATAATAATTGAGCCCGAGCATGGAGTTGGTTACTTCCATCCCATCTCGATTATCCTCAGCATCCAAGAAGCTGCGTCTAACTACTAGCTGCCAGGCACCTGAATTGCTGTTTGGATTTACAGAGGTGAAGCGGCCCTTCTTATAACGCATTGAATCATCGCTAAGAAAGTAACTGCCCTCAACATAATAGCCTGAGTAGCTAGCACTATTGCTATCCACCGTTCCTTTAACATCCTGATAATAAGCCTCGCCAGTCAGTGCTAACGGTCCCTTAATCCAGGCAGATTCAAGGGCATACTGACTGAGGGAATCAGCTTGAAAATTTCGTGTATCAAGAATATCCACTGCGCCGTGAACTTCGCCATTGCTCTCGATCTCGAATTCGGCACCGTCTAAATCACGCGTCGAGAAGGATGTGCCAAGATGAACTACATGGCGTTTTTTGTTGATAGGACTCAGGGTAAAGCGACCAGTAACGGCCAGCTTGCCACCACCACCCTGTGAAGTATCACTGCCGTATTCGCCAACATCGTAGAGCCCGACACTCCAGGTGTAACCCTTGTTAGCTGAAGAAAAATTAACCCCTAGGTTGCGGCCTAATCTAAATGCCTGACTGGCTATATTTCTCTCAATAGCATTGCTATTTTTTAAACCGCTAATCAAACCCAAACTAAATGGCTCTTTATCCTGACCAACAGTGATATCGGCAAAGTCCCAGCCCTTGTAGCGTATATAGGCATCCTTAACCTCTGTACTACTGCTCTTCTCATCATAGGCTAGCTGTAATTTAGTCGACCAGTCTTTGGAAAATCCCAGCTTAAAATACAATTGCGCGCGACGAACCTCTGTCACCCGATCACTACCAATACCATCGGGGTTGTAAACCCCTTCCAGGGAATCAGCATCGAAGAAAACAGTGCCGCCATATTCAATATCATCTGAAATAGCCACAGCTTGACCGGCAATAAAGAGACTGATGACAGCCGCACCAGAGTACCCAAAGAATTTTTTCACAGTATTCAATCGTTGCATTTTTTAGCCCTCTTTTGACACAGCATCTCTAGGAGACGCTGTAGATACAGAATCTGTAATATTGACGCTAGCTGATTCAGTGGCGGAATTTTCATGATAAAAAACCCGTAAAAAAGCGGTATCTCTTAAGAAGTCGATCTTTTCAATTTCAAATCTGTAGATATCCAGCCCGGTACGCTGCACCAGATCCTCAATTAGACGCGAATGATTTTCGGCTTTTATATTGTCGATATTTTCGTATATCACCAACTTATCGTGAGTGCGCGGCGCCAGTAATTTGGTTTCCGCCAATCTGGCCAACACACAAATAAGCATATTAACCATAAAAATTTCTATGGCTGCTGCCGGGACCACCGCAGTAATAAGCGCGATAACAATCACCAGAAACAGATAGGTCATATCCCTGACGGGTATAGACTCTGTTCGGTAGCGCAGCATTGAAAAAACAGCAAACAGACCAAAGGCAAATCCCATCGACATTTCAATATCATGAAGTAAATGCGCGACTAGAAACACGCCAATACCAAACATGGTCAGACCCAACAGCGAATCGCGATCCGTCGAGTAGCGGTAGTAGATTCCGCGCATTAAGACCAGC
>ERZ1046568.2009-NODE-2009-length-13776-cov-13.861891_pt1 | contig 13776 bp, 12 predicted proteins | sample MGYA00383092_ERZ1046568 | MGnify/ENA primary metagenome ERZ1046568 (study PRJEB29581, sample SAMEA5548362) | metagenome | biome: marine; feature: coastal; material: water | depth 1 m | study: Short-term variability in the microbial, nano- and picoplankton... | reverse complement strand
TGGATATGCTGATCACCTCACCGGGGATTGCGCACCTCTATCCCAAGCCGCATCCAGCGATTGCCCTGGCGATGCAGCTTGGCATTCCTCTCGACAATGACATCGGCCTGTTCTTTCGCTCCTTTGCGACGCAATCGTGGACGGGCTTTGACATGGCGCCCAAGGTGATTGCCGTGACGGGATCCAATGGCAAATCCACGACCAGCGCTTTAATCCATCATTTGCTTGAGGTGGCCGGACGACGCAGCCAGTTGGCCGGAAATATCGGCCGCGGGGTGCTGGATGTGCAACCGGCGGAGGATGGCGATGTGATCGTGTTGGAATTATCCTCCTATCAGCTGGAACTGGCCCGTAGTCTGACGCCCGATATCGCAGTGTTTACAAATCTCTCCCCAGATCATTTGGATCGCCACGCAGGATACGGCGGGTATTTCGCCGCCAAACGCCGTCTGTTTGCAGAAGGCTGCCCAGATGTCGCGGTGATTGGCGTTGACGAGCCAGAGGGTCAGTATTTGGCGACGCAATTTTCCGATCACACCCATGATGATCGGGTGATCCGTGTCGTCTCGGGACAAAAACCAAAAGGCAACAACTGGCAGGTAACGGCGCGCAAAGGGTTTTTGGCAGAAAGCCGCAAGGGCCGGCAAATCGCCTCAATTGATCTGCGCGATATCCCGGGACTGCCAGGGGCGCATAATCATCAAAATGCCTCCGCCGCCTATGCGGTGCTGCGCGCTTTGAATGTGGCGCCGCGGGTGATTGAAGAGGGGCTTCGCAGTTTCGCAGGCCTGCCACATCGTAGCCAGATGATTGGTGAGATATCCGGGGTGCGCTTTGTGAATGACAGTAAGGCCACGAATGTCGACGCTGCACTCAAAGCGTTGAGCGCATTTGACAATATCCGCTGGATCTGTGGCGGATTGCAGAAGGAGGGGGGGCTCTCTGCGCTGCAACCGGCCTTGGGGCATGTGCAAAAGGCCTATGTGATTGGCCGTGAGGCCGAGGCTTTTGCCATGCAGCTTGATGTGGACTGCGAAGTGTGCACCACGATGCAAGCGGCAGTCCGAGCCGCCTATGCGCAAAGCCAACCTGGCGACGTGGTCCTGCTCGCCCCAGCTGCGGCGAGTTTTGACCAATACGACAGTTTCGAAACCCGCGGCGAAGATTTCATCGCACAGGTCGCGGCGATTAAAGCGACGTGACCCGCGCCACCGGCCTTTTGGTGACGGAAGGCGGGATGGGGTGCACGGGTATTTTGCGCGAGTGAACATAAGTGTTAGGACATATTATGATACCAAAAAAATTGCATTTTGTGTGGGTTGGGGATGAAAGCAAAAGGCCGGACAATTGCATCCAGTCTTGGGCCAAGCTGAATCCAGATTATGAAATTGTCATCTGGGGAAATACGGCGCTCACAGAATACTCTTGGGTAAACAAAAAACACATAGACGCTATGTATTCGCGCGAACTCAACGGGGTGGCAGATATCATGCGCTATGAAATTTTGTTCAATGAAGGTGGCATTGCGTTGGATGCGGATTCACTGTGTCTGCGGCCATTGGAAGATTGGTTGCTGGAACCGGCCGCCTTTGCCGCTTGGGAACATGAACACATTCGTCCGGGACTGATTGCTGCCGGGGCTATGGGTGCGGAGCCAGGCAATGAGTTTTTTGGCGCCTGCGTGAAACGCCTGTCCAAAAAATGGCGCGTGACCAATAAACGAGCGTGGAAGACAGTTGGGCCGCAACTCATTACAGATGTTCACAAAGAGACGCGCTATGATCTCACCATATATCCGGCACATTTTTTCTATAAAAGCCACCATTCCGGTTGGAAATACACCGGATCAGGGCCTTGTTTCTCGGATCAGTTTTGGGGATCAACCTATGGCTATGAGAACATCACCTGAGGGTTCACGCCCCCGGGGTTGAGAGCTTATCTTGGTCAACTGTATCCAACAGACAGGCGCGCTGCGATTAACATGTGATCCAAGATTGTGGGAGCATATCGGGGTTTCGCGCGGCGGGATCCGCATACCAGTTTTTCGGCGCGACGATGATTTTTTCTGGATGGCTGTTCAACCAGGCCCCCCACCAAGAGAAGGAGGAATTGGCGATGATATGATGCCTGCAGCTGGACATGAGCCGCAGATCTTCATAATTCGTGGCGTCATCGTTGATGTCGACAAAAACGGTTTCATATTGGGGGATCAGGTTGTGTTTCACCCAAGCGATGTCATCTGAAAAAATATAGAAGACCGGCGCTTCTTGCATGTGCCCCGCAATATAATCAATGGCCGCCTTATAATACCCCAAGTCACAGGTCCCGTGACGGGCATTTGCCATTGGGTTTGTGACGTAATCACCGCGCCGAACATGCAGCGAGACTGCAGTGTGCGATGTGATTTGTTCCAAAAGGGCTTGGTTCTGCGCCGATGGCGGCGTGAGGATTTGGAGGTCTTCGCGGATCGTATCTTCGAACGCCTTGAAAAATTTTTCGCTTTGCCAATAGCCCTTGAGCCGCACATGAGGGCCCAGGGATGCGAAACGCGGATCATAGCCGAGTGCAGATTCCCGAAAGACCCGCGCAGGCCCGTGTTGCAGGAAACTTTGGGCCGAGCGAAGCCCCAATCGGCGCAGAGGCTTTGTTGACATAATAACCTCAGACTGAATGTCGAAATGTCTAAGGTCGAACCTGCGCGTAGTGGTATTTTCCTGCTCTCGCCCGTCTCAAAGGAGCCGCAATTTCACATTGTGGCGCAAGGAGAGCGCCCTGCCGCAGCAGTATTGAAACAGTTGATTCCCAAGACCTCCAAAGATATGAGTTGTAATCATTTGTTCAATCTCCAAGTCTTATAATTACGGGGCCAGTGCAATTTAAAACGATGCAGCCTCTGCTCTTTCGCCACCCTTTTTAGAGCCAATGTTTCTGTTGGGATAGGCGGGTTGCAAATATTATTTATCACATGCGGCTTTGGATGCTGCAAAAGGATCATTTTATGAGATTTCTCCAATCTTTGGAAAAAAACTACAGAAGGCTGCGCGACGACTATCGTCGCAGGGCACAGAATAAAATTCTCAAGCAGCGTTGGGCGGGCAAATCTGATAGGCCCCCCGTTGCGCAGGCCAATGGCCCGTCGGGGCTTGATCGCTGTGAGATTCACTACATGAACTTAAAACATCGCGAGGACCGGCGGGCGGAAGTCCAATCTGAGTTTAAGGCACTCGGCGTAACGCGCTTTGCGCGCTTTGAGGCGATTGCAGATGCCAATGGTGCGCTGGGCTGCGCCAAGTCTCATGAAACCGTGCTTTCGTCGGCGTCAATCTTAGAAGATCAGCTGCTCATGATTTGCGAGGATGATTGCCAATTTATTGCAGATCGCGCGGCAATAGATGCAGCGATTGAGGAGTTTTTCTTTAACCCGCATTTGGATGTGCTGTGTCTCGCATATAATGCGGAAAACGGGTTTGCAATTTCGCAAAACCTGATGATCACCTCTGACACTCAAACGATGAGTTGCTATATTTTAAAAGCCCCCGCTATTGCGCCGGTGTTGGACTCGGTGCGCTTCAGCGTGGACAATCTATCGCGCGGGGGGGCGGGATATGACTATGCGATTGACCGGGTTTGGAAGCGATTGCAGCGGCAGATGTTTTTCGCCCTCACAAAAGATCATTTCGCCCGGCAGCGGCCGTCTTTTTCAGACATCGAAAAAAGTCATCAAGATTATGGGTTATAACCCGGCTTTAATTGCCTGCCCCGCTACCCAGCCAGAGGACCATGCCCATTGGAAATTATACCCGCCGAGCCAGCCGGTGACATCCACACATTCGCCTATGAAATAGAGACCGGGTTGGGTTTTTGCCATCATGGTTTTGGACGAGAGTGCGGCCGTATCCACCCCGCCGACCATCACCTCGGCGGTGCGATAGCCTTCGGTGCCAGCTGGGGTGAGCTGCCATTGGGTGAGGCGCGCGGTCAGACCGTCCAATTGCGCGGCTGTGAGATCGGCGATGCGCTCGGGCAGGGCGAGATCATTCAGCACCACGGGCACCAGCCGGGCTGGCAGGAGGCGGGTGAAGATGGTTAGCGGTGATTTGCGTCCTTCGGTTTCCTTTGCCTCTCTGACCGCGCGGCGCAGCTCCTCGTCTGGCAAAAGACCTAGAGTGAGCACGTCACCGGGCGACCAAAAGCTAGACACTTGCAAAGCCGCCGGCCCGGACAGGCCGCGGTGGGTGAAAAGCACAGCTTCGTCAAAGGCGGTGCCATTGGTTTGCAATCGCGCGGGGGCCGCGACGCCGCTTATAGACTTAAAAGCTTCATGCTGCGCGCCGGAAAAGGTGAAGGGCACCAATCCTGCATAGGTTTCGGTCACAGGAAGGCCGAATTGCTGGGCGAGGCGGAGGGCAAAGTCGGTGGCCCCCATCTTTGGGATGGGCTTGCCACCGCAGGCGACCACAAGATTACGCGCTGTGACCGCGCGCGGTCCATGCGGGCTGCTGAGCTGGATCGCGTAACCACCTTCAATCTTTGTGACGGATTGCACAGAGGTGTTGAGCTGGACCTGCCCGCCGGCCTTGGCCACGCCTTTGAGAAGCATGGCGACAATCTCTTTGGCGGAGGTGTCACAAAACAATTGCCCCAGTGTTTTCTCATGATAGGCAATACCGCTGCGTGCCACCCAATCAATGAAATCCCATTGCGTGTAGCGGGCCAATGCGGATTTGGCGAAATGTGGATTGCGGCTGATATAATTCTCCGCTGAGGCATATAGGTTGGTGAAGTTACACCGTCCGCCGCCGCTGATGCGAATTTTCTCGCCTGCGGCCTTGGCATGATCGATCACCAAGCATTTGCCCGGCGCTTGCGCGGCGCAGATCAACCCAGCGGCTCCGGCGCCGATAATGAGTGTGTCAAAGTCCATAGGCGATGACTTGCCTGTTGTGGCGCAAATGGCAAGGCAATTGGCACTGGAAAAATGCGCAGAGTCCGGCTAATATTGGCTCAGACCTCAAAAATGGGGCGCAGTACAGGCGGTTTTAAGATGACAGAGATGGTACATGGGCCTTTGCCCGTTGAAGTGCGCGATCCAATTTTACCTCGGTGGTGGCGAACCGTGGATCGGTGGACGATGGCCAGTGTTTTGTTTTTGTTTATCTTTGGTTTGATCCTAGCCCTTGCAGCCTCTCCCCCTTTGGCAGAGCGCAACAATCTTGATGCATTTCATTATGTGCACCGACAAGCGGTCTTTGGGGGTTTGGCCCTCCTTGCCATGACCATCACATCAATGATGTCGCCCGATACGGTGCGGCGCTGGGCCACGGTGGGGTTTGGCTGTGCGCTCCTGGCGTTGATCTTGCTGCCGATCTTCGGAACAGATTTCGGCAAGGGCGCGACACGCTGGTATTCGTTTGGTTTTGCCTCCGTGCAGCCCTCTGAATTTATCAAACCGGTCTTTGTTGTGTTTTCAGCCTGGTTGATCTCTGCCTCCTTTGAGCCAGGCGGACCTCCGGGCCGGATGATGTCTTTTGCCGTGGCAGTGGTGATCGCCGGGTTTTTGGCGCTCCAACCGGATTTTGGTCAGGCCAGTTTGATCCTCTTTTCTTGGGGCGTTATGTATTTTTGCGCCGGAGCGCCGCTTTTGTTCATTCTATCCATGGCCGCCGCAACAGTTTTGGCCGGTTTTGTCGCCTATAATTACAGCGAGCATTTCGCGAGGCGCATTGACGGCTATATGGCGGCAGACGTGGATCCCAATACCCAGCTTGGATATGCGGCCAATGCCATTCAGGAGGGCGGCTTGTTTGGTGTGGGCACCGGTGAAGGCTCCGTGAAATGGTCCTTGCCCGATGCGCATACGGATTTCATCATTGCTGTGGCCGCTGAGGAATACGGCGTGTTGATGGTCCTCGTCATTCTGGGGCTCTTTGCTGTGATCGTTCTGCGAACGCTGGCCCGTTTGGTGCAAGAGCGGAACCTTTTTGTGCGTCTGGCCGGGACGGGTTTGGTGTCTATGTTTGGGGTGCAAGCCATGATCAACATGGGTGTTGCGGTGCGTTTGCTGCCGGCTAAGGGCATGACTTTGCCCTTCGTCAGCTATGGCGGTTCATCTTTGATTGCTGGCGGCATTGCTCTGGGTATGATCCTGGCCTTGACGCGCAGCCGCCCCCAAGGGGCTTTGAGCGCTGTGATGCGTGGATATTGATATGACACAACCTCCTCTTTTGGTTCTCGCAGCCGGTGGGACCGGCGGGCATATGTTCCCGGCGCAGGCCGTGGCTGAGGTCATGTTGGCGCGTGGCTGGCGGGTGGTTTTGTCCACCGATGCCCGCGGCGCGCGCTACACGGGCGGGTTTCCATCTGATGTTGTGATCGAGCAAGTCTCCAGCGCCACTTTTGCCAAGGGCGGGCTGATGAGCAAAATCTTGGTTCCAATCCGTATTGCATTGGGCATCACCTCCGCACGGCGCAAAATGCGCCGGGATCGGCCAAATGTTGTGGTGGGCTTTGGCGGTTATCCGGCGATACCGGCGATGGGGGCTGCGACCTCGCTTGGTGTGCCTTGTATGTTGCATGAGCAAAACGGGGTCCTGGGGCGCGTCAATCAATTGTTTGCGCCGCGGGTCAATCAAATCGCCTGCGGCACATGGCCGACTGAATTGCCGCACGGGCTCACGGGGCACCATGTGGGCAATCCGGTGCGCGCGGAGATTTTGGCGCGCCATGCTGCGGGCTATATCGAGCCCGGTGATCATCCCATGAGCCTTTTGGTGATCGGGGGGTCGCAGGGGGCGTGGATCTTATCGGATGTGGTGCCTGCGGCGATTGCGTTATTGCCAAAGAGCTTGCTCAACAACCTGCGGATTGCCCAACAGGCCCGCGAAGAGGATCGCGCGCGGGTGCAGGCGGCCTATGATGATATGGGGCTACGCGCCGATGTCCGGTCGTTTTTCGACGACATTCCCGAGCGCATGAGTGAGGCGCAGCTTGTGATTAGCCGCTCTGGTGCCTCTTCTGTGGCCGATATCTCCGTTATTGGCCGCCCGTCGATTTTTGTCCCGCTGGCGGCAGCCATTCGTGATGAACAAACCGCCAATGCCCGCGAATTGGTCGCGGCGGGGGGCGCGCGGCTTCTGACCGAAGACGCCTTTACGCCCGAGGCTTTGGCCGCTGAAATTCAAGATATATTAACCAATGGCCCTCAAGCCCAATCCATGGCCGAGGCGGCGTTGCGCTGCGCCAAACCTGAAGCGGCAAACACCCTTGCGGATATGATCGAGGCCTTGGCCGGGGAGACGTGATGAATAAAGTAACCAAACTGCCCGGCGACATTGGCGCGATTCATTTTGTGGGGATCGGCGGCATTGGCATGTCCGGCATTGCCGAGGTTCTTTTGGATCAGGGATATCGGGTGCAGGGATCTGACTTGAAAGCCTCAAAGATCACCCGGCGGCTTGAGCGTTTGGGCGCCACCGTGTTTTTGGGGCAGAGGGCTGAGAACTTGGCCGGTGCTGAGGTGATTGTTGTCTCCACAGCCATCAAGCCGGGAAATCCTGAACTGGATGAGGCGCGCAAGGCCGGCTTGCCGGTGGTGCGGCGTGCAGAAATGCTGGCGGAATTGATGCGGCTCAAGTCGAATGTGGCCGTGGCCGGCACCCATGGCAAGACAACCACCACGACGATGGTCTCAACCTTGCTGCATGCGGGTGGGTTTGATCCGACGGTGGTGAATGGCGGCGTCATTCATGCGTTTGAATCCAATGCCCGCACGGGCCAGGGAGAATGGATGGTCGTTGAGGCAGATGAAAGTGACGGCACATTCAATCGCCTGCCTGCGACCATTGCCGTGGTCACCAATATTGATCCTGAGCATATGGAGCATTGGGGCAGTTTCGACAATCTGCGCCAGGGCTTCTTCGAATTTGTGCATAATATCCCATTTTATGGTTTGGTTGTCTGCAACACTGATCACGCCGAAGTGCAGGCTTTGGTCGGTCGCATTACCGATCGCCGGGTCATGACCTATGGGTTCAACGCCCAAGCGGATGTGCGGGCTGTCAATCTCGCCTATGAAAAGGGTGCGGCGTTTTTTGATGTGGCGCTGCGCGATGGCCGGGTGATTGCCGATTGCACCCTGCCAATGCCGGGCGATCACAATGTCTCGAATGCTCTGGCGGCGGTGGCCGTGGCGCTGCATTTGGGTATGAGCGCGGAGACGATCCGCGATGGCTTGAAGAGTTTTAAGGGCGTTAATCGCCGCTTCACGCGGGTGGCAGAAATTGACGGGGTTACAGTGATCGATGACTATGCTCATCATCCTGTGGAAATTGCCGCCGCTCTCAAAGCGGCACGCCAATCACATGCGGGCCGGATCATGGCCGTGCATCAACCGCATCGCTACTCGCGTCTCAGTGACCTGTTCGAAGAATTTTGCACCTGTTTTAATGATGCAGATGTGGTTGGGATCACGGATATTTTCGCCGCAGGCGAGGCGCCCATTGAGGGGGCGGACCGTGACAGCCTTGTCGCTGGATTGACCAATCATGGGCATCGCAACGCGGTTGCGGTTGCCGATGAAGCAGCGCTTGGCGCGTTTCTTGCCGAGCAATGCAGACCCGGTGATATGTTAATCTGCCTTGGGGCGGGCTCGATCTCTGCTTGGGCGCACGGGCTGGCAGGTGAGGTTGAATAAGCGCTAGGCGGAACCCTTGCTGGGGCGGGTTGCCAGATAGACCCCGCCACCTGACACGAGAAGACCAACCCAAGCCAAAAGAGGCATTGGCTCGTCCAGGGTCAGCCAAGCGATCAAAGCGGCCAGCGGCGGGACCAGGAACAGCAGGGTCGAAACCCGAGAGACTTGCCCGGCGCGGATCATAGCCAGCAAAAGACCAACCGCCACTACAGAATTTCCAATGACCAAATAGGCCAGCGCCCAATAGAATGATGGCGTCCAATTTACCGCGGCAATTTCGGCCCAGTTCAGAAAGGGCAAAAGCCCCAGGAGCCCGGCGCTATAGCCAATCAAATTGGCGCTCACCGGGTGATGCGACAAGCCAAAGCGTTTTTCCCAAAGGGTCGCGAGGGTTATGCCGGCTAAGGCCAATGCGGCAAAACCAAAGCCGGCCAGCGGCGGCGGCCCAATCTCCAGACGCGCGACGATGACGGTGAGGGTGCCGACCATGGCAATCGCAAGGCCAAACCATTGCAGCCAGCTGACCGCTTCGCCGGTCCAGCGCGGCGCCAAAAGGGCAACCAAAATGGGCTGCAAGGAGAAGATGAGCGCCGCGGTGCCAGCGGCCACGCCATTGACAAAGGAAAAATACGCCATGCCGAAATAGACGGTTTGCATCAAGACCCCCACAAACCCAAGATGAAGGTAACCGCTGAGGGTTTTGGGCAGCGGTGGGCGCAAGATCGCAAATAAGGCCGCCATTATGGCAATAACGGCCGCAAATCGCAAAGCCAGCAAAGCCATGGGGGCGGCATCGACAAGGGCCACTTTGGCCACGACATACCCTGCCGACCAAAGCAGCAGGAACAAAAGCGGCGTGATGGCCAACCAAAGACGTTGCATGCGGTCTCCTCAGATCGATGGGCCTAGGATGGATCATTTTGGGGGACAGATGTACAGTGCGATTTGACCTAACGGCTTTGACTTGGCGGCCATGATCCGGTCTAAGCAAAGAGACTTAACTAAGGCGCAGATGATGACTCTTCCAACTCCCCGCGGGCGCTTGACGCTGAACCGCTCTTTGGCGGATCTCACATGGCTGCGTGTGGGGGGGGCCGCGGATGCGGTGTTCCAACCGGCTGATCGGCAGGATTTGGCCGAATTTTTGGCGCAACTGCCGCAAGAGAATGCGATTTTTCCAATGGGCGTTGGGTCGAACCTGATCGTACGGGATGGCGGGTTGCGGGCGGTGGTGATCCGTCTGGGGCGCGGTTTCAACGCGATTGAAATGGACGGTGATAGGATCCATTGCGGTGCGGCGGCCTTGGACAGCCATGTTGCGCGCAAAGCGGCGGAGGCCGGTCTTGATCTGACGTTTCTGCGCACGATCCCTGGCACTCTGGGCGGCGCGCTCAAGATGAACGCCGGCTGTTATGGGTCATATATCGCTGATGCTTTTATCGGCGCAAGTGGCTATGATAGAGCCGGCCGCGCGGTATCCTATGACGCGAAAACCCTTGGTTTTTCTTACCGAAGCAGTGATTTGCCGCAAGATGTGGTTATCACCGATATCACCTTGCGGGCTTTGGGCCGGGACGAGCCGGAGCGGCTGCATCAAAAGATGGCGGCGCAACTGGCCAAGCGTGATGAGACACAGCCCACCAAGGACCGTACTGCGGGCAGCACCTTTCGCAATCCGGCCGGATTCAGTTCGACAGGTCAGGCCGATGATATCCATGACCTTAAGGCTTGGAGCTTGATTGACGCGGCCGGATGCCGAGGGCTTGAGCTGGGCGGGGCGCAAATGTCACCTAAACATCCCAACTTCTTAATTAACACGGGCAGGGCCACGGCAAAAGATCTTGAAGCATTGGGGGAATTGGTGCGAAAAAAGGTTTACGATAAGAGTGGTTTGACGTTAGAGTGGGAAGTAATGAGGGTCGGAGACCCCAAGGACGACTAAACGCGATTTAAATCGCGGCAACAAAAGCCCCAAAGAGGGCGAAATATTGAGCGAGAACAGTGGGTATGTCGAGCAGGACTCCCAAGACTGTGGCCGTTTTGATGGGTGGGCTAGGCGCAGAGCGCGCGGTCTCCCTGTCGACAGGTCAAGAATGCGCCACCGCCTTGCGGCAGGCGGGCTATCGGGTTGTTGAGATTGATGCGGGCGCCGATCTCGTTGCCGATTTGCAGCGGGTGCAGCCCGATGTGGTCTTCAACGCGCTGCATGGTCGATGGGGCGAGGATGGCTGTGTGCAGGGTGTGCTGGAATGGATGCAAATTCCATACACGCATTCAGGTGTGCTCAGCTCAGCGCTGGCAATGGATAAAGAGAAAACCAAAGAGGTCTTTCGCGCCGAAGGCCTGCCGGTCGTCAAGAGCTTGTTGATTGCACGCGCAGATCTGGGCAAGACGCATCCGATGGCACTGCCTTATGTGATTAAACCTAACAATGAAGGATCCTCTGTTGGGGTCTATTTGGTCGAAGAGGGCGCGCTTTCCCCGCCGCCCCTGTCCGATGATATGCCCGATGTGGTCATGGTGGAAGCCTTCGCGCCGGGCCGTGAGTTGACCACAACCGTATTGGGCGCGCGGGCTCTGACGGTCACGGATATTTTGACCGATCGCTGGTATGACTATGATGCGAAATATGTCGAAGGCGGGTCTCAGCACATCGTGCCGGCCAATTTACCTCAGGATATTTTCTCGGCATGTTTGGACTATGCGCTGAAAGCGCATGAGGTTTTGGGTTGCCGCGGAATCTCGCGCACAGATTTTCGTTGGGACGAGGGCCGCGGGTTGGATGGTTTGGTCCTGCTGGAAACCAACACCCAGCCCGGTATGACACCAACGTCGCTCTCGCCAGAACAGGCTGAAGCGGTGGGTATTTCTTTTCCCGATTTGTGCAAATTTTTGGTGGAGGATGCCTCATGCAACCGTTAAGTGCACCCCCTCGACTGATTGCGCCAAAACGTGGCGTGGACACCTATGTTGCAGTGGATCCGGCACCGTCGGTTCTGAGCTACCGAATGCAGCGCCTGTGGCTCACACCGATTTTTCGCGCCTTTGTGCGGGTGGGGCTGCCAGCCGTTTCAATTGTGGGTTTGGTTTGGATGTTTTTGTCCCATGATGAAAATCGGGCCTATCTGCGCGGTTTGGTCCAAGAGGCACAGGTCAGCGTGCAAAACCAACCGGTGCACCAATTGCAAACCTTGACCATTGAGGGCGCATCGCCGCTCTTGGCCCAGGAAATTCGGACAGAATTTGGCGATCTCTTTCCCATCAGTGCTTTTGAATTGGATCTTGAGGCCATGCGCCGCTGGATCATGGATATCGCCTCGGTGGAGCATGCTGCGGTGATTGCATCCCCCGGCGGGTTGCTTTCGGTGCAGGTCAGCGAAATTGCGCCAGAGTTCATTTGGCGCACAGTCGAGGGCCTGCAACTGGTCTCGTCGCAGGGCGAGGTGTTGCGGCGGGTTGAGCGGCGCGCTGATTTTGCGCATCTGCCCTTAATTGCCGGAGAGGGGGCTTTGGAGGCCCTGCCGGAGGCACGGGCATTGCTGCAGACCGCCGCGCCGGTCGTCGATAGATTGCGCGGTTTGGTGCGCATTGGTGAGCGGCGCTGGGATGTGGTGCTGCTTGATGGGCAAACAATTGCCCTGCCAGAAGCCAATCCTGATCCTGTTTTGGCGCAAGTTCTCGTGCTGAGCGCGGCGCAGGATCTGTTTGAGCGTGATATCTTGATGATGGATTTTCGCAATCCACGCCGACCTACTTTGCGTCTACGTCCGCAGGCTCTGGCGGGGTTAAAGCAGGTTAAGGGCGTCACATTTTCGGAGTTTTCTAAATGAATGATCTTTACCAAGCCCAACGGGCCATGCGTGCTTTGCGCACCACCGCTATTCAACGCGGTGTGATCGCGGTGATGGATGTCGGCAGCTCAAAAGTGGCCTGTTTGATTTTACGGTTTGATGGGCCGAGCGAAATTTCATCCGGTGAGGTCATTGGCTCCATGGCCGGGCAATCGAGCTTTCGGGTGATTGGTGCGGCCACCACCAAATCGCGGGGCATGCGCTTTGGTGAAATTGAGTCGATGGCAGAGACAGAACGGGCGATCCGCACCGCGCTGCAGGCCGCTCAGAAAATGGCCCTAGTGCGGGTGGATCACGTGATTGGCTGTTTTTCCGGTGGGGCACCGCGCAGCTATGGGGTGTTTGGCGAGGTTTCGATCGAGGATGATGCGGTGCATTCGCAGGATATTGGTCGGGTGTTGGCCGCCTGCGATCTGCCAGACTTTGGCGAAAGCCGTGCCGTGATGCATGCGCAGCCGATTAATTTCACTCTGGATGACCGCGCTTGGATGGCCGATCCACGTGGCCATGTCGGGCAAAATCTGTCCGCTGATTTGCACATTTTGACCGTGGAGGAACGTGCCATACAAAACCTCAACCACTGCGTGAAACGCTGTGATGTTGAGTTGGCCGGCGTGGCCTCTTCGGCCTATGTCTCGGCACATGCAGCTTTGGTTGAAGATGAGCAAGAGCTGGGAGCGGCCTGCATTGATATGGGCGGCGGCGCGACGGGTGTCTCTGTTTTCTTCAAAAAACACCTGATTTATGCCGACAGCGTGCGTATGGGCGGCGATCATGTCACCAGCGATATCTCCATGGGTCTGCAAATTCCAACCGCTTCGGCAGAGCGGCTCAAAACCCTGCACGGGGGCGCGATGGCCATGGAGGTGGATGATCGTGAGATGATTGAAACGGGCGGCAACAGCGGCGATTGGGAACATGATCGCCGTCAAGTTAGCCGATCAGAACTGATCGGAATTATTCGCCCAAGGATTGAGGAAATTCTTGAAGATGTCCGTGACCGGCTTGATGCGGCTGGCTTTGATAACTTGCCGGGTAAACAAATCGTTTTGACCGGTGGGGCCAGCCAGATCCCCGGGCTTGACGGTTTGGCGGCGCGTATATTGGGCCAACATGTGCGCCTCGGGCGCCCTATTCGGGTTCAGGGCCTGCCGCAAGCGGCCACTGGACCGGCTTTTTCTGGTGTGGTGGGCTTGGCGCTCAATGCGGCACATCCGCAAGATGAATGGTGGG
>ERZ1046568.2006-NODE-2006-length-13791-cov-7.124563_pt1 | contig 13791 bp, 8 predicted proteins | sample MGYA00383092_ERZ1046568 | MGnify/ENA primary metagenome ERZ1046568 (study PRJEB29581, sample SAMEA5548362) | metagenome | biome: marine; feature: coastal; material: water | depth 1 m | study: Short-term variability in the microbial, nano- and picoplankton... | reverse complement strand
CCCGGGCTGATCCTCCCAGGGTGCTGGTTGGCGAAATCCTTTCCGGCTCCTTGATAACAATCGGTTTTTTGTCTGGGGCTGGGGGTTCTGTCTCGGCGGGCTTGCTGAATGTCTCAGGAGTGTCGACTGCTTTCTCTTGGATGGCTTCTTCTGGCATTGCTTGTTCTGGCGATGGCGTTGCTCTTGCAGCATCAGTCTTGAAGTCCTCGGGTTCAGCGAGCTCCCCTCCGAAAGACTCTTCGCCCAGAGTTTTTTCTTGTTCCTCTATCGCTTGATCTGTGTCGGCCTCTTCCCCTTCATTCACAGTCTTCTGGTCCGAAGTCTTTTTTTCCGCCGCTTTCTCTTTCAAGGCCTCTTCCTTGAAGTCTTGTTCCTTTGAAGGGGCGTCCTCGCTCCCTCCGATTGGGTCTTTAGGCGTGGTTTCACCAAGTAAACGGGCTAGTTCCCCGTCTTGAAGGCTGGATTGCAACCAGATCGGTTTTGGGTTGTGCCGTTCAGGGATCGCCCTCAATTGGTTGTTGAACATGGGATCGAGCGATTCACCGATTCCATTCAGCAACTCCATTTGAACGGTGTTAACTCCTTTGCGATTGTCGATTCCCTGGAGCCAGAGGGCATCTTGCTGGTCCACCACAAAGCTGTCTTCGTTAACGGTGATGCGTAGGCGCCAGCGACCATCTCCATCTCTGAGGTTTTGAAGCGGCGCGTTCCAGACCAACCAATCGATCAGCAATGGACTCTCACCTCCAAGCTCAGCCGGGCTTACCACCGCCAGCCAAGGTGCATCTCCTTTGGGCTGCGTGCCAATCAGGGGCCGCAGCTGATCCAAAGACCAATGCAAGCTGGCACCAGGTGTTTTGACGGCTTCTCCCCAGGGATAGGCGGCATAGGCCGTAAACCGATGGCTTCCTGGACTTAGGGAAGGAAGCTGAAGCGATAAGCGGTTTCCGTTTTGTTCACTAACTCGAATGGGTGCTTGGTCATCTATCTGAATCACAACGTGGGCACCAAGCCCGAGTTCGTGGTCTTTAGCGAGGGGCCAATCCTCGATTTTTAACTCCAAATTGAGTGAGCCGCCCTTGAGTTGACTTCCATCGATGGGGCTGATGAGCGAGAGCTGGGGGTGATGCTTGGCTAAGGCCTGACGAAGCTGCTGAACGGCACCAGGTGGCTCCACTTCTTGAAGACGGCCTGATGGGTTTTGTGGAGGAAGATTCGTGCCCTGATGAGGAGCGGACCTGGAGTTGGGTTGATTGGCCCAAGGCAGGGTTGGAATGGCGAGCACGGGTTGCCCCATGCCGAACAGGAGCATCAGACCGAACAGTGCTGCGAACCATCGGATGCTTGCGTGTCGCCGGCACGATTTATCCATGGAGCGGAAAGGATGTGCTGCCATTCTGAATGGCTCCACTTCTCAGGTCCAGGGCGCTGGCTGAGTATAAATTAGAGAAAGAAAATAAGAGGGTTGTTGATATCTTTCCATCTTTATTGGGACGCTCTCGCTGACACCACCTGTAAACAAGACCCCAGTTACAGACTGGTTCGCCGCCGGATTGAACCTTTGTAACTCGATGATGGTTTAGGCCCTCTCGTGACTCTATGCTCGAATCAGCGGTCCCCTCTTTGGGGCCCAAAGCACCAGTGATGGCCAGGGTTTTCCTGGCTTGAGCTGGCGCCCGGCTACAGCCTTCGGGCTATGGCCGGGGCCCCGGTGAACTGTCCGGTTCTCCGGAGGGGTGGCCCTCCACCTCGATCCCGTCCCTCGAGGAACGACTCGATGACCATTAGCCCACCAGAGCGTGGGAGCACCGCGAAGAGCCAAGTCGAAAAGGTTGACAATCCAGCAACCTTTGAATTGTTCGGCAAGCCCGGACATTTCGACCGATCTCTCGCGAAAGGCCCCAAGACCACAACCTGGGTTTGGAACCTCCACGCCAACGCTCACGATTTCGATAGCCACACGAGTGACCTTGAAGAGGTTTCTCGGAAGATCTTTAGTGCTCACTTCGGCCATTTGGCCGTGATCTTCATCTGGCTAAGCGGCGCCTTCTTCCACGGAGCCCGCTTCTCCAACTTCTCCGGCTGGCTCGCCGATCCCACCCACGTGAAGCCAAGTGCTCAGGTGGTGTGGCCCGTGTTTGGCCAGGAGATTCTCAACGGTGATATGGGTGCCGGTTTCCAAGGCATTCAAATCACATCTGGCCTCTTTCACGTCTGGCGTGCATGGGGCATCACCAATGAGACCCAGCTGATGTCGCTTGCCATCGGCGCTCTGGTGATGGCCGGTCTCATGCTCAATGCTGGTGTCTTCCACTATCACAAGGCAGCTCCCAAGCTCGAGTGGTTCCAAAACGTTGAGTCGATGCTCAACCACCACTTGGCAGGTTTGCTTGGTCTCGGTTCACTCTCCTGGACCGGCCACCTTCTGCATGTGTCTCTGCCGACGACCAAGTTGATGGATGCCATCGACGCCGGCCAGCCGCTGGTGCTTAATGGCAAGACCATTGCTTCTGTCGCAGACATTCCACTGCCACACGAATTCTTTAACCAGGATTTGATCGCGCAGCTCTATCCAGGATTTGGTGCCGGTATTGGTGCCTTCTTCTCTGGAGATTGGGCTGCCTACAGCGACTTCCTGACCTTTAAAGGTGGAATTAATCCAGTCACAGGCAGCATGTGGATGAGCGACATCGCTCATCACCACCTAGCAATCGCGGTGCTGTTCATCGTGGCTGGTCACATGTACCGCACGAACTGGGGCATCGGGCACTCCATCAAGGAGATCCTCGAAGGTCAGAAGGGTGATCCCCTCCTGTTCCCTGCAACCAAGGGGCACGACGGACTCTTTGAGTTCATGACCACCTCTTGGCATGCTCAGTTGGGAGTCAATCTGGCCATGCTCGGTTCGCTGAGCATCATCGTGGCCCAGCACATGTATGCGATGCCTCCGTATCCATACATGGCGATTGACTACCCGACTCAGATCGGCCTGTTCACGCACCACATGTGGATCGGTGGTTTCCTAATCGTTGGCGCTGCTGCTCACGCAGCTATCGCCATGATTCGCGATTACGACCCTGCCAAGCATGTGGATAACGTGCTCGATCGCGTGCTCAAAGCTCGCGATGCCTTGATCAGCCACCTGAACTGGGTGTGCATCTGGTTGGGCTTCCATAGCTTTGGCCTCTACATCCACAACGACACAATGCGTGCTCTGGGGCGTCCCCAGGACATGTTTAGTGATTCAGCGATTCAGCTGAAGCCTGTGTTCGCTCAGTGGATTCAGGGTTTGCATGCCGGAGCTGCCGGTAGCACCGCTCCCAACGCACTTGCTGGCGTTAGTGAGGTGTTCAACGGCTCCACAATTGCCGTTGGTGGCAAGGTTGCTGCTGCAGCGATTCCCCTCGGGACCGCTGACTTCATGGTGCACCACATCCACGCATTCACGATTCACGTGACTGTGTTGATCCTTCTCAAAGGTGTGCTCTATGCCCGTAGCTCTCGCCTCGTTCCAGATAAAGCAAACCTGGGCTTCCGCTTCCCTTGCGACGGACCCGGCCGAGGTGGCACCTGTCAGGTGTCTGCTTGGGACCATGTGTTCCTAGGCCTGTTCTGGATGTACAACTCCCTGTCCATCGTGATCTTCCACTTCAGTTGGAAGATGCAAAGCGATGTTTGGGGAACCGTGAATGCTGATGGCAGTGTCCAACACATCACGAATGGCAATTTCGCCAACAGTGCAATCACCATTAATGGCTGGCTGCGTGACTACCTGTGGGCTCAGGCCGCGCAGGTAATCAACAGCTACGGCTCGAACACCAGTGCTTATGGCCTGATGTTCCTTGGTGCTCACTTTGTCTGGGCCTTCAGCTTGATGTTCTTGTTCAGTGGCCGCGGCTACTGGCAGGAATTGATTGAGTCCATCGTTTGGGCTCACAACAAGCTGAAGGTGGCACCTGCCATCCAGCCCCGTGCACTGTCTATCACCCAGGGCCGTGCCGTGGGTGTCGCTCATTACCTCTTGGGCGGCATCGCGACCACATGGGCCTTCTTCCACGCCCACATCCTTGTGGTCGGCTGACCTACCTGACCTTTCCCTCTAATGGCAACGAAATTTCCTTCGTTTAGCCAGGGTCTGGCACAGGACCCGACAACCCGCCGCATCTGGTACGGGATCGCCACGGCTCACGACTTCGAGAGCCATGACGGAATGACGGAGGAGAAGCTTTACCAAAAGCTCTTCTCCACCCATTTCGGGCATCTCGCCATCATCGGCCTCTGGGTTTCGGGAAACCTGTTCCATATCGCCTGGCAGGGCAACTTCGAGCAGTGGGTCGCCGACCCACTGCACGTGCGCCCAATCGCTCATGCAATTTGGGATCCCCACTTCGGTCAAGGCGCGATTGACGCCTTTACCCAAGCGGGTGCCTCCTCCCCTGTGAATATTGCCTATTCAGGCCTTTATCACTGGTTTTACACGATCGGCATGACCTCGAATGCCGAGCTGTATCAGGGATCCATCTTCATGATGATCCTGTCGGCTTGGGCTTTGTTCGCTGGTTGGCTGCATTTGCAGCCCAAGTTCCGTCCGTCCCTTGCTTGGTTTAAAAACGCCGAATCCCGCCTGAACCACCACCTGGCTGTTCTGTTCGGATTCAGTTCCATTGCATGGACCGGTCACCTGGTTCACGTGGCTATTCCTGAGTCCCGTGGTCAGCACGTCGGTTGGGACAACTTCCTCAACGTGATGCCTCACCCAGCTGGGCTGGGTCCGTTTTTCACCGGTAATTGGGGCGTGTATGCCCAAAACCCTGACACCACAGGTCAGGTTTTTGGTACCGCTGAAGGATCAGGCACTGCAATCCTTACCTTCCTTGGTGGCTTCCACCCTCAGACCGAAGCCCTTTGGCTGACTGATATCGCCCATCACCATTTGGCTATTGGCGTGATCTTCGTGATCGCCGGCCATATGTATCGGACGAACTTCGGAATCGGTCACTCCATCCGCGAGATCCTTGAAGCGCACAACCCACCAGCCGGAACTCCCGGCAACTTGGGTGCTGGCCACAAAGGTCTCTACGACACCATCAACAACAGCCTGCACTTCCAGCTTGGTCTTGCTCTCGCCTCTCTTGGCGTGATCACCAGCTTGGTGGCGCAGCACATGTATGCAATGCCGTCGTATGCCTTCATCGCGAAGGACTACACAACCCAGGCAGCGCTTTACACCCATCACCAGTACATCGCCATCTTCTTGATGTGTGGTGCCTTCGCTCACGGTGCGATCTTCTTTATTCGTGATTACGACCCCGAAGCCAATAAGGACAACGTCCTGGCTCGGATGCTCGAGCACAAAGAAGCAATCATCAGTCACCTGAGCTGGGTCTCCCTTTTCCTGGGCTTCCACACCCTTGGCCTCTACGTCCATAACGACGTGGTTGTTGCGTTTGGAACCCCTGAGAAGCAGATCTTGGTCGAGCCTGTCTTTGCACAGTTCGTCCAGGCTGCTTCCGGTAAAGCGATTTATGGCTTCGATGTTCTTCTAGCGAACGCTGGTGGTGCTGCTGCCAATGCCAACGCTGCCTATATGGGCGGTTGGATGGATGCCATCAACGGTGTTCGTGGCAGCAATGACTTGTTCCTGCCGATTGGCCCTGGTGACTTCCTTGTTCACCACGCCATCGCTCTAGGTCTCCACACCACCACCCTGATCCTTGTGAAGGGTGCTCTGGATGCACGTGGATCCAAGTTGATGCCTGACAAGAAGGACTTCGGTTACTCCTTCCCCTGCGACGGCCCTGGCCGTGGCGGTACCTGTGACATCTCTGCCTGGGACGCTTTCTATCTAGCTGTCTTCTGGGCTCTGAACACAGTGGGTTGGGTCACCTTCTACTGGCACTGGAAGCACCTTGCGATTTGGCAGGGCAACGTGGCTCAGTTCAACGAGTCCAGCACCTATCTCATGGGCTGGTTCCGCGACTACCTCTGGCTGAACAGTTCACAGCTGATCAATGGCTACAACCCATTTGGCAGCAACAACCTGGCTGTTTGGTCTTGGATGTTCTTGTTCGGTCACTTGGTTTGGGCGACAGGATTCATGTTCCTGATCTCCTGGCGTGGTTATTGGCAGGAGCTGATTGAGACCATCGTTTGGGCTCATCAGCGCACTCCTCTGGCCAACCTTGTTGGCTGGCGTGACAAGCCTGTGGCTCTCTCCATCGTCCAGGCTCGTGTTGTTGGTCTCGCTCACTTCACGATCGGGTACATCCTCACGTACGCCGCCTTCTTGATCGCCTCCACGTCTGGCAAGTTTGGCTGATTCAGCCCAAACCTCTGCCTGATGAACGAGCCGTTTCTCAGAACATCACCCGTCCGGTTTTCCGGGCGGGTTTTTTATGTCATTCGATGATCCAGCTGCAAAACCGATCTTTGTTTAGTTGCCGCCACTAAAGGCAATATCCAGCGTGCGGAGATAGGTGTGCAGGCCGGCATCTTGAATCGGCAGCACGTAGGCATCGGCTCCGGACTCATTGTGGTGGGAATGCCAATAGCCAGGTGGTGTCACAAAGGCTGCTCCAGGGGCCCAATCTTCCCGATGCCCATTGAGAATCATTCCCTTGGCATCCAGCTTCGTGCCGATCATGGTGTAGCAGCCGGGTTGACAATCAACAGCAAAATCAAGCGCGATGGATTGGTGGCGGTGCGGTCTCTGTATTTGACCTGCAGGCAAGATCCCGAGCATGGCCCAAAGCGTATGGGTGATTGTTCGCGATTGTGGGAAATTGCTGTTGCCCAGCAAAACGCTCACGCGATTGGCTCGAGAACTGCTCGGACCGTCCGCAATTTCGCTTAAATGCCTTCTACTGTCGCGATGGCTGTAAAAACTCGGCTCGAAGCGAGCTTGCGCTGGTTCGACGCCGAGGTAGCGCAGCAGGGGTGCATCATGCACCCAATAAATGCCTGCTTTCACGCTGCTTGTGTGAATCGCATCACCACCTGCTGGCAGCACCAAGATGTCTCCCTTTGACCATGGGAATGTTTGCCCGCAGGCTTGGGTTTCTCCTTCCCCATTCGTGATAAAAAACAGCTGACTTGTCGCAACTGCACTGGTCCGTTGTTCCCCTCGATCGAGGCGAACAAAATTGGCGCATAGGGATGGTCCGGTGGCTGGGCCAGAACAGCCAAGCATTTCACTCAGATCTAGAGGAAGGACGTCGCAACCGGATTGATCAAAAAAGTCTGGTGAAAATGACCGATAGGGAACTGCGTTGATCAATCCGCTCTGTTGCGGGTTCGCAGCGGAGCGGTAATCAAAAAAACGAGCTTGCTCTGATGAGGCTTGATGCAAAACGGGAGCTACCAAAGTGCCGACCTCAACGAGACAGATACCTTATCGATCAATGGAATTCGAAATGTATGGGTTTTGTCATTCCTGGGAGCCAGTGTTGAGTCGGCTGAACACCGGCTCAGCAAAGGGGGCAGACATTCGTTAGGCGAAAGGTGAAACCAACTGGAGGGATTTCCTGTCCCAAAGGATGAGAGAGAAACAATCTCCAACTTGATATAAGTAAAGTTTGTGAACATTATTGACTAAGTGAATGTTGGCTTCATGGCATTCTTTAAGTCGATAATTAGGAATGCGCTCTGAAAGATGGTGAATATGGTGGTAAGCAATATCTGCAGTGAACCAGTTCAAAACAGCAGGCATCTGAAGGAAAGAGGACCCGGACAGAGCCCCGCGGAAATAACTCCAATGGTCTTCGTCGCTTGTATAGGAGTCGGGGAAATTGTGCTGAATGAAAAAGACTGCAATCATGACCGCGGCACTGCAGCTCATCACCAAGGCATAAAGAATCCAGAAATGTAAGTAGCCAATAGAACTTCCAATCCACCACCACAACAGCCCAACAACAGCAGTATTGGCCACCATGTCTACGCATTCACCGCTGGTGTAGAAGAAGCTTGATTTGTAACTCAAACAAACTTTTTTGGGTGATATCCAGGAGCCGCTCCGCACCATTTTGAAGGTGGATTTGACGGAGTAGCCAACGAATTCAAAGAAGCTCAAAAGCAAGGCAAGCCTTGGCTTGATGATGAGATAAAAGAATCCACCGGGGAATAGAAGCAATGGATGGCGTAAGACGCGATAAAGCCACTGCGAGCGCGTGGATCTTGCTTCGTATTGCTCGCGTGTGATCAGAGCGGATGGTCCGCGATAGCGATCCCAATTTCCATTGTGTTTGTGATGGAAGGCGTGTCCCCGTGACCAGGGATGTTGCGGCATGCCGTGGATCAAGCTCAATCCGAATGCAGCAATTCGATTCGACCGCTTTGAGCTGAACAGACTTTGATGTCCGCAGTCATGCATCAGGGAGAAGCTACGACTGAGCAGCAGAACCATCAACACCAGGAGTAAGGGTGTGAACACGATGGCTGCCGTGTTGAACGTAGTTGTGACAGCCGACATCGCTACGGCCACCACGATGATCGGAACCACGGTGTTCAGAATCTGCCAACTTGCGATGCGGTCATCGCTGGCCATAAAAGGAGCGAGTTTGAAGTCGATCCGCTTGGGGTAAGCGCTGGGCGCCATGTCTTGGTTCATCGACTGAGTGGTCGTTGTCATGCAGCTTCCACGTGAACGCAGCGAACAGCTTGGTGTGTGAACCTATCTCTTTTTTGTTTCAACCGGTTTTTCAATTGCCTGGAGTGTGCTGAATTTGAGCACTCTCCAGCCATCCCTTAAGGCTTAAATAAACGGCTGGAACCACAAATAGAGATAGCAGTGTGGAGATCAGCAAGCCGCTAAACACCACAGTGCCAATGCTGATTCGACTGGCTGAACCTGTTCCACTAGCCAGCAGTAGGGGCAGAAATCCAGCCAAGGAGGTCATTGCTGTCAAAACAATCGGACGCATCCGTTCTTCCGCTGCGTCCGTGATCGCCTCTCGAAGAGGCACACCTGTGCGGAGCCTTTGATTGGCAAATTCCACGATCAGAATTCCGTTCTTTGCTGCCAAGCTCACGAGCACGAGAAGGCCCATCTGGCCGTATACGTCGAGGGGGAGCCCGCGTAATTTGATGCCGATCAAGGCTCCCAGCAGTGCCAAAGGCACTGTCAGCAAAATCACAAGTGGGTCGAGAAAGCTTTCATAGAGGCCAGCAAGTAAGAGGTAGACCACCACTACGCTCAAACCAAAAAAGGCCCAAGTGACGCCTTCTGCAACCCTCTCTTCCTCCGCCAGGCCAGTGAAGGCAAGCCCGATGTTGCCCCCTCCTATTTGTTCGCCTGCTGCCTCAAGGATGTTGATGGCTTGCCCGCTACTCGTTCCTTTCCCTGGTACGGCGCTAACACGGATCGATCGGTTGAGGGCGTAGTGATCAATCGATCCTGTGCCTTCAACTTTTTCAAGCCGCGCCACGCTTTCAGCGCTGACGAGCTCCCCATCACGATTCCGGATCATGAGAGATTCGATGTCCTCTGGACGATTGCGGTCGCTGCCCTCCATTTGGATCCAGATGCTGCGTATTTCTCCGTCGGAGTAGGTGTCATCGAGATAGCGCCCGCCAACGGCCATGCCTATCGAATTCAAAGTTTCTCTGTAAGGGAGATTCAGAGCAGCCATTTGGTCGCGGTCTAGAACCAGGCGCCATCTCGGGGAACTGGCGTCGAAACGGGTGCTGACCCGTTCAAAGTTGCCTGTTGCCTTGGCACTCGCAATAAAGGCTTTGGCGACCTGTTCGAATTGGGACAAGCTCAGTTGCCCACCACTGCGGTCTAGGAGCTCAATGTTTAAGGCCGAATCACCGCTAAAACCGCGAACGGTTGGGGGTGTAATCAGCACAACTCTGGCATCGGTAATCGAACGATTTAGGGCTTTTTGTAGTCGTCGTTTGATGGCTTGATCACTCTGATCTGAACGGCGTCTCTCTTGAAGAGGCTTCAATCTCAGGTAAAAGGAACCCTTGTCTTCTCCGCTTTGTCCAAACGAACTTCCGGCATAGAAGTTCCCTGATCGGATCAGTGGCTCTTGCTCAACAACAGCGCGAATAGCATCCATGCTTGCCATGCTTCGCTCCAGGCTTGCTCCTTCCGACAAGGTGAAATACCCCCGAATCTGGCCCTGGTCTTCGTTCGGGATAAAGGCTGTCGGCGTGTTGCTAAGGACAACGCCCGTGAGGATCAAGCTGACGATTAAGACGATGCCAACCCAATTGGGTCGGTTTAACAATTTGCGCAATGTTCGTGAGTAGTGCCCTTCAGTGCTTTGCATGGCCTTTCTGAGACGATTGCTGAGTCGTCTGATCGGTCCAGGTAATCGTCCATTTCCTGGAGTGATAACTCGCGCTGAAGCCATCGGCGTGAACGTGAGGGCGTTCAGCGTGGAGAACACAATGGCAGCCGTAATCGTCAAGGCAATCGGTTCATAGAGGCGGCCAATCGATCCTGGAATCAGCAGAACAGGTACGAACACCGCCACAAGGACTAATGATGTGGCCACGATGGCTCCGCCCAACTCCTGCATCGCCGTTTCGGCTGCCTTTAGAGGTGGGTCTCCCTTTTCAATTCGGTCGGCAATTTCCTCGCTCACCACGATTGCATCGTCCACGACAATCCCTGTGGCAAGAATCAGTCCGAACAGAATCAAGCTGTTGATATCTGAACCGCTGAGGCGGATCACCAACAAGCTGCCGACCAACGAAATCGGTACGGCGATTCCAGGCACCATGGCTAATCGCCAACGCCCTAGGAAGAGCACTAAAACAACTAAAACGAGAAGGACCGCATCTCGGAGAGTCGCAACGGTGCGATCCAGATTGGCTTGGATGGTATCTGCCGTATCCACGATGGTTTGCATCGTGATTCCAGGCGGAAATCCTGATTCGAGTTTTGCGAGATTGCGGCGAATGTTTTGACTAAGAGCAAGGGCGTTTGCTCCATCTCTTTGATAGATCCCTACGGCAACGGAGCGTTCTCCTTGAAGGTTGATCGCTGCCCTTCCATAACTGCGTTGTCCAAGGCTGACGCGGCCAACATCACGGAGGCGAATGAGGCCCCCATTGGCTAATCGTTTGATCACCAGGCTTTCAAGTTCGTTCTGGCTGCGTAAGCGACCGTCGGCTTCGACGGGAAGGCTGAGAAGTTGCCCTGATGGAGCCGGTGCGCTTCCTAGCGCGCCGATCGCGGCCAGAACGTTTTGTTCGATAAGCGCTGTGCTGACATCCGTGATCGTGAGATTGGCTTGCTCAAGCTTTTGAGGATCGATCCACAGGCGGTAGGCCAACTCGCTGCTCCCGAACACGCGGATATCTCCGACTCCTGGAACTGATCTGAGTGATTCTCGGAGCGATTTCTCAAGCCACCCTGGGAGAAAGGTGGGAACGTAGAGATCTTGCGGATGGCTGAAGCCAAGGATCATCAGTAGGTCGCTTGAGGAGCGATTCACGCTGAGTCCCTGGCGGGTAACGGCTTGCGGCAAGCGGCGCAACGCCAAATTCACTTCGTTTTGGACCTTGATCGCATTCAGTTGAGGGCTGCCTTTTGTGAAGCGAAGGCTGATTCTTGATTGCCCTTCACTGCTTGTGGACTGAATGCTGTCGAGATCGCTGAGACCGTTGAGTTGCTGCTCCAGCACAGTGGTGACGCTCTGCTCAACCACATCTGGAGATGCAGCAGGGAAGCGTGCGGTCACGCTGACCTGGGTTGGTGCTAACTGAGGGAGATCTTCAAGGCCCAAGCCAGAGAGCGAAACAAGTCCTGCCAGTAGGACGAGCAGGCTGCAGACAACGGTGAGGACAGGCCGTCGCAGAAATGGCTGGGAGATGGACCGCAAGGCGGTACCTGCTGCAAAAGCGGATTGATCTTGGCAGTTGAAAGCCCCGGTTGAGCGAATTTCCGCTCAACCGGGGCTTTGATGGTCTTTAGAGGTCTGGGTCGTTGTGGCTTAGCCCACGCTCCAGACTCCTCCTGCGATGTCGACAAGTGGGGCGACCATCGCTGTTCCTGTTAGGAACCATGCAAAGGCGGCTCCACCACATCCACCTAGCCAGAAGCCGCTAGCAAATTCAGCCCAGCCTGCTTTGGTAAACAGGTCAGCAGGAGGATTGTCGATCGTGGCGTCAGCGGGCTGGACGTTGGGTCCATTCCCTGCACTGCCGTAGATCGACATGCAGATGGTCAAGATCGAAACCAATCCGATCGTGGCCAAGAGCCCCGCGGTGGTGGCGTAGTCCGTTGAGCGCATAGGGCCACAGACAGTGAAGGGTCCGTAGAGGAAAAACCCATGGGCCATCCCAATTTCCAGGCCACGGCGGTTGGGAGATAAAGAGGGGCGATAGGCGGGCAAGGCATTGAGGAAGGCCTTGCTGAAGTAGCTGCTATTCACTGGGGTGGCCAGGTTGCCGACGGTGGGGTCGGCGACAGGGGTCACGGTCATGGAAGGGAAAGCGAGTTGGTTGCGATGTGCAGAGTTGATCTGGCGTGCTCCGCCGATCAGTCAGTGGCTTCGATCACATTGAAAAGCAGTGCCATAGCTACGGCTGGTCCCATGATTCCCACAAGGGGAACAAATACCGAGGGCATCCAGGCAGCGACGAATTCTCCGGTCATGGCGACGCCAAAAGGTCTTTATTTACTGTATAGAAGGCTCTCGATGCGGCCCGTCCTCAATCCGGACGGCGACATAAAAGTTCAATCCTTCATCCTCGCGATCTCTTTCAAATGAATCAGCTCATTGCCGGTGGCGCTGCGTTTGTTTTGGTTCTTGTCCTATGGGGATTGGGGCGGCGTCCCTCCAAAACGATCTTGAGCAGTACGGATGGCGGCACGATTGCGGCCATCAACCGTGCTCAGCTTGGACTGGTTGACGTTGGCTTGGATACTGGGTTGCCTTCCCCTGAGCCAATCGGCGATGCCGCAAAGGTTCTGCAGGTTTGGCAGAGACCATCCTCAGAGGTGCAAGCGATTGCCCTCAGGAAGCGATTGCTTCATTTGTTCAACCAAGGTCACCCGGATGAGCGCTTGGAGGCGATTCAAATTGCCTCTGAATGGGGGCATCGTTCCACCATTCCTTTGCTCCGAAGGGGGCTGCGTGATGTGGATCCTCGAATTGTCCAGCTAGCGGCAGCCGCGATCGAGCGTCATCGTGGCGGCGCTTACCTTGCCTCAGCTCAACCCGTACGGCCCCCGCGCAATGTGGCGCGAATGCGATAAATCGGCCTTCCTTGGCTTTCGTGATACGTGCGAATGAGTAGCTCTGCCAAGAGTCCAAAGCAGAACAATTGAATTCCTGCCAACCCCAAAACCACCGCCAGTGTGAGCAAGGGCCGGTTGCCAATATCAGCTCCTTGGAGCTTGATCAGTAACAGGTAACTACTGGAGATCACGCTCAAAGCGATCGCAATCAAGCCGGCGAATCCGAATACATACATCGGACGCGTGAGGAATCGCTTCATGAACCACACCGTGAGAAGGTCCATGAGCACGCGAAATGTGCGATCAATGCCGTATTTGCTGCTGCCGTACTGCCTTGCCCGGTGATTCACTTTGACTTCAGTGATTCGTGCGCCTTCGATGAAAGCCAGTGCGGGCAAGAAGCGGTGAAGCTCTCCATACAGGCGCATGTCGGAGAGAACAGCCCGGTCATAGGCCTTTAGGGAACAGCCGTAGTCATGGAGCTTCACTCCTGTGACCCTGCCGATCAGTCGATTGGCGATTCGCGAGGGCAGCTTTCGCTGCAGCTCGGCGTCCTGTCGTTGATGACGCCAACCGCTTACGAGGTCATAGCCCTC
>ERZ1046568.2005-NODE-2005-length-13792-cov-6.036908_pt1 | contig 13792 bp, 12 predicted proteins | sample MGYA00383092_ERZ1046568 | MGnify/ENA primary metagenome ERZ1046568 (study PRJEB29581, sample SAMEA5548362) | metagenome | biome: marine; feature: coastal; material: water | depth 1 m | study: Short-term variability in the microbial, nano- and picoplankton... | reverse complement strand
AAATTCTGCAACTCATTAATAATATGATAACCCCAAAAGAAGTGAAAATTAGGTATTAATAATTATCAATCGAATACAATGAAAGAAGCCTACATAAACAATCAGCCTTACCCAATCAAAGAAGGAGAGACGATGCTTTCGTTTATTAAAAGACATAAGGGAGATAAATATGTTCCTACGCTTTGTGATACCCCTAATTTAGATCCATTTGGTAGTTGTCGAGTATGTAGCGTTGATGTAGCTTTGGAGGAAGACGGAATAGCGAAAACAATGGCTTCCTGTCATTCGCCAATCGCAGAAGGGCAGTATATCTATCCTGACTCAACTGAAATTAAAGACTTACGTAAAAATATAATAGAATTAGTTTTAACGGATCATCCACTCGACTGCTTGACATGTGAAGTGAATGGAAATTGTGAACTGCAAGATGTAGCTGCTCAGGTAGGCATAAGAGAAGTGAGATATCCAGAAGGAGATAATCATTTGGAAAGGGAAAAAGATTTGAGTCATCCTTACATGACCTCAGATATGTCAAAATGTATTAATTGTTATCGATGCGTGAGAGCATGTGATGAAGTACAAGGGGAGTTCGTATTAAGTATGTCTGGAAGAGGTTTTGATTCTAAAATCATCAAAGGAATAGATCAGAGTTTTATGGAATCAGATTGTGTAAGTTGTGGGGCTTGTTCTCAGGCTTGTCCAACATCTGCGATTTCTGATGTTTTTCAGTCCAAAGCGATTGAAGCTACAGAAACAATAAGGACAATTTGTACTTATTGTGGTGTTGGTTGCAATCTAGATATCTCTACTAATAATGGCGAAATTTTAAGTATACAAGCACCATATGATGCCGAAGTTAATCAGGGACATACCTGCCTAAAAGGTCGATATGCCTTTAAGTTTTATGATCACCCAGAGCGATTAAATTCTCCGATGATCAAAAGAGATGGAGTTTTTGAAAAAGTATCTTGGGATGAAGTGTACGATTATATAGCAGGAAAGCTGAATGGATATAAAGAAGAGTATGGTGCAGATTCTATTGCAGGTATTTCTTCAAGTAGATGTACCAATGAAGAGAATTATCTGATGCAGAAGTTTATGAGAGCGGCAGTTGGCACTAACAATATTGATGGTTGTGCTAGAGTATGTCATTCGCCAACAGCTCTTGGTATGCAAAGAACTTTTGGTACAGGAGCAGCTACCAATTCTATAGATGATCTGAAAGATACCAATTGCATTTTGGTCATTGGGGCCAATCCGACTGATGCTCACCCAGTAACGGGTGCTAAGCTCAAACAGTTTGCTATGAAGACAGGAAATGTCTCTATCGTCTTAGATCCTCGACGCACAGAAATAGCGCGTTATGCGACCCATCATATTGCATTGAGACCAGGAACAAATGTTGCAGTACTGAATATGATGATGTACTATATTATTAAGGAAGGTTTAGCGGATGATAACTTTATTGACAATAGAACAGAGGGCTTTGAAGATTATAAAAAGGAATTATTTAATATAGATTTAAATAAACTAGAAAAAATAAGCGGCGTAGATAGAGAGGAGATTAGACAAGCGGCTATTGCTTATGCTTCAGCACCCAATGCTATGTCGTTTCATGGACTTGGAGTTACCGAACATAGCCAAGGAACATTTACTGTAATGCAAATTGCTGATCTAGCTTTAATGACTGGGAATATAGGTAGGAGAGGTGTAGGAGTAAATCCTCTGAGAGGTCAAAACAATGTGCAAGGGAGTGCAGATATGGGTGTGCAACCGCATCAAGGTGCAGGCTATATGGATATCACTAACCCTGAGGTAAATGCACGATATAATACATTCTATGGAGTCGATGTACCGAGCCACATTGGCTACAAGATTCCAGAAATGTTTGATGCTGCACTAGAAGGTAAATTAAAAGCTATTTGGATCATAGGTGAAGATGTAGTACAGACTGATCCAAATACACAGAAAGTGATTAAAGCACTCAATAATACAGATTTAGTAATAGTCCAGGAGTTATTTATGACAGAAACAGCCCTACAAGCTGATATCATTTTACCCGGCGCATCTTTTTTAGAAAAAAGTGGAACATTTACCAATGGTGAGCGAAGAGTACAGGCAGTACGTCAAGTAGTAGAGCCAATTGAAGGTGCCAAAGTAGATGGACAGATCCTCGTAGATATAATGAATAGAATGGGATATGCGCAACCTGATTATGAGGCGGCTACAATGTTAGATGAAATCAATCAAATTGTTCCATTTTTCGCTGGGATCACTTGGGATAGACTAGGTAATAATGGCTTACAATGGCCAGTAGCTCTGGATGGAACAGATACACAAATACTACATCAAACGGAATTCAAAATAGGCAAAGGTCAATTTATTTTCAATAATTGGAGAGAGACAGAAGAATTGGTATCTCATGCCAAAGACTATCCCTATATTCTAACTACCAATAGAGAACTAGAGCATTATAATTGTGGAGCGATGACACGAAGAACTGGTAATGTAGAAATATTGAAGGATGACTATTTGATGATCAATCCTGAGGATGCAACAAAGCATTTTATTTCTGAAGGTGATTATGTATGTCTAGAAAGTCCAAGAGGTAAGGTAGATGTCAAAGCTAAGATTACTAATCAAGTGAAATCTGGTGTAGTTAGTACCACTTTCCACTTTCCAGAGATAATGATCAATAATATTACTGGAGATGTACATGATAGTGAAGCCATGTGTCCAGAGTATAAAGTGGTAGCTGTTAAAATTAGAAAGAGTAAAGGAAAGTTTAAGCAGTTAGCAGAGGTATAAGGTAGTATTGATGAATAAATTAATATATGAATTGACTAATTATACAATATTGTACTGCTTGTAATAAGCATTTTGTAAAGTATTCTTAGTAGTGAAACAAAGTACAAGTGATAGATTCAGACGAATTGAAAAAAGACAATGCTTTTTGGACTACTTGTATTGATTGCCAAGGTCGTGGTAAAAAAAGTCGTAAGCTTCGCAAAAAAGTAAAACTTGCATTCCAAAAATCATTGGAGCAGTTTGAAAAATCTAATAGCGGAGCTTCGCCACTAGTTCGACCAAAGAGAAGTCTAGTTAAATGTGAGACTTGCAAAGGGACAGGTTTACTTCCTTCAACAAGTCCTCCTAAAACAGATACAGAAAATTATCCAAATGTAGTAATTATAGGCGGAGGAATTGGAGGAGTTGCGTTGGGAGTAGCTTGTTTGCACCGTGGCATCCCTTTTACCCTATATGAACGAGATAGTAACTTCGATGCAAGATCTCAAGGCTATGGACTAACATTGCAGCAGGCGAGTAAGGCAATAGAGGCATTGGGTATCCTTTCGCTTGAAGAAGGCGTGATATCAACAAAACATATAGTACATACTACAGAAGGAAAAGTAATCGGTGAATGGGGCATGAGACAGTGGAGCCAATTCGATACAAAGAAAACTCCTAAGCGTACCAATATACATATTTCTCGTCAGTCGCTACGATTGTCACTTCTCGAGCAACTCGGCGGCCATGAAGCGGTGCATTGGGGTCATCATTTAATAGATTATAAAGAATGTGAGGGTGGAGGTGTTGATCTTACTTTCGAAGTAGATGGAGCTGTGAAAATCGCCAGGGCAGATCTTGTAGTTGGAGCCGATGGTATTCGTAGTACTATGAGAAGATTGTTGGTTGGTGATGATATCACTCCTTTACGTTACCTAGATTGTATTGTTATATTAGGTATTTGCCCACTTTCTGCTCTCGGTGAACTTGAAAGTCCTTTACTGGACTCTGCTACAGTATTTCAAACTGTCAACGGCAATGAGAGGATTTATATGATGCCTTTTGATTCAAATACAATAATGTGGCAATTGAGCTTTCCTCTGTCTGAAGATGAGGCTAAACATTTGAGTGCACAAGGTCCTCTGGCAATCAAAGAAGAAGCTTGCAAAAGAACTCAGTGGCACGATCCGATTCCTCAGATTATAGAAGCCACACAAGAAACTCTGATTTCTGGCTATCCAGTATATGATCGAGCACTACTCACTACAGAATTGATGGAGAAAGGTAAACAGATTACCTTAATAGGAGATGCAGCACATCCTATGAGTCCATTCAAAGGGCAAGGAGCCAACCAAGCATTATTAGATGCTCTATCATTGGCGAGAGGTATTGCAAAAGGATGTCAAGCTTATTCTAAATGGAGAGAAAGAGGAGTGAGAAAAAGTATATTAACAGAGTTTGAAACTGAAATGTTAGATCGCAGTGCTACTAAAGTACAGGATTCAGCAGATGCCGCAAAGTTTCTACATTCTGATATAGTACTTTATGAAGGGAATGAACCTAGAGGGAAATGTTTGAAGAAGTAACATCTTTAAAATTGATTATTTCTGCATATTTAATTCCAATAATAATGGTAAGTAGGACTTAATTAGATCATAATTATTCAATTTAGTATCTCATAACAGATTAGTCACGTCGTTTCCATTCCACTAATTATCACTTTAAATAGCAATATGTATGGGTAATCGAATTGGCAAACTACCTTTACACCAGAATATACGACTATGACATCATTCTCAGAACTAGGACTCAGTAAAGGCTATATAAAAAGCCTGGAAGAACTCAATATCATAAATCCAACTGAAATTCAGGAAGAAGTAATACCTCTACTACTTGGAACAAAGACGGATTTAATAGGCTTGGCGCAGACTGGCACTGGTAAAACAGCCGCATTTGGGTTACCTATGTTAAATTCAATCAATCCTACTAAATCAGAAGTGCAAGGCCTGATCATCGCTCCAACACGTGAGTTGGTACAACAGATCAAAAAGCAGCTCTTTAAATTTACTAAGTACATAGATGAGAAGATTTTTGTTGAAGGAGTATACGGAGGAGAGAAAATAGAAAAGCAAATAAAATCATTAAGAAGACCAACTCATATTATAGTTGCTACACCTGGACGACTAATCGATCTGTTAGAGCGTGTAGCCGTAGATATTCGTAATGTAAAAACATTAGTACTTGATGAAGCAGATGAAATGCTAAGTATGGGTTTTGAAGAGGACATAAGTAAAATCCTAAAATACAATACGGATAAGAGAAATATTTGGCTGTTTTCTGCTACTATGCCAGATGATGTGAAAAAGATCGTAAACAACTACATGTCTATTGATGTCGTACGAGTAGAAGTCAATAAAAATGCACAAGTCAATAAAAACATTTCGCATCATTATATACATACCCAGATAGAAGATAAGCTATATCTAATTGAAAAGATACTAAAGCAAAGACAGAAGGAGAGAGGTATTATATTTTGTAAAACTAAAGCAGGAGTAAGAGAGTTATCGAAACTGTTGCAAGCTAAAGGTTTTTCTGTGGATGCATTAGAAGGTGATATGCAACAAAAAGAACGTGACAAAGTAATGCGTGCTTTCAAAAATGAGAAGCTTCAATTTTTGGTATCTACAGATGTTGCAGCGAGAGGTATCGATGTGAGCAACCTCACTTTTGTGTTACATCATCAATTGCCAAATTTTATAAATTACTATACACATAGAAGTGGTAGAACGGCAAGAGCAGGTAAAACTGGACAGTCGATAGCCTTAATAATTCCTGGAGAAATGTCAAAAGTTATAGATGCGCAGAATAAATTAGGTATTAAATTTAGGGAAATGAAGATGTAATTCACTATCTGAAATCATTAGTAATAATATAAAGAAAATGGCTATAAGAATTAAAAAAAAAGGAATGTTAATCGAAAGACAATCTTTTTATTTTAGCTGACAGCTGATGTAGTCAATAAAACAGTTTTAACAAGTAGTATGAATAGATTTATATCAACAGTCCAGCAATCAGCAATCAGAGAAATAGTTAGAGAAATAGCTAAAGGGAATACTTGCTACATGAATAGGTATACTTCAAAAATCATAACTATTGATAATTCGATTGAAGATGTGGAGGAGATTACTGCTCAAAAACAAACTCAAATTGAGATAGAAAAAAATATAGAGAAGTTTGTAAAATTGAATAAGCTTAGTGAGAAAATTCAACTTATGATTATGAAAGATTTTCTAGATCAGGTTGTTGATAAGTCTGTTCGAAAAGAACTGTCCAACTCTTTGAAACGTAAAAGCCCAATTCGAAATTTTTATAGGGAAATAGAAAGCAATATGGAATTGAACCAACATTGGGCAAATTATAATACAAAAGAGAGTGAGAGGTGGGTTACAAATATTCTTGTGGATGCTTATAATTATTAAAAGTATAATAATAAGAGAAATAGGATTTAGAGATCGAATTCATCTTAATTTTATTAGTTAAAGTATTGTATTAATAACATTTTTTTTACTCTTTAGAATTATAGTTTTTAGTATCTAATGTCCATCCAAAATAAAATTTCTTGGCTTTAATTATCCTTTCTAAACATATAAGGAAATAATCCCGGATAATTTTTATAATAACCTTCAAGAATTATTTCTCCTGAGTGATTAGAGAGATACTCTACTAATTTTCGTGTATCAGTAATTTTAATGTTATTGATATGAGTGATGACATATCCAGGTTGAATGTTAGCCTTTCCTACTGTACTATTTTGATAAACACTTACCACCATGACACCATCAGTTGTATTTTTTGATAACTCTGAAGACGACAGATCTCTCAATTCAAATCCTAAATCAAGTAATACTTTATCTTTTCTTACAGCAACAAAGTCTGTACTGTTTAATGAATTTTTCAAAGTAACTTTAACGGTATTAATAAAACCCTTGCGTATATAGGATACGGTAATGATATCACCAGGTCTATGTCGTCCTATCTGTTCCATAAATTGTGATAGTGTATTAGTGTTCACATTGTCTACACTGAGTATGATATCTCCACCTAAAAGGCCGGCATCATAAGCAGCACTTCCTTTATTGACTAATGTGATAAATACTCCAGCTACAAAGGGTAGTCCACGCTCCTCGGCCATTTGGTTGGTTACACTTGCAATTTCTATCCCCATCCAGCCTCTTTGAACTACTCCATATTCCATTAGATCAGACACTACTTTACGAGCAAGATTCGAAGGCACCGCAAATGAGAACCCTTCGTACCTTCCACTCAACGTCATGATAGCCGTATTGATACCTATGAGTTCCCCTCTTGTATTGATAAGTGCTCCGCCACTATTTCCTAGATTTACAGCTGCATCCGTCTGTATAAATGACTCAATTCCTGATCTATCTTCAAATACATCTATATTTCGTCCTTTGGCACTTACGATTCCGGCTGTGACAGTACTTTGCAAGCGAAATGGATTACCTACGGCAATTACCCATTCTCCGACTTGTAGGGAATCACTATTTCCAAATAACAAATATGGCAACTGATCTACTTCTATCTTTAAGACCGCCATATCCGTCTGTTTATCATAACCGACTACCTGAGCAATAAATTCTTTTTTATTGTTGAGAGTTACCTCTACAATGTCTGCATCTTTTATTACGTGGTGGTTAGTAACTATGTATCCGTCTCTAGATATTATCACCCCTGATCCTGTAGAACTACTAAGGTCTCTGTTGAGGATATTTCCCCCTTCTAGTTTAGTTAAAGATCTAATAAATACTACTGCTTCTTTACTATTCTTAGCTGCTGATATAAAGTTAGTAGGTGTAGCAGATGCGTATAACTGCTGAAATCTAGGAGATAAATTGATCTCGCGTTCCGCAGTTTGCGTAGCTTTAATTAGCTGTGTTTCATAGATAATTTGCTGAGGCTGCACTAACATATGATAAGCACTTACTATAATAGTAGCAGTGATTAAAGAAGTACATGTGACTAAAAGAAGTAATTTAGAAGTATTCATATTAGTGTATCATATTTAAGCATTTGAGGTATACCAGTGCTCTGATAGTGTATGTATGGAATACGAAATCAACTAACTATAGTATATAATAACAAAACAAAAATAATACATTATGATGATATATAATGTGTAAAGTACTGATAAGTAGTAGTAATATAACAATAATTACAAATTTAAATGATCAGAAAGTTGGAAAATATAGCTAGTCGTTACAGATAAATTTGTAATGACTCGAATACTTTTGAGTAGATTAGCAAAAAGGCAATTATGGAAAATATTAAATTTTATAAATATCATGGTACTGCAAACGACTTCATTATGATAGAGGATCGTGATAAAAGTATAGAGAAGTTACTTACTCAAGATATGATAGCTACATGGTGTAGCCGAAAATTTAGTGTAGGGGCAGATGGGTTGATATTACTCCAAGAGGATAAAAAGTCTGATTTCTATATGAAATACTACAATTCAGATGGCAACGAAAGTTCTATGTGCGGCAATGGTGGTAGATGTATAAGCCAATTCGCTTATGATCAAGAGTGGATTGCGGGGCGAAGTATGCAGTTTATGGCTGTAGATGGCCTCCATCGTGCTATCATAGATGAAGAAAAAGTCTATCTCTCTATGATTTCAGTTCCGAGTGTATCTAGAGATGGTAAAGCCTATGTCATGAATACAGGATCGCCGCACTATGTAAGATTCGATAATCTACAAGAGATAGACATCGATCAAGAAGGAAAAACCATTAGATACAACAGTACTTACAATTCTGAAGGGATCAACGTAAATATCGCAGAAATTAAAAAGAATCTTGTAAGTATGCAAACTTACGAAAGAGGAGTAGAAGCTGAGACATTTTCATGTGGTACAGGAACCGTAGCCGTTGCGATCTCAAGTCTATTGGACACCAATCAACCCAATGGTCAATACGAAGTAAAGATCAGTACTAAAGGTGGGCAACTATCTGTAAGATGTAAAAAACACGAAGATGCCTTCGTAGATATCTATTTGATAGGACCATCGGTTAGAGTATTTGAAGGTATATTGTATTTTTCAAAGGATTCAATTGCACTTCTATAAAATATGCCAACATTATGCATTCTAACTTTCGTGAATAATTTCATCAATGAGAATAGAATTTGTAGAAATTTTTTATCTATGACTTATATCAATAGTTTTATTAAGTAGGTTATTATTTATCCTTCTGTATGATTGATATTCGATTATACATATAGAGCCGTTTATACCATTCAAACTATATATGTTTTTGGCATAAGATCAACCAACGACAAAAATAGTTTGACAGAATGATCAAGAAAATGAACTGAATATTTAAATAAAAATGAGCGTAAAAATTCTACTCTCTGTATTAACTACCAATCTATAATACTCAGCTGCCTACTAAATTTCAGCATTAACTCTTGCATTCATTAATTCGGATAAGGCATGAAGATCATTTTGTGCTTTTGCAACCTTTATTCCAGCATCATAAATTTCTAAGGCTTTTTCAATTTCATCTATCTCAGTATATATATGGGCTAGATGGTAGTACAGACCAACATATTCGGAATCTTCTTTTCTAAGCAATTCAAATTTTTCAATAGCAGTTTTCAGATTATTTAATTTCTCATACTCTTTAGCAATTGCATATTTTACAAAGCTATCATCAGAATCTTCAGCTAATATTGATTTAAGGTATTCGAGTCTTTGGGAAGTAGCGGTCATATAGGAAGTGTTAGTTTAATTTGCAAATCTAGAGTAATATTATTGCTAAACATCTAAAATCAAGAGGCTATTTCATGACTAATAAATAGCCTCTCACTATATTAAAAAGTTTCTATAAGAACATTGAAAAATTTAGCGTGAATGTACCGCTGCCATCTGCATCTCCAGCAAATATGCCTAACGACGGTTCTAAATTGATGTTATCTGCTAATCTAATTCCATACCCGACTGATATTGTACTGTATTCTATACTTTCCGAATCGCCATTACCCGTTGTCAATGCTCCTAAGCTAAATTCAATAGGTACCTTTCCTACTATGTAATACTTCGCTCCTAAAGCCAAAGAAGATATTCTATCATCTCTATCTCCTAGGTTAGTGCAACTAAGTTTTATTGCGAAATTTTGACTTAAAAAGTAACCTCCATTAAATCCAAATCCTGAAAATGATTCATCTTTATCTCCTATGCTAGTAAGACCTGTACCGCCACCAATTGGTATTCCTCCGATCAAATTATATCCTGTTTCTATCAGTACTCTACCTTTTCTATTAAATGTCTCCTGATCTGAGTTGTTGTTACTCTGGTTATCATTCTGCGCAGATATTAAGTTAGCTGTGAATACAACTACCAATATTACAAGTAGTTTTTTCATTTCTTTAAATTTTTTATATAGCTTAAATTATAAAATATTCTTTATTTTTTTTTCTCATGTTTGTGACAAACAAAAATGTATTTCTCTTTTTTATCAGTTTAAGTATTATTCATCAATTATTCAACAAATATCACTTTATCACTTTCATCATAGTAGTCTGCTGCCCTTTTTATTTTTTTTAACGTTAGCTTCTTTTACCAGTAACTAAATACTATAATTTTCTTAAAAATTTAACTCTGAGTTAAGTTTTAAGAAATGGTGTATATTTGTTAAATATTATTAGAACGGATAGTTTGTGAATATGACATTTGAATAGCAATATTACTGGTCAATCAACTTATATTTGCGTACAGAGTTAAGATAATAGATTAAATATATAATATGAAGTTGTTAGTATGTATAAGCAGAACACCTGAGACGACTGCAAAAATTAGTTTTACGGATAATGATACTCAGTTCAATACGGAAGGAGTACAGTATATCCTCAACCCATTCGATGAGTGGTACGCATTAGTCAGAGCTATAGAGCTCAAGGAGAAATATGGAGGGACTGTGACTGTGATTAATGTCGGTGGAGCATCAAGCGACATCATTATTCGGAAAGCCCTCTCTATAGGAGCTGATGATGCAGTTAGAGTAGATACAGAGGAAGTGGGATCAGCATTTTTCGTAGCAAAGCAAATTGCTGCTCATGCTGAAAGTGCAGGTTATGATATGATATTTACTGGAAAAGAGACAATCGATTATAATGGATCAGAGGTAGGAGCAATGGTAGCTGAGATTTTAGATCTTCCATACGTATCTTTTGCATCTCATCTTGAAATGGAAGGCGATATTGCTGTAATCACTAGAGAGATAGAAGGTGGAGTAGAAGTAGCGGCGGTCACTGGGCCATGCGTTTTGTCAGCGGCTAAAGGATTAGCAGAGCAGCGTATACCTAATATGAAAGGTATTATGATGTCAAAGCGTAAGCCCCTCAATTTAATACCAGTAGTAGAAGCTAATGCTCATTTAGAGGCCGTGAAATATGTGCTTCCAGATGCTAAGACAGGAGTGAAACTTGTAGATCCTGATGATATGGAAGAACTAGTAAGACTTCTACACCAAGAAGCTAAGGCGATATAATCGTTTTGTTCCTTTAATCATCACATTCATTATAAAAAGATAAAAACATAGATATATCATGGCAGTTTTAGTATTAGCCGAATCAATAAAAGGAAAATTCAAAAAGACAGCTCAAGAGGCAGTTTATTACGCATCTAAGTTAGCGGCACAAAAGGGAAGCGAATGCGTAGCTCTCGTACTGGGTACTAGTGTAAACCCATCTCAACTAGGCCAGTTTGGTGCCACAAAAGTATTACATGATGCTAATGGAGTTTTTGACAATGTAGATAGTCAGCAGTATGCTGCAGCAATATCTAGTCAAGCGACAGCTATTGGTGCAACTCACGTGGTTATTGCTGCAACTAGCACAGGAAAATCCATCATTGGAAGAGTTGGTGTAAGGTTAGATGCTGGAGTAGTAAGTAGTGTAAATGCTTTACCATCTGACGATAATATATTCAGCAAAGGCGTATTCTCTGGTAAAGCGACGGTATACAATAAAGTAACATCTGATGTGACTGTACTTTCCTTAATGGGTAACTCATTACAATTCACTGCAGAAGGTGGTGATGTAGATGCAGTTTCGGTATCTATTGATGTGCCAAAGTCTAAAGTAGTTGTAAGAGAGCAGAAGACACTAGACGGTATAGTACCGTTACCAGAGGCTGAGGTTGTAGTATCAGCAGGTCGTGGTATGAAAGGTCCAGAAAACTGGGGTATCATAGAAGAATTAGCACAAGTACTAGGAGCGACAACAGCTTGCTCTCGTCCTGTAGCTGATATCGGATGGAGACCTCACCATGAGCACGTTGGACAGACTGGTGTAGCCATAAAACCTAACCTATATATTGCCGCTGGAATCTCAGGTGCGATTCAGCACCTTGCAGGTGTCAATAGTTCTAAAGTAATCTTAGTAATCAATAAAGATCCAGAAGCACCATTCTTCAAAGCAGCAGACTATGGAGTGGTTGGAGATCTCTTCGAAGTTGTGCCGATGCTTACAGAGGCATTGAAAAAATTTAAGCTAAATAGCTAATTACGAGATTTTGCATTTACTTTGCAATTTAATTATTAGAGCTTTAAGATTAATTGGATTTTAAGTGATCACATAGCCCTCTATGAAAAAAATAGAACTCAACATAGTAGCACTTTCGCATAGTGTGACACAATCGCATAATTATGCCGTTGTATTAGGTGAACTAGAAGGTAAACGTAGACTGCCTATTGTTATTGGTGGTTTTGAAGCCCAGGCGATTGCTGTAGCAATAGAAAATATGACACCTAATCGTCCACTGACTCATGATCTATTTAAAAATGCATTCGACGGTTTCAATATCGAAGTCAAAGAGGTCGTAATCAATAATTTATTAGATGGTATTTTTTATGCTCAACTTGTTTGTGAAGGCCCTCTAGGAACAGTCGATGTAGATAGTCGAACTTCAGATGCTATAGCCATGGCGGTAAGATATGGGTGTCCAATTTTTACTTATGAATTTATAATGGAAAATGCCGGAGTTATATTAGATGACAAGGAGGAAGAAGAAATATCCGGAGACTCTAAAACTGAAAAAATATCTAAAGTAAACGAACCAGATTCATACGAATCTTATACTGTAGGGGCACTGAATAAAATGCTTGAAGATATTCTCAATAACGAAGACTATGAGAAAGCAGCGAAAATAAGAGACGAAATTAACCGAAGAAAAGCTAATTAGGTCAACCCTCTAACATCGCTATAATAGTATCATATCCTTTATTCTTGGCAAGATCCAAAGCAGTATTACCTTCCTTATCTTTTATTAATTTATTAGCTCCTTTATCCAATAGATATTTTACCATATCCACCTTATTGTAATTAGCTGAAAATGCAAGTGCCGTTGTACCATTCATATTGGTATCATCTAAGTTTGCTCCTGCAAGTATTAGAATATCCGCATATTCTTTGGCTTCTTTGAAGCATACACCCATTAATGCTGTATTTCCTGATCCATCCTTAGCATTGATATCTATATTTTGCGTAAGAAGTATTTTGGTGATACGCAGTGCTCCCATATAGGTAGCCATTATTAATGGCGTAAATCCTCTAGCATCGGTAACATTAAGGCAGTTGGGATTTACAGCGATCATTGCATGCAAAGCCTCAACATCATCTGCCTTTATAGCATCGAATATTTTCATAGTAAAATTTTTAATCTTATTATATGTAACTATGTATTAAATTTATTTAGAAAATTTATAAGTCAACGAACTCAGATTTGCTACTATTCTATCGATATTTGGATTACTCACTACGTTTTAAGAAAAACAAAGTTCGTTATATCATTTGCGAGGAAATTTTTGATTTAGATTAGGTGCCGAAATGAAACTAATTACCTGATGTCTTCTATAAAAGTAAGCTCTACCATGAACCTTGTCTCCAAGGCTCCTAAAGAATTAGCTACTTTTTTGGGCATTAT
>ERZ1046568.2004-NODE-2004-length-13802-cov-11.332509_pt1 | contig 13802 bp, 14 predicted proteins | sample MGYA00383092_ERZ1046568 | MGnify/ENA primary metagenome ERZ1046568 (study PRJEB29581, sample SAMEA5548362) | metagenome | biome: marine; feature: coastal; material: water | depth 1 m | study: Short-term variability in the microbial, nano- and picoplankton... | reverse complement strand
TGAATACCATTCTTTACACAAACCTTCTTTGTTGCCATTCTTAAAACTGCCCTCAAACTTTTTATTTCCTTTTTTATCCCAAACACTTGAAATACCCTCGAGCACTCCGTTTTTAAAGTTTAACTCAGAAATTAAATTACTTTTTTTATTACTCCAAAATGCGGTCAAACCATCAAGTTTTCCATCATTGAAACTAAACTCAGCATATTGACACATTTCCTTTGAATATACTTTAAGTAAAATCAAACCTTCCATAAATTCTTCAATCACATATTTAGAATTATCCGTTTTTTGAATTTCAGACGAAAAGACAAAGGGATAAGGCAAATTATTACTTAATACTATACCAGTAAATGGATCTTTACTTTTTTCATAACAAACAATTCCATCATATAATTTAACCTTTTTTGCTTTTACCAATTTTTGGGCTAGAACACTATTTAAACAGCAAAAAAATACTGTTAATAGACCTAAAATTCTTAATCTTTTCATCCTTTCAAAACTACTAAAACTTGATTACTCTTCAATGCCCTTACAGTATGTGTAAACACCTTCAAATCCATTATCTACTATGAATAAGTAGAAAATATGATTCGTCTCAACCAAATAGAATAGTCTTAAGTTGATATATCTCATTGAGGTTATCGTAAAAAGAGTTCGAGAATGGAATATCAAGGGGTACAATTTAAAGCCTCCACTGGTCCAGTCGAGGTTTTTTTTTATCTATGCACTCAATATGGCAACATTTTACATACTCTACTCTTCCTCTCTTGACAAGTTTTACGCAGGCAGCTCAACAGATTACGAGATGCAACTGCGTCAACACCAAAAAGGTCACTTCCCGAAAGGATTCAAAACAGAAACTTCAGATTGGGAGCCATATTGTGTAATAGACAATATACCTCTAGACACTGCCAATAGAATTGTGAAACACACCAAAAAGAATAAATCCCGTGACTACTACAAAAGTCTCAAAGAGAATACCTCCATTCGAGAAAATCTGATACAGGAGCTTAGCTCCCATCGCAGAAACAATCCCATTTAAGCAATTCCTGCTGCCGGGTCTTACAAAACCTTGACTCAGGTTTTATTAACTTCGTGCAGGCATGTGCTATGACATTAAAACATCATTGGAAAAGCAACTCAGACGAGCACTATTAGACGACGACTCTAAAAGTACTACTGAGATATTAGAAAAACTAAAGATATTCAGTGAAGACGATATCACGCTTCAGGTTTTGATCACCCAAACATGATTATCTATAAACAATACGATCCACAGACACCTTGTATAGCAACTTGGGGATTAGTACCTGAATGTACTATTGATGCTGAATCCATTTGGAATAAAACTCTAAATGCTAGAGGAGAGACGCTTTTTGAAAAACCATCTTTCAAAGATTCCATTGCTCAAAAGAGGTGTATTATTTTTCTTGAAGGATTCTATGAACACCACCATAAAAATAGGAAGACATTCCCTCACTTCATTAGATTGGCAGATAAGGAAATATTTGCCGTAGCTGGGCTCTATACCCAATGGGAGAACTCTAAGACAAACGAACCATTGACTACATTTACCATAGTCACTACTCAGGCCAATGGCTTAATGCAAAAAATCCACAATAACCCTAAACTGAAAGAGCCTAGGATGCCTTTAATATTAGATGAAAAGCAACAAGAAAAATGGCTAGAAGGCAAGTGGTCTGACTCTGCGGAGATTGAAGCTTTCTTAGCTCCCTACAATGAAAAGGACATGGATGCATACACCGTAGCTCCATTGAGAGGGAAAAACACTGTGAAGAATAATCCAAATGCTAGTCAACCTAAAAAATATTCTGAATTAGAAGTAGAACAGTTAGATCTCTTTTAAGTTATTCCTGATTTATAAGTCTCTAGGCAGCGTTCACGAGCCACTTTGTGCTCTACCATTGGCTCAGGATAGCCAAATGAAAAATACTCTGGTACCCACTTTTTTACATATTTTAGTTCCTTATCGAACTTTTTTAGCTGCGATTCTGGATTAAATACCCTAAAATAAGGAGATGCATCACACCCTGTACCGGCAGCCCACTGCCAATTTCCGTTGTTAGCGGACAAATCATAGTCCAATAGCTTTTTAGCAAAGTAAGCTTCACCCCATCTCCAATCTATGAGAAGGTGTTTACACAAAAAACTAGCAACGACCATACGCACTCGATTATGCATATAACCCGTAGCGTTGAGCTCTCTCATACCAGCATCCACCATTGGATACCCAGTATTTCCTTCACACCACGTTTTGAATTCGTCCTCATTATTTCTCCATTGTATACCATCATACTTTCTTCTGAAGTTGCTTGACTGTACGTGAGGAAAGTGATAAAGGATTTGCATAAAAAACTCTCGCCAAATCAATTCGCTCAGAAACACATCACTCTTCTCTCTTACACTATGTACTAACTCTCTGATACCAATAGTACCAAATCTCAGATGTGGACTTAGATAACTTGTGCCATCTCTTGCAGGAAAGTTTCTAATATCTTCATAGTCTTTTACATCCTTGAGTGTGTAGGGTTTAACTTTGATATCCGAAGGGACAAAACCCATACTATTCAATGAAATAAGCCCGTCAAGCACTTCGTAATAACCCTTGAAATCTTCTGATTTAATAGGCAAATGATCTTCCGGATGAAAGTGCTCTAACCATTTATTCTTATAAGGTGTATAAACAGTATATGGAGTGCCATCTCCCTTTAGTACATCATTCATCTCGAAGATGACTTGGTCTTTTGATAATTGAAATGATATGCCTTGCGATTCCAACAAACTTTGGACTCTAGAATCTCTTTTCGGAGCATAAGGTTCATAGTCTCTATTGGCGTATACCTTTTCAACATTATAGGACTGAATAATCTCTTTCCAGATATCTACAGGCTCACCATAAAAACATTTTACACCACTTCCATATTTTTTCAATTGATCATTAATATCAGATAACTTTTCGCGAATAAAACTCACTCTAGCATCAGCTTCTTCCAACTCATCAAGAATCCGTTTGTCAAAAATGAATACAGGTAACACCTTTTTACCAGATTTCTGAGCAGCAAGTAAACCTGTGTTATCCGATAACCTTAAGTCCCTTCTAAACCAAAAGATAGAGATAGTGTCCATGTGTTAAACATAAACGATTAGTCGATGGGAATGTTTGAGAACAAACTAAAAACTACAGTATGTATTCTTCTCCACGATGTGGGATCTCAACTTTAGTTTTGAGACTATTTGGTAGTGCATCACTAAGTTCTATCATAGCGTGTTCCTCACCGTGAACAAAAAATATTTTTTCTAAATCCGAATTATCCGAAGCATTGAAGTAATCCTGTAGACCTATTGTATCCGGATGTGCACTGAAAACATCCGTCTGAAGAATATTGGCAAAAACGTATTTATCGCTTCCTTTAATTCGTATAGTACTATGACTTTCTAGAAGTTTAGCTCCTAATGTACCGGGAGAGCAGAACCCTGCAATCATAATTGTACAAGCCGGGTTTTGGATGTGGTCATTGATATGTTGCTGTATCCTACCACCTTCTAGCATTCCCGCAGATGAAACTATTATACAAGAATCACGATAGAACTCCATATCTTCAATATCATTATCATCTTCTACCAAATGAAGACTCTTAAAGTCAAATAAATTCCCATCCTCACTCTTATAAGCTTTTGCTTCATCATTCAAGAAATGAGCAAAACGATTATGGATTTGAGAGCTTGCCAGTGCTAATGGACTATCTGCAAAAACTCTTACAGGTGGGAGCTTACCTTCATTAAATAGTTTTTTTAAGGTAAATAGTACGGATTGTGTTCTGCCTACACTGAAAGCAGGAATAATTAATCTCCCTTCTTGATTTACACAAGCTTGTGTTACTCGTTCTAACAATACTTCCTCTGCACTTCTTGTTTCCTTATGTTTTCTATTACCATAGGTAGTCTCCGTGATTAAATAGTTCAGACCTTCCATAGGTACTGGATCTACTATGAGCTTGCTACCTGGATTTCCCAAATCGCCTGTAAAACCGACAACCTTTGTCTCACCTCTTTCTTCAATCTCAAATCGTATGCTTGCCGCACCAATTATATGACCCGCTTCGTGCAAAGTGAAACTCACGTTTTCATACAATTGAAACTTTTCATAGTAATTGACTGTCAGGACTTGTGATACCGAGTCTTTAACCTCCTTGTATCCAAATAATTTTATGCCTCTTTTGCGTTTGCTATTATTATTTTGAATGTTCACAGAGTCATTCCATAAACTCTCTAGAAGATAGGCCGTGGGTTCTGTGCAGATTATTTCACCTTTGAATCCTTGTTTTACCAAATTAGGGATATTGCCACTGTGATCTATGTGTGCGTGTGTAAGAATAAGTACGTTTATATCCTTTGAATCAAAAGGAAAACGAGCATTAATCTCCTTATTTGTTTTGTCCTCATAATCTATACCACAATCTATGAGAATAGTATAACCGTTTTCCAATTCTAATAAGTGCATGCTACCCGTGACTTGCCTAGCAGCTCCCCAACATGTATACTTCATCTTTCTTCTTATTCCTATCGTGCAATAATAAGTTTAGAATAACTTTTTGTAGCATTCTCTTTGTCTGAAATCTCTAAGAAATAAATTCCATTAATTAAGTTAGATATCTCAACTCTTGGATTACCTCTGAGACTGATTATTTGAATCACTTTTCCTCTTTGGTCAATGATGTTCAATTCACCAAAATTGCTATCTGTATTCAACAATGTAAAGTAATCACTTGCAGGGTTAGGAGATACTGCAAACTTTCTTCTTTCATTTGTTTTTACACCTACGATGGTTTTTACCTGACTAAAATGCAGAACTGCAGCTAATGAACCTTTTATAACCTCCGTAGTAGCTTCTACATCCATATTTGCAGTAACATCATTAGCTGTATGATAATTGGGGTCATTACTCTCCTGATAAAGTCCAGTAATCACATATCCTGACTCCTCAAAAGGAATATAGTCTGTGCTAAACGCACGACCAATTACAGGAGTTAAATTGGTATATAAGCCGACAATATTTGCTAATGTATCGGTCACTCTAGAAGACTTCTCATTATTTTCAATCCCATTTCGTGATTCATCACGCTCACAAGTGATTTTAGAATTATCCAAACCTTTAGTTCCTCCTAACTGATCTAGATTAAACATAAGTAATATGTCATCGCTATCCTGGATCGAACTATCTACATAGTGATAGCTGCCTAGAAATCCTTGCTCCTCAGCACCAAAGTTTATAATCCTCACCCCATATCGTGTTTGTGCTTTTTTTAATAAACGAGCGATTTCAAGGGTAGCTACTACCCCACTCCCATTGTCATTGGCACCTGGACTTGGTGATTTAGAATCATAGTGTGCTCCCACAATAATCCACTTATTATTATCAGTGCCTTCATGCTCTACCATGAGATTTGTAGACTTAGCATTCCCAGCTGTAAAAGTATCTACTTCAGGTCGATACCCGAGTAGCTCATATCTCTCAACTAACCACTTTGTAGCACTATCGAAAGCAAGAGTCCCCGTATTTTTAATTCCAATCCTCTCATAATCGTAAATTTGATACAGAACTGAATCTACCTCATTTACCAAACGAGATAGATCTTCTCTAAACACTTGTGAGTGCACAAAAACACCATGGGTGAACAGTATTATGAAAATAAATACTCTCTGCATTGATTCGAAGATACTGAAATATTGAGATTCAATACCTTATCCTCAGGCAAGAAGTCTGCAATTTTTTCTGGCCATTCCACAAAGCAAAGATTTCCAGATTCTGTGTATTCGAAAAAACCTAAATCATCAATTTCCTCTGGAGTATTTAACCTGTAAAGATCAAAATGGTAAGATTCTTTTTCACTTTGACGATAAGTGTTTACTATCGAAAAAGTAGGGCTATCAACACTGTTTTTATCATATCCTAAATGTGATAGATATTCCTTCACAAATGTGGTTTTACCCGCACCTAAATCGCCTTTAAGTAACAAGATATTAGCTTTATCATCAGATAGTCGAGAATCCAACCAATTCCACATTTCCGAAAAATCAGCATCCAATTTACAATATGAAAATTTCATTTTATTTAGGTTCTAAAACTACAAGCGGAATCATCATCTCTTCCATGGATATACCACCGTGTTGGAAAGTGTCTTTATAGTATTTAGCGTAGTGATTTAGATTATTAGGATAAACAAAAAAGTCGTTCTCTTTGCTAAAAATAAATCTACTACTCATGTGTTGCTTTGGCAACCTAGCATCATCAGGATTCTCAATTTCAAACACCTCTTTAGCCTCATAGGTCATCCTCCTAGCAGTTTTGTATCTGAGATTTGTGGTTGTGTCTTTGTCACCCTGCATTTTTACAGGATGATCTACTCTAACAGAGCCATGGTCTGTGGTGATCACTACTTTAATACCTTTCTCAGCTAGATACTTAATAGCTTCGAATAACGGCGAATGCTCAAACCAACTTCTTGTGAGTGCTCTATAAGCTGACTCATCTTCTGCAAGCTCTCTGACTATTTTACTGTCTGTACGAGCATGAGATAGGGTATCTATGAAATTGTAAACAATAGTCACAAACTCTTCATTCACTAAATTCGGTAACTTTTCTACCATCTGTTTAGCATTGTTGAGATTAGTAACCTTGATATACTTCGACTCGTATCCTGTTCTCAACCTCTGGAGCAAGTCATTTAAAAAGAAAGATTCGTGTAAGTTTTTGCCTCCTTCATCTTCGTCATTACTCCATTTATCTCCAAATCGTTTTTCAATATCTGCTGGCATTAAGCCACTGAATATTGCATTCCTGGCATATTGAGTCGTAGTAGGAAGAATACTCATATACATATCTTCACTGACCGTTCTGTAGTAATCATTAATTTCTTGCTGTATGATTCTCCACTGGTCAAATCGCAAATTATCTAACAAAAGAAAAAAGAATGGTTCACCTTTTTTCTTGTGTGGCAATATCCCTCGCTTCATCAAATTGTGAGACATCATAGGAGCCTCATCATTATCCGCGGCTGCTGATATGAACTTGATGTAGTTCTTATTGATATACTTGCTAAATTCCCTATTCCCGTCCTGCTTCTGAGTTTTCAAGATTTCCTCCATCCCTGTCTCTTCAGAACTGGCCATTTCTATTTCCCAATAAATCAGCTTTTTATACATTTCCTTCCACTTAGGCCAATCCATATAATCCATAAAAGCCATTCCAATATTTCTAAAGTCTTGCTGGTAGCGTTGTGTCACACTTTCTGTTTGAAGCCTTTTGGTATCAATCAGTTTTTTTATGGTACTAAGAATTTGTCTTGGATTTACAGGTTTTATGAGGTAATCCGCTATTTTACTACCAATAGCGTCCTCCATTATATGATCTTCTTCACTTTTTGTAATCATAACCACAGGAAGATTTCCTTCATATTCCTTTATGATTCTTAATGCTTCTAACCCAGAAATTCCTGGCATATTTTCATCCAAAAACACCAAATCAAAGTGGCCTTCTTTTACCTTCTCAGTAGCATCTAATCCATTGGTCACCGTGGTCACGTCATATCCTTTTTCTTCAAGAAAGAATAAGTGAGCTTTTAAGTGATCGATTTCATCATCTGCCCATAGAATTTTGATATTGTTCATATAATTGGTTTTGCTATTTTACCTTTGCTCAAACTAAGGAAGTATTGTCTTGCAAAGCAAGTATTATTTCAACTGATAAAACAACATTTTATTTCATCCATTGAATAAAAAGAAAATATTAAATGACCCAATTTATGGGTTCATTACCATACACCACGATATTATTTTTGATTGCATCCAACTTCCGGAGTTCCAACGCTTACGGAGAATAAAGCAATTGGGCTTAACTAGTTTGGTATATCCTGGTGCTCAGCACACTCGATTTCAACACGTAATAGGTGCCATGCACTTAATGGACATGGCTGTTAAAAGTCTGCGGTCAAAAGACATAGAAATCAGTCAAGAAGAAGAAATTGGTGTATTACTTGCCATTTTACTTCACGATATTGGACACGGACCTTTTTCACATAGCTTAGAGCATACGATTTTAGAGGGTGTAAACCACGAGCATATATCAAGTGTGTTAATGCAACGTATAAATGAGAAGATGTCTGGTAAACTGGATCTGGCTATAGAAATATTTGAGAATCGTTACCCCAGAAAGTTTCTTCATCAACTAGTAAGCAGTCAGCTTGATATGGACCGACTTGATTATCTTAGAAGAGATAGTTTCTACACAGGTGTTTCGGAAGGCACAGTAGGTATTGAGCGAATTATTCAAATGCTTAATGTAAAGGATAACCAACTTATTGTAGACCAGAAAGGAATCTATTCAGTCGAAAAATTTCTTATGGCCAGAAGATTCATGTACTGGCAAGTATATCTACACAAAACTTCAATCGCTGCAGATCATCTTATGCTCAGCATATTACAGAAAGCAAAAGCAATTTTGACTGAAAGAAACGACTTATTTGCAAGTCCGTATTTGAAATACTTTCTCACTAAAAATGTGACTCAAGAAGATTTAAATGATGATGAGGTTATTTTCAATTTCTGCAACTTGGACGACAACGAAATATTAGGAGCTATTAAGGTCTGGCAGCACTCTTCAAACAAAACCTTAGCAATGATGTGTCAAATGCTGATAAACAGAAATCTTCCGAAAATATCCATAAGTGATAGTCCAATATTTGCAGAAGAACTAAAAAGTAAAAAGAAGGAAGTATTAGAAAAACTGAATATCAATGAAGATGAATTGGATTACTTCATCACTACTGGAAAACTGACGAACAGTGCATACTCCGTTGAAGGCGACAGTCTCAAAATAGGAATGAAAAACGGAGAGTTAAAAGAACTCACCCAAACTTCCGAAATCTACAATCTTTCGGTAGAGAACAAACCTCAAGTTAAATATTTTATTACCTCTATAAAATAGGCTAAATTTGCCATCTATTGAAACTATCAGCCGCTAAAATAGCCGAAGTAGTAAACGGCACCGTGGAAGGTATTGAGTCTGTAGAAGTAAGCACCGTTTCAAAAATTGAAGATGCCACTTCTGAGAGTTTATGCTTTCTTTCAAATAAAAAATACAGTCACTTTTTGCAGACTACCAATGCTGCAATTGTACTTTTAGATGATAAAATAAAGAAGATTCCTGCAGGTCAAACTGTAATTCGATGTTCTCATCCGTATGTTGCATTTTGTCAGATTCTGATTCAGTATTTCGACTACAAAGACCCTAACACGGATGTTCACCCAACTGCCGTAATAGAATCTACTGCACAAATTGGAGACAACTGTCATATAGGAGCTCATGCATACATTGGCAGCAATGTCAAAATAGGAAATAATTCTAAGGTATTTGCAAACTCTTCTATTTATGAAGACTCCGTATTAGGGAACAATACCATAATTCGCTCAAACGTAGCCATCTATTACCAAAGTGAAATTGGCGACGATTGTATAATACATAGTGGAACTGTTATTGGTTCTGACGGATTTGGTCACGCTTCTCTTCCCGACGGCACCTATATCAAAATCCCACAAATTGGCAATGTTGTAATAGGAAACAAGGTCGAAATTGGTAGCAATACCAGTATAGATAGAGCTAATATGGGTAGTACTATTATTGGAAACGGATGCAGGTTAGACAATCTAGTTCAAATCGCTCATGGTGTGGAGATAGGTGAAAATACTGTGGTGGCTGGAGGAGTATGCATAGCAGGTAGTGCTAAGATTGGTTCTAATTGCGTGTTTGCCGGACAAAGCGGCGTAGTAGGTCACGTAACGGTAGCAGACGGAACACAACTTGGAGGTCAAGCAGGAATAAACAAGGATATAAAAGAACCTGGGGGAATATTCTCAGGATCTCCTCATCTCCCGTTCAAAGATGAAATGAAAAGTAGAGTACTTTGGAGAAACTTACCAAAACTTGAACAGCGAGTACGAGAGCTAGAACAAAAACATAAAACTGACTGAAAACTAAATCAATGCAAAAGCTACAAACCACAATAAAAGAAGCCACAAGTGTTTCTGGAGTAGGACTGCACACTGGCAATAAGGTTACATTGACTTTTGAACCTGCTCCTGAAGATCACGGATATATATTTCAGCGTGTAGATCTAGATGGGGAACCTAAAGTCAAAGCAGACTGTGATCTTGTTGTAGATACTTCACGAGGAACAACCATAGAGCAAAATGGCGCTCGAATTAACACTGTTGAGCACGTACTTGCTGCTCTAGCAGGATTAGAAATTGACAATTGCCTCATAAAACTTGACGCTCCTGAGACTCCTATAATGGACGGCAGTAGCAGACCTTTTATTGATCTTCTATTAGAAACAGGTATAGAGACACAGAAGAAAGAACGTGAGTATTTTGAGATTCCTTCAAGAATCAATTATGCTGATTGGCAAGGTGTAGAAATGATGGCACTCCCTGCAGATGATTATAGACTTACTGTCATGGTAGACTATAATTCACCTGTGCTTGGTAGCCAGCACGCATCTATAGTGAACTTGTCAGAATTCAAAGATGAAATTTCAAGTTGTAGAACCTTTTGTTTCCTGCATGAATTAGAAATGCTAGTAGAGCATGACTTAATTAAGGGAGGCGATTTAAACAATGCAATAGTTATCGTTGACCGAATTATCAAGGAAGAAGAAATGGAAAACCTTGCAAAGCTTTTCAATAAAGAGAAGATAGAGGTTAAGAAAGAAGGCATTTTGAACAATGTGGAATTACGTTTCCAAAATGAACCTGCACGTCATAAACTGCTTGATATTGTTGGAGATTTAGCTCTTGCAGGAGTTCCACTTAAGGCTCAGATTCTAGCTGCTAGGCCAGGTCACGCTGCTAACATTGAATTTGCTAAAAAAATTAAAAAAGCATACTTAGAGGAAAAGAAAAAAATAAAGGAAAATGCAAATGTTCCGGTCTATAATCCGAATATACTTCCTTTATATAATCACCAAGAAATTGCAAAAATACTGCCGCATAGACATCCTTTCTTATTGGTTGATAAAATCATAAAATTAACAGACACTGAAGTAGTAGCTGTAAAAAATATAACAGGTGATCAGTATTTTTTTCAAGGACACTTCCCTGGGGAGCCACTGATGCCAGGTGTATTGCAAATAGAAGCGATGGCCCAAGCTGGAGGAGTTCTCGTACTTGCGGATAAAGAAAATCCTGAAAAATGGAGTACTTACTTCGTAAAGATAGAAAATGCTAAATTTAAAGACAAGGTCGTACCTGGCGATACACTCGTATTCCGAATGGCTCTCACTGGTCCTGTGAGAAGAGGTCTTTGTATGATGAAAGGTGAAGCCTATGTAGGTAATAAGATGGTGTGTGAAGCCAATATGATGGCACAAATAGTAGAAAACAAATAATATGATTCAACCTTTAGCATATGTTAACCCAGGTGCCAAAATAGCCGACACCGTAGTTATAGAACCTTTTGTAACCATTCATAAAAATGTAGAAATAGGTGAAGGTACTTGGATAGGATCAAATGTGACTATCATGGAAGGAGCTCGAATCGGAAAAAATTGTAAAATATTTCCTGGAGCAGTAATATCAGCAATACCTCAAGATCTCAAATTTGCAGGTGAAGAAACGACTACTTATATCGGTGATAACACTACGGTTAGAGAATGTGTTACAATAAATAGAGGAACTACAGCTAAGGGTAAAACAATAGTTGGCGAGAATTGTCTATTGATGGCTTACTCTCACATTGCTCACGATACAATACTTGGTAATCACGTAATTATAGGAAATGGCTCTCAAATAGCTGGTGAAGTAATAATAGCCGACTACGCCATATTAAGTGGACTTGTGGCTGTACATCAATTCGTTAATATAGGTCCACACGTGATGATAAGTGGTGGTAGCCTTGTAAGGAAAGATGTACCTCCATATACAAAAGCTGCAAGAGAACCGCTAAGCTATGAAGGTGTAAATAGTATTGGATTAAGACGAAGAGGATTTTCTGCAGAGAAAATCGGTGAAATACAGGAAATTTATCGAAATCTATATTTGCGAGGCCTCAATAATGCTAAAGCTGTTATCAAAATAGAGACTGAAATGCCCGCTACTCAAGAAAGAGATGAAATCATTAGCTTCATTAGAACATCTGATCGTGGTGTGATGAAGGGATATATATCTAGATAATGCTTCGCATAAGCTGTTCAGATATTGCTAAGAAATATGTCAAGGAAGTTTTATTCAAAGACTTCAACTACACCTTTGAGCAAAATGGAAAATACGCCATATTAGGCAGCAACTCTTCTGGAAAAAGTACACTACTTAAAATAATAGGTAAAGCTATCTCTCCAAATATGGGAGAAATAGTATACTCCTTGAGTCAAGGTACAGAATCTCTGGTTAGCTTTTGTAGCCCAGAAATGCATTTATTAGATGACTTTACAGTTAGAGAAATGTTTGAGCTTCACTTCAACTTTAAAAAAGCTAAGTTGACCAAAGAAGAACAATGGGAAATATCAGGCCTAAAGAGTTTCTTAGACAAAAAATATATCGAGCTCTCTTCTGGATTGAAAAACAAAGTAAAACTAACCCTTGCATTATTTTCCGATACTCCTGCTCTATTGCTTGATGAGCCTTGTACTAATTTCGATGAGGTAAATTTGAAATGGTACAATGAAATGATTGACAACTACTGTTCATCTCAGCTTATTATAGTCGCTTCAAATCAAGAAATAGAGTATCATTTCTGTAAGAATCATATAAATTTGAGGCAATTTAAACCTAACTTAAAATGAAAAATATATACTTAAGTCTTTTTATTTTTATTTCTATCGTAGCTTGTAATCCACCTATTTCTGTATCTGAAGAGCAAACTGGTACAGATGCAGAAATGGCTGCTACAGTTGCTGGATCTTACGGAAATACAGATTGGAATGATTCTACCTCTATACCTATGGCGTCTCTTATAGATTCATTGGGCACAATGGACTCTATATACACTGCTGTATCTGGAACAATAGATGCCGCTTGCCAGGCAAAAGGGTGTTGGATGAGTATGAAAGAAGATGACAATCAAATTTTAGTAAGATTTAAAGATTACGGATTTTTTGTTCCAATGAATAGTGCCGGACACAATGCTACTATGAAAGGTTGGGCCTATGCTGAGACTCAATCTGTGGCAGATCAAATTGAACTTGCTAAAGATGCAGAAGCATCAGAAGATGAAATTGCATTGATAACTGAGCCTAAGTTGAAATTGACATTTATGGCTGAGGGTGTAGTTATTGAGTGATTTTTTGAACTTTTTTCACATACTATTATGAAGCTCAAATACATTATCATACTCACTCTATTTTTCTCTATATACGCGTGTACCCAAAACAGTTCTCAATCTGATGAGAAGGCCGAGATGTACGAAGCTTCTGAACTCAGTTCAATGATGCGTGAAATGGTAGAATGGAGTAAAGAATCAAAAGCTTTATTAGCCCTAGGTGATACTATCAAAAGCGTGCCCGCCAAATTCTATGAACTTGGAAGCCAAAAAGCTACACGTGGAGAGCACGAAGAAAAAGCATTCCAGGCTATGTTACCGCTTTATACGGAAGCACTACGTGGAATTGAAAGAGGAGACTCTCAACAGTATTATTACGAGGCTTCTATCCAAGCGTGTAAGAGTTGTCATTCTACTTACTGTGGAGGCCCTATGGCAATCATTGAACAATTGTAATAGAATATCTAAA
>ERZ1046568.1997-NODE-1997-length-13814-cov-27.860528_pt1 | contig 13814 bp, 7 predicted proteins | sample MGYA00383092_ERZ1046568 | MGnify/ENA primary metagenome ERZ1046568 (study PRJEB29581, sample SAMEA5548362) | metagenome | biome: marine; feature: coastal; material: water | depth 1 m | study: Short-term variability in the microbial, nano- and picoplankton... | reverse complement strand
GATTTGGCTTTAATAGATGATATGAGCCTACAATTACACTTAACTGCCCTGCTATAGCGCTCATAGGGGCCAGTAGTGGCATTGACCCATCATCTGCAGTAACTGTTTCATATGCTATGCCAGTAGCACCTGTAGCTACTAATCCAGCAGCTTGCTCTGGGTCTCCAGCTAAATGTAAGTAAGTAAACAGAGTATGTTTTTCGTTTATATATTTAAATTCTTCAGGCATTGGTTCTTTAACTTTTATAATTAAAGTAGTTGATTCAAAAACTTCTTTTGCAGAATTGACTATAACTGCACCAGAGCTAAGGTAATCATTATCAGTGAACCCTATAGCATCTCCAGCCATAGATTGAACATAAACATCATGAGAATGGTCAACAAGAATTTTTACAGACGCGGGTGTCAATGACACCCTAAATTCATTATTTTTAATTTCTTTTGGGACACCTATTTTCATGATGTAACTATAGCAAATTTATTTAATAATATAATTAGAAATAAACTATGTAGCCATAACTAAAGGTTATTGTTTTAATCAAAATAATTAAATGATTTAATAAAGTTAATGAATTTTTTATTAATTAAAGATAAGGGATTGGACTTTAAATGAATAATTTCTAAGGTAAATTTTAATTCAGGTTTTAAATTTAGAATTTTTATATTAGATCTTGTTGAGCTTTCCGCAGATATTCTATCTGTGATAGTTACTCCCATATTCTTTGAGACTAAAGCAAGTGCTACTTGAAATGTTTCAGTATTAAAAGTTATGTTGAGATTTTTTGCATGTTTAGATAAATAACTATCAAGCTTGCTACCAAGAGGACCCCTAGGCCCAATTTTATCTGTAATATTTATAAATGGATGAGAGAAAATTTCAGTAATGTGAATATCTTGTTTTCCTGGAAAAAATGATTTTGGAGCTATGACAACAAACTCACCACTAGTGATAACATGTGAAATAATATCTCTATGAGGGGTATGGTCGTAAACAATACCAATATCGACCTTAAGCTCAAGCAACTGCTTTTGAATTTCTTCATAATGCAGTGTTACTGTTTCGAATGTTATCCCAGAATTTAATTGACCAAATTGCGAAATTGCTTCTGGTAGATAATCTATTCCTAGTGCATGAGTCGCTGCTATGTTTAGATCACCTTCTGGCTTACTAATGAGATTGCGAGATACACGTCTTAAATTCTCAATATTATTATGAATTTTTTCAGCATAGGGAAATAATATTTTAGCTTCAGGTGTTGGAACCATTTTTTTATTTATTCTTTCGAACAATTTTATCTCTAAGTCACTTTCGGACTGACTTAAAATTTTACTTACAGAAGGCTGTGTTACATTTAACTCTTTGGCTGCCTTGGTAACAGAGCCATGATTAAATACAGAATAAAAAACTTCAATAAAACGGTATCTCATCGATTTTTAGTGATTTCATTAATACTTCAATATATAACAAAAATTTATAAATACTCAAAAGAATTTTTAATAGATTTTTCAAGGATATCAAACAACTCATCAATCTCAGCAATATTAATCACTAATGGAGGACACAAAGCAATTACATCTCCAATTGCGCGCACAATCAGTCCATTTTCTTGGCATTTCTTTGCAATTATTTTGCCCGCTGATCCAATGGGATCAAAAAGAGATTTAGTTTTTTTGTTTTCAACCATTTCTATTCCACAGATAAGGCCGACACCCCTAACCTCCCCAACATAGTCTAATTCACTTAGTTTCTGTGCTCTTTGTTGAAAATAAGCAGATATATCATTTACATGCTCAAAGATTTTATCTCTCTCATAAATTTCAATAGTTTTTAATGCAACAGCACATGAGACTGGGTGACCTGAGTATGTGTAGCCATGACCAAAAATACCAATATCACCGCTAGCATCTTTAATTGGCTCGTACATGCTATCAGGAACAATTACAGCGCTAATAGGTATAAAGCCTGCTGATAATGCTTTAGCAATAGTTATTGAAGAAGGTATCATATTAAAAGTTTCAGCACCCCACATCTTACCTGTTCTTCCAAAAGCGCATACGACCTCATCATCAATAAGGGGTATGTCATATTTAGTTAAAACTTTTTGAATGCTTGGAAAATAGTTTTTGGGAGGAATAATAACGCCGCCTGCTCCCATTAAAGGCTCAGCAATCATGGCTGCAATATTTTCTGCTCCCTCTCTTAATATATGGATTTCTAAATCTTCAACTAACCTGGTAACAAAACCCTCTTCTGTCTCGTTATCTAAACCCTCACGATAAAAATGTGGTGTCATAGCATGAGAAAATGAACTTGTGGGCAAGTCAAAAAGTTTATGTTGAGCAGGAAGACCTGTCATACTAGCGCTCGCAACAGTAACGCCATGGTAACCTTTAACTCTTGATAAAATTTTCTTTTTATTAGGATTTCCTAATGCATTGTTCATATAAGTGTATAGTTTTAATTGAGTATCATTTGCGTCGGAACCCGAATTACCAAAAAATACTTTTCCTTTATCAAATGGTGATAGTTCAATTAATTTTTCAGATAATTTAATAGCAGGCTCATGGCTTTTAGATGTAAATAATGATGAATAGCCTAATTTATTCATTTGTTCTTTTGCGGTTTCAGCTAGCTCTTCCACCCCATAGCCCAAAGATGAACACCAAAGCCCAGCAAGCCCCTCTAGATACTTTTTACCATTTGTATCATAAATATAAACTCCCTCTCCTCGATCAACTACTAGAATATCTTCAGTTGAATGTGCTTTTAAATTAGTAATCGGATGAAATAGATTATTTTTATCAATTAAATTGAGATTATCTGTTTTATTATTTTTCATAAATTAATCCTTATTAAAATTTTTTAGCTCACCAAGTGATTTTAAATATTCTTTGTTACTATTCTCTGTGCCAACAAAAGGGCTATCTCTAAAGCTCTTAAGATTTTGACCAAGACTCATAAAGCCTTCTTTTCGTGTTCTATTCGCAAATTTAAAGTCTACATCGATAATAAAAATATCTTCTTCATTTTGAGAAAGATGAAGTATTTCACCATGTGGGTCAGTTGCAATTGACATACCGCAACCCTGGTCACCGCAACTATTAATGTCGATATAATATGACTGTTGTTGTGCTGATGTTGATCTCACCATTATTGTTTCTATCTCTCTGTCTTTAGTGGGTGTCAGAGTCGGATTAATAATTAATTCAGCTCCATTCATAGCTAGTTTGCGACTGGTTTCAGGAAACCAGAGGTCATAACAAATATGGACGCCAATAATTCCTTTATCGGGTATATTAAATACGCAAATATCTGAACCAGAATCAACATTTTTTTCGTAAGGCAACCATGGATATATTTTTTTTGCTTTTGTAACTAGCTTTCCATCTGGATTGAAAACTGGAGCAGTATTATAAATTTTATCGTCAACTCTCTCATAAAAACTACCTGGAATTAACCAAATATTTTTATCTTTCGCTATCTTTGAAAACATATTTACATACTTATCGAGGGTATGTTCAGAATCTTTAGCTCCAGCACCTCCAACAGCCAGTTCACTTAACACTATTAAATCTAAGTTTGGACAATCTTTACAAGCTTTATCAATTGATCGAATAATATGGTCAATATTATTACTTTTATTTAATTTAAGCTGGAGACAACCTACTTTTAAAATACTCATATTAATTGTCTGTAGTTGCTCTGCTGGAGAGCCAAACTGCTATTAAGGATATACATAAAGAAACAACAGCAATATTAATTATAAAATTAATACCGCTATTAATAATAAAAAGTGATCCAATTAAAGGCCCTGTAGCTAGCCCCATTTTTGAAATAAATCCTGCGAGAGCTGCCATTTGTCCATGGGTATCAAAAGTAGAACATAGACCAAGTATGTATGGAATAGTGAAACCCCAGGCAATACCAGTGAATGTATTAGCAATAAAATATATTGGAACATTGTCAGAGTAATGAAGAAGAAATGTAAAAATAGCTGAAGTCGATATACCTATTATTAGAGGCAAAGTCCTTCCATATTTAGTACCTATTATATATACAAGAGCACCTCCGCAAATAGATATTATGTTCGCTATTGTTAAAATATTACTGATTTTATTATTTTCCAAGCCTATGTCCTTGCCCAATTCAAATGCATAGTCAGCAATGCCCATATTCGCAGCTTGAAATAAAAATAAACTCACCAAAGCAAGAAATAAGAATTTACCAATTGAAATATTAAAAATACTTGAAGACGAAACTGCGTTATTTGATTTAGCAACGTTTGGAACGAAGGGTAAAATTGAAATTGCCATGATTGTAAAAATAATTAATGCACCAAATACAGCCTCATTGCCAAAAGTTTCAACCATTCTTGGAACCGCGTATATACCAATACTTCCAAAACTGTATTGGACAACTAAAAGCATTCCAAATATTTTGTCCGGATTGTATGTACGAGCAATAATTGACAAACCAAATCCAACAGAAAGTCCACCAATAGTTCCATGAAGAAATCTAACAAGAATTAAAGTATCTGGATTTTTAATTTGAGTAGAAATTAGGTCTACAACAATTAAAAAAATGAATAATATCCTTAATACAAATCTCCATTCTAATTTTTTAACAAAAAATGTTGCCAAAAGAGCTCCAAATGCAGCTCCGTATTTATTAGCGCTAACTATGTAGCCAGCTACATCTCTTTCAACCCCAAGACCATCAACAAAAGCTGATAAAAAAGCACCACCTAAATTTACATAAAATAAGCCTGCTGTTGCAATGATGCTATAAAGAACAGCAGCCACTAAACTATTTTGTGTAAAAGTATTGTTTAATTTTAAAGTATTCATAGTTAGCAAAATGACCTTATATTATGTGCTGCAATTACTGCATCTTCCCATGAATAAACATACCCATCGCTAAAATAATAGTAGCTCATTCCGTTAGGAAGTATTGCAAAGGTTATGCCGCCAAAGCCAGACATGAATGGTATCCAAATATCTTCTTTGCAGCCAAATAGATTTTTATCAAAAACCTTTGACCAAAAACCATTGTTATAGAAAATATTGGAGCTCTTAATTGCTTCTAAGGAATTTGAGTAATTAGGATTTAACGCATCATATAGAAAAATATTTTTAGAACTATTATTTTTCATTGAATGGAAAATATTGGATAAGAGATATAAATCATTAACACTAAAGTACATACCTAATCCAGTTAAGGCGTTATAGTTTTCATCATTTGTTCTCAATGAAGATTTTGAAACTGAACTAAAATTATATTCTTCAAAAAAAGGAACCAGTACATCATTAAAATAATCAGAGTAACTAGTATTGTTAATGAGATAGCTATTAAGTGCCACTCCAAGAAGATAAGTATCTGTTGTATGATAAATAAAATACTTGCCAGGCTTTTTCTTTCTAGGAAATGAATTACAGGCTATTTTAACTTTTTGTTTGTGACTGTCTGCTCTAAACAGAAAATTAGTAGTGGCAAGACTTGATTCATCATAATCAAAATTGGTTGAAAAATACTGACCAGTCGACATATCTGAAAGATTTTCTAAAGTCACATCAGACCATTTTCTCATATTACATTCAGGTATTAGATCATAGACATTATATTGTGAGATATCTTCAAAGGCATCATTTATAAGAGAAAGAGATAACGTGCCAGCAACAGACTTAGCTAATGAATATGAAGGTAAAACTATCTGGTCACAAAAAATATTGGTCCCCAATCTAGTATTACAGACACTCTGATAATGTTTTTTGCCATCAATGAGACCAAAAATCGTTACATTTTCAGCAGAAAAATATGTAGAATCTGCAAAAGAGTTGGCTTTAATGTCATATACATCGTAAAGCTCTTCAAAAGATTTCTTTTCTACAGCATTACTAATATTTTTTGATAACTCAATATTTTTATCAGACGAACTTGCAAATTGCCCTTTGTAGATAGACACATAATCAAACTTGTAATATGAACAAGTTTCACTAGCAACTTGAAAAATGATGTTAGAGGGTTTCTTTTGTTTATCTAAAGAGAAAATACTAATGCCTGTATGAACACAATTTGCATTTTTATGCATCAAGCTAAATGGTAATAAAATAACTGAAACATTTAAATTCTTATCAAAGTAACCTTTACCCTTACCAAATTGTATATTCCATAGAGGATGGTTCGTAGATATTAAACCAGTATTTGACGGGATAACTTCCCCATCTTGTTCTTCGATTTCTATGCCAAAGTTAGGAAAATCTTTATGAAATTCTTTAAAAAAATTATTTTCATCTTTTATAAGTGTAAAACCACTTCCGAGAACTTTACCAAGAGATATTCTTCCATTAATACTATGATCAATAGAAGAGCCATTATTTATGTATTCTTGTAACTGATTATAGGTAAATGGCTTATTAAGATTACTTTTACCCCACAAAACATCCACCAGCTCTTGAGAAGCCAATGGAAGTATTAAAAATAATAAAAAGAATTTTTTCAATTCATTTTTTACTAAAAAGATCTGTTAAGAGATAATCCTATTGTTCTAGGAAGTGCAAAGAATTCTCTGCTGTTGTCTCCATAAAACCCTTGGGATGGGTCAGACCCAAAACCTTGGTTTAAAAATGCTCCTGTTACTCCTCTTTCATTAGCAATATTTTTTACGAATAACGAAATATAATAATTATCTGCAAAAATAGTTGAAGATGCATTAATAATACTAAAACTACCAAAGGTTGCAGTAAATGAATCATTAACTCCAATGAAGTTAGTAGTTTCAGATTGATAGTACATATCCATTCTATTAACGAAACCTAAACCTGATGATAGATAACTTGTATGAGCAAGATTAATATTTAAAGTTTGTTCTGGACTTCCAGGCAATTGAGCACCCTTCTCTGCGTACAATACAGGAACAGTAGCTGGGGAATAGATATCACTTGTTAATTCAGAATTATTATAAGCATAACCAAGATTCCAATCTAAAGCGCCTCTTGAGCCACTTAATTCAATATCCATTCCTGAAGTTCCAGCATCCTTCCCATTTATGACTGCATAGTAACCATAAGTTGGTGTTGAAGCATTTACCTGAGGATTCTCCCAGTCAATTGAATAAAAACTAATATTGTATTTATCGCCATTATTGAGTGATCCTTTCACACCAGCTTCAATGTTGGTAACAGTATCAGATTCAAATGGAACCCATCCACCTTCTTCAATGAATGTTCCAGATGTTGGAACAGCATTAACTCCACCCCTTCTATACCCATCAGAAACAGTAAAGAAGAAGTTTTGATTAGAATTAGGTTTGTATGAGACATTAAATTTCTTCAATAACCCGTTATCTTTATTTGTTTTTGAATCAACTGCTGGCCCGATATTGTAAAGTTTAAATGACATATCCATATTGGCTTTAGCAGATGTCTCATAATCTCTTGCTCCAATCGTTACATCTAGTTTGTCTGTTAAATGATAAGTAAGCTCACCAAATACAGCTGTATTTTCTATATCTTCATAAACATTGTAATCAAAGTCTTGTTCATTTGGATCTATTACATAATCAGCTGACCAATAATAATACTTGTAAAGATTAACTCCCTTTAGATATGTTTGCTGATTTCTAGACATAGTCTCATCTTTCTTAAAATACCCAAAAACATAATCTATAACATCTCCAGGCTCTGAAATGAATTTAATCTCAATTGTGTCACCAGAAGTTTTGTATTGTCTATCAGCAGGGGCATAGGGCCTAGCTGCACCTGCCCATATTCCTCCAAGAGCTGTATTCCAATAACCAGCGATAGCTGATGTGGCTAAGGTTCCATTTTTAGCGAAAAACCCTGTATTATCTGTAACACTACTTCCTTTGCTATATGAATTAGATATAGAAATAATTAAATCGAAATTGTCTTCATCTATTTTTAACTCAGAAGAATTAACCCCAACTTGCCTGCTTGATGGTTCAAGCATAACCGCGCCATTTTCATAATCGCCATATGTAGATTCAGAATAACAGTCAAGAGCCTGCAAAGAAGCACAGCCCTCATTTAAAATAAATCTAGTTCCTACTGAAGAATGTCTTCTACCACCAATGTAATCCTTTTGAGATATTGAGCTTAATATAAGCTCAACTCTATCAGAGATATCAACTAGAAGTTTATGTTTTCTAAAAACAATTTTTACTGTATCAGCATCTTCAACGGGATTAATTACAGGAGGAGAGGTTATAAATTCTGGGAATGTATTTCCATCTCTGGATACAGGAACATCATAGGATGCATCTGCTAAACCTATGGAGGATATATCTGAAACTTGATGCACATTTACATAGTCTGTGATACCAGGATAATCAGCATCTGATAGAACTGCTCTATATGCAATTTTATTGCCGATAGGGATGTTAAGTATTAGATCCTTAGAATTTCCGGTATTTGTAGATCCATCAACAGATGAACCGGTGTAGTTGAATGAACCCTCAAATTTACCAATTTTAGGGTCATTAGTTATATATCTCAGGGTACCTCCAAGGGCTCCTGAGCCATATAAAGTTCCTTGTGGACCTCTCAAAATTTCCACCCTGTTAAGGTCTTTTAACAAAAAATTTGCAAATACTGGAGTGCTATCTACATAGGTAGAAACAGAGGCAGCTGCACTTACTGGATAATCTGAGAGAGCTCCCGAATCTACATTCAAGCCTCTTATTCTTATGTTACTTATAGTACCGGCATTTCTTTGACCTCTATCTATAGTAGAAATTCCTACTACAGATCTAAGTAGCTCTGCTGAATCCATCATCCCTCTTTCACTAATTTCTTGGCCTGAAATTGTAGAAATATTATACGGAACATCAAGCAAAGATGTTTCTCTTGATGTTGCGGTAACGATTACTTCTTCAATATCTGCAGCATCCTCATTATCTTGTGTAAAAGCAGTACTTGAAAAAGAAATCATCAATGTAAATAATAATTTAAATGATCCTCTCATAAAACTCTCCATTTTTATTGATTATATACAATTAAAAATAACACTAAACTAGGTATTGTATATATTGATATTTTATTATTAAATCATTCATAAAAGTTATATATACATACAAAATATAAATTTTTACTATAGTTAATTAGTTAATATAATATTGGTAACAATGATTAAAGTAAATAATACATATATTAATGGTAGCTTCCAAAAACCAGACTCAATTTCATATTTAGATTTAGTTAATCCTTCAAATGAAGAAATTTACGGTGTTTTAGAGTGCACATCTGTTCATGACTTAGAAAAAGCCATTCATGCTGCCTTCATTGCTCAAAGCGTTTGTATGAATCTTTCAGTTGCAGAGCGTAAGAATATCCTTTCACAAATATTAACGGGTATTGTCAAACGAAGAGAAGAAATAGCAGAGATGATAATTCTAGAGATGGGTGCTCCAATAAATCTTTCTAAAAATGCACACATTCAAATGGGAATTGATCATCTTGAAAATACTATACATGTTCTTGATGAATACAAATTTGAATCTAATGAAAATGGTTATAAGATTTTAAAGATGCCGATTGGAGTTGCAGCACTTATAACACCTTGGAATTGGCCTTTAAATCAAACATTAACAAAAATATCATCTGCAATAGGTGCAGGTTGCTCAATTGTTATGAAGCCCAGCGAATATTGTCCATTAAGTTCAAAAATAATAGCTGAGATAATAGATGCTTCAGATCTGCCTAAAGGTGGTTTTAATATGGTTAATGGTCATGGATCAGACCTTGGACCAATAATATCCGAACATAAGATGATTGATATGATTTCCTTTACAGGATCTACTGAGGTAGGTATTAATATTCAACAGCTTGCAGCCAAGACTATTAAAAGAGTATCTTTGGAGCTAGGAGGAAAATCTGCTCATATTATTTGCGATGATGTTGATCTTACCAAAGCAATACCAAATGCAATTAATCAATGTTTTATTAATTCAGGACAATCTTGCTCTGCACCTACAAGATTATTAGTGCCCGAAAATGATCTAGAAAAAATAAAAGATATTGCAAAAAATCATGTTGAATCAATTATCACGGGTGATCCATTTAATGAAGATACAAATTTAGGCCCGGTTGTTAACTCAAAACAGTTTGAAAATATCCAGTCTCATATTAAAAATGCTTTAGAAACTGGTTGTGAATTAGTCTCCGGAGGTATTGGCAGACCTGACATATTTAAAAATGGGTATTATATAAAGCCAACAATTTTTGCAAATATGTCTAATAATCATCAAATAGCTCAAGAAGAAATTTTTGGCCCTGTTCTATCGATAATTACCTACAAAGATCTGAGTGAAGCAGTCTCTATAGCTAATGATTCTCAATACGGTCTATCGAGCTACATAACTTCAAAAGATGAAGGAGTTGCATATAAAATTGCAAAGCAAATTAAAGCGGGACAAACAATAATTAATAGAATTAGCAGAGGATCAGTACCAGCTCCATTTGGTGGTTTTAAAATGTCTGGAAATGGAAGGGAGCATGGGGTTTTTGGTTTAGAGGAATACTTGGAAATAAAAGCTATTATCTAGTTGCTTAATTAGATAATTTCCTTAATATTAAATTACTAATCATCTTGAACAGTCAATCTTATAGGGATATTCCGTCCAGATTTTGCATTAACAACATTATCAATTTCAAACTCTATAAATTCTTGCTTTTCTTGCAATTTATCATCAACTGGTGAACTAAAAGTTACGCATTTTTGGCTAGTTCCTTTTTCAATAGTTAAACTTGTTGAAGAGAAGTTAACCTCTTCTGCTGTCATGAACCCTGGCTTATTTCTGTATGTAGGCTTAATATCAAATGAGATATCTTCTTCAGCATTCCATGCTGTGTCAAAACAAATATTTTCTACTGTACCCTCTCCAAAAATAATATTATTTTTATAGCTATAAATAGAATTCATAGGGGTATCAGCTATACCAAATGTTCCAGCTATAATTGAAGATGTTTGATCATAATCATCAAGAATTGCATAAGCACCTAAATCAATTTTATAAGAATAATCTGACCCACTTTTGAAAAAATCTTTTATTAGCTGAAGTTCAGATGATTCAAACTGACCCCTTACTTTATCAAGTAGAGATTTTAAGAAATCAAAGTCATCAAAAGTATAATTACCCTTCGGAATAGATCTTGTTATATCACCATCATTATTTATAACAGTTTTTGTAATGGAAACATCGCCATCAACAAATTTAAAAGTTACTTTTCCTTGATCAAGCCAGGTAACTTGTAAAGCTCCAGAAGGAAGTGTTTCAATTTTTAACTCAACTGTAAGATCTAAATGCTCAGATGATAATGAGTAGTTCTCGTTTGAGAATATTTTTAAATTAAATTCCTCAACACTAGTAAATGGCGCATCAACATTCAAACCAAGGAAGAAACTAGTATTAGTTGTGTATTCACCATTTATAAATGCATCCATAGATGCTTTAGATATTTCTGATCCAACGAGTGAAGCATCAATCCAATTTGTAGTTGAATTTAACCTTGGATAAACTCTATAGTCTCTATTTTTTCCATCAATTAATCTATCAGCAAATTGAATGCCCTGGCTTTCATATTCAAATAAAATATTAGATACAGGTGCAGATTCACCTATAAAACCATCATAGTCATAATCAGACCCACTCATAATGTTAAAAATTGCATCTCTAGCAGCTTGACCGCTAAGTCTTTGAATATCCTGGCTAGGCACACCTATTCTGTCCTCACTATGATAAAACTGATCGTCTCTTGGTACAGATGAGAGCTGAAGTCCATAGGTAACAAATGGTTCTCCTGCATTCATATCAACACCAGTATTTGGTGAGTAATAATAAAAGGCAGATTCTCCATATGATAATAATTTTCTCATTTCATTGATTTGAGATAAGCCTGCAGGCAATGCTGCAACTTCTTTAATCAATGCCTCCGGATCAAGTTGATCATTATCTATAATATTAAAAACTTTACTTTCAGTAAGCCTAGATGTTCCATGATTATTAATCATAAATTGCAGTGCCCAAGTTGGTGAAGCATCAGGAAAATTATCTCCTCTACCTTGCTTTTCAATTCTTAAGCGAATAGCAGGTCCATAATCTGGAAGTGCAGCGCAATCTTTTAAATTATTTGCATACCTGCCAAAGCCATATCTGTATTCCATTTGTAGACCTTTGCTATCTTGAGGCCCAACAAATTGAATAGTTTCTTCTGATTCACAAAATGATTCAGGATTAGAGTCTATATTATTTAAACCCCTAGAATCGCTACCTCTAATATTGATATTTCCATCAACACCATCAACAGTATAATTATCATTATTGATGTTTACTTGTCGAATATAACTCTTAGAAGCATTACCAACTCCATTTAAAGTTAAACCGGTAATATCACAATCAGCTGTATCACTTAAAGTACAAAGATGTCTTTTAAGCTCTCCATTTGCAGTTATAGTCGCACCTGTCGAGCTTATTTCATCTATATTGTAAAAACCTTGAGCATTTGGACTGGTCTGATATACGGAGAAAAATTCAAGAGGTAGTTCTGTAAATTCTCCATCAGACAAAATAGCTTCTAAAGCATCTTTGGATAAAGATACGTTTGGTGTTACATCTTTATTGTATCTAGAGGTTAATTCAGATGAAATCTCATCTTTTATTTCTTTATAATATGGAAAAAATGCTGCCACTTTTGCTGCAATATCTTCAGTGATATTGTTTGTACCACCTGTAGCAATAAAATCAGATATCAAATCTGCCCAAGTAACATTAAATGCACTTTCTATTTCATTAATCAGCGAGCTTACTTCTGTTGAAATATTTTCTGCAACTGCATCACCAGCTGCAGCACATCCTTCAGTAACACTAAGATCTTCAGATAAATCAGATGAATTCTTACCTTTAAGAATTGCTTCGCCTATTAATGATGTAAATGGAGATATAACAATTTGATTGGATCCAGCATCATTAACTGATGGCAAAACCATCTGATAGGCTTTGGTAACCTCACCTAACGATGAATCATTTGCACCAACAGGCACATCTGCAATTATTGGCCTAGCCTTAACGCAAGACTCATCTTCTGCATTAACACGAATTTCAAAGAAACCATTCTCATTGGTAGTAGCAGAATACTCACCTGCATCTAATCTTTGATTAAAGTTAACATCAAAAAATACATTAGCCCCTTCAATATAGCCATCTATAGTCTTTCCTGAAATGGCTATCCTGTTATCAGTAACTGGTGAGGAGCCAACAAACTCCTGTGAACCAAAAATATTTGATTTAGAGCTAATAGTTGCAAATAAATCATCCCTTGCTGTTTGGCCTTTGGTGCTAATCACTTCGATGTATTCAGAACCAGTATCTGAATTTACAAATGTGCCATATCTAAATTCATCATCATCTGGATTAAATTTTATTGATATTTTGGCTGACTCAGTCTGCTGACCTGAAGAATTTCGCTTAGTCCAGAATATGCTTACTTGATCAGAACTAACTTCTGCAAGCTTATTTCTAATAATATTTAAATCTTTAAAATTTCTAGGAATGCTTGAAAGCTCAGTAATCAGAGGATCAATATTTAAATTATTTCTATTTTCATATATATCTGAGACCTTATTTTTAATTATTTCAGAATTAAGATAATTGGGATTAGTTATTCTTACATCAAGTTCCTCAAAGCTTATCCCATCATCATATGTATCTACCAATGAAATAAACAATGATTTCGTTAGATTGTCTTCAACAGGCTTGCACTTATCTTCAGTGGTTCCAGTGCTTGTACCGGTATTATAT
>ERZ1046568.1993-NODE-1993-length-13829-cov-13.275664_pt1 | contig 13829 bp, 26 predicted proteins | sample MGYA00383092_ERZ1046568 | MGnify/ENA primary metagenome ERZ1046568 (study PRJEB29581, sample SAMEA5548362) | metagenome | biome: marine; feature: coastal; material: water | depth 1 m | study: Short-term variability in the microbial, nano- and picoplankton... | reverse complement strand
TATCAATCAGACAGCTTTTCTACAGGAAATATGCGATGTAGCAATGCTGTAGGTGGTGGTGTAAATCTTGAATATGGCGTTACAGGTGTTCTTTCTGGTTTAGATACAAACAGCAAAGGTCGTGATATAGGTGTCTATGCTAGAATTGTTATTCCATTAGATAAACCTAAAGCGCGTATTAATTGTGATGATCTTTATCAAATAGAGCTTGCACAACGCAGATTAGAAATACAAAAGCTACGCGATGAAATAGAAGCACTTAAAAATTTACAAACATCTAATAATAATAATTTGGAGTTTGAATGATGGTCGATACAACAAAAATAGCAGATGAAATAGACGGATTAGCTGATAAAGAAGTTAAAGTTGGTGGAATGAAGCTTTCTTTTGCATCAATTATGGCAATTTTTGCTTTCATTAGCACTATTGTAGGTGGTTTATATGGTGGATTTGTCCTTTACCAAAGAATTGAAGCTGTTGCTGGGTTAGATTTAGACGAATATCAACAGCAAATGCAGATTATGGACGCAAAGGTTTCTGGTATATCTGTAAAAGTAGAAGAAAGTGTAGAATATACACGCGATATAAAAAACGGATTGCGTTCAGATATTTTAAATATTGAAAAACAATCAGATAGAACAGAGGACACAGTTAGAATTATCGAAAATAATGTTGATACTTTACTAAGAGAATATGAAGTAAAGGTTAGAAAATTGATGGATGATAATATGTCAGACACAAGAACATTAATAGATAACGCAGATCAACGTTTTGAAAATCAACGAGAACGTGTTAGGGTTTCACAGAATAGTGAAATGAAAGAACTCGAAACTAAATTAATTGATAAGCTACAAAGGGCTTTAGATAACCCATTGGCAGACTAGGAGTATAAAATGAGTGAGTTTGATAAAATTGATACAGATGGTAATGGTACTATCGACAAATCAGAGTGGGATGCACTCGAATTAGAAAATCGTCGCAAGGTAATGGAAGATGAAGATGCTCAACGTGACTCACAAAGAGCTATGGCATGGTTCTGTTTATGGGGCATGTTGTTATATCCAGTTGGTGTTGTAGCAACTGCTGGCCTTGGATTAGACAAAGCCGCAAATATTATTGGTGATATGGCTAGTATATACTTCTTAAGTGTTGCTGGTGTCGTCGGTGTTTTCTTTGGTGTCACTAAAATGGGCGGCTCAAAGCCTAAAAATGGTGATTAATTATGTACCAGTATTTTGTAAAAAATGTTTTAAAAGTAGTTGATGGTGATACCATTGATGTTGAAATTGATCTTGGCTTTGATTTAACCAAAAAAGAACGTGTTAGATTGGGTGGTATAGATACTCCAGAAAGCAGAACAAGAGATTTAGAAGAAAAGAAACTTGGCTTGCAAGCTAAAGATTATTTAAAAAGCTTAATTATGAACGCAGATAAATTAATCGTCAGAACAGAAAAAGATGGTAAATTTGGCAGAATGATTGGTTATTTATATATGAACCCAGATGCAACAGTATCACTTAATCAAATGTTAATAGATGAAGGTTTTGCTTGGATGTATGATGGTGGAACTAAAAAGAAAGATTTGCAAGAATTACTTGATAAAAGAAGGATGCAGTCATGATTGGTAGTTTAATTGGTCCGATTACAAATATAGTTGGTGGTTTAGTTCAAGGTAAAATGGAACAAAAAGCCGCCGAAACTAAGATGAAAGTTGCAAAGGCAGATGCACAAGCCAAAATAATGTTGTCTCAAGCTACAAGTGAAGCTGATTGGGAAAAGGTTATGGCTGAAGGTTCAAGGGATAGTTGGAAAGATGAATGGCTTACAGTTTTATTTTCAGTGCCATTAATATTAGCTTTCTTTGGTGATTGGGGACGTGTAATCGTTGCTGAAGGTTTTGCGGCTTTAGATGTTATGCCAAGTTGGTATCAATATACGCTCGGTGTAATTGTAAGTGCTAGTTTTGGTGTAAGGTCTGCGACCAAATTTTTTGGCAAAAAATAATTTTTTATAGGTGTAAAAATGAACTTAACTGATGGTCAAATAAAAGACTTATTGCATGGTAATAAAGATTGGGCTGATTGGGTAGACCCAATGCAGAAATTATTGCCACAATATGAAATAAACACACCAGCAAGAATAGCTGGTTTCATTGCTCAATGTGGGCATGAAAGTTTAAATTTTAAAGTATTAGAAGAAAATTTGAATTATTCAGCCAAAGGTTTGAACGCAATCTTTCCTAAATACTTCAAAAATGCTGGTAGAGACGCAGAAAAGTACCACAGAAAGCCACAAGACATAGCTAACGTAGTTTATGCTAATAGGATGTCTAACGGCGACACAGAGTCAAATGATGGCTGGAAATTCCGAGGCCGAGGGGTAATCCAATTGACAGGTCGTTCAAACGTCACAAGATTTGGTGATGATATTGGCAAGCGCGTCGATGAAACTATAGAGTATTTGGAAACAAAAATGGGTGCTTTGCATAGTGCTTGTTGGTATTGGGACAACAGAAACATAAATCGTTCAGCAGATGATGGTGATATTGTTGTTATGACCAAGCTTGTAAATGGTGGAACTATTGGTCTTGAAGACAGGCGACACCACTACATCAGGGCTATTGAGATACTTGATGGCACTTATATTCCAAAGCCTTCAAGAATTTTATTAAAAGTTGGAAGTACTGGTGGAGAAGTTAAATCAGTGCAAAGAGCTTTAAATTTAGATGTTGATGGACATTTTGGTTTAGTAACAAAATCAAAGGTTATGGAATGGCAAGAAGCTAATTCATTGACTGTTGATGGTATCGTTGGAAATAAAACGTATTACAAATTAGTCGGTTAAATATGAAAACAGTTTTAGGCCACGAAGGTAAGTTGTCACAAAAGCAAATAACAAGACTTGGTGGTCTAATAGCTATGGTATGTGGGCGAATACCTTACCCACATATTGAAAGTGATCTGCATGACAATAATTTTCTTAATGAACAAAAAGAACTCAATAGTCGTGGAAAAGAAGAATTAAGAAGATTGACCGCAATGGCTGGTTTAAGGCCAGAACAATTTACGGATAATTAATTATTTTAAATTGTAATCTTTTAATATTTATGCTTTATGGCTGTGTGGGTGGTGAAACCAAAATTTTATTTTAATATCGGGCGATTTTAAATTCTTTTGACAAATTGTTGCTACCAAATGCGCTAATTTTTTACAACAATACCACCCACACGATTAATCTAGTACTTGATCTGAATTGCGTGGCAATCTCGCATATTTTATAATATTTTTGACCGAATACTCTCTTAAATCTAATATAATAGAAATTGTTTTTGCGTCAAATTTCTTGTTTAATAAATCATTAATTCGTTTGGCATTGGGGCTAAGTTTAACTTTCTGCTTTGTGCGGCCACCTAAATTATTATGAGTTTGTGTGGTTTTGCCAAATGCATAAACACTTTCTTTATCTTTCTTTGCACCAACTGTACCCTTTGCAGACATATGCATCATTTGACCAAGTTCAGCTTCTGTAGGCTTTCTACCTTTTTTTTCCATGAATTCTTTCAAGTAATTTTTCATTTTTTCTCCTGTTTAAATTTTTGTATATTCAGCAACACGTTTTCCATTGCCTACAGTTACCATTTCTTTGTGAAACGTATAACCAGATTGTTTTAAATCATGCATACGAGATGCTAACCTTAAACAACCATATAATTGTAACGCCTCAAAAGCTGTAATTGAATAACCTTTATCAAGGTGTGCTTTAATCATTTTAGTTTGATTTTCCATTATTGATCTCCCATCAATTTTTCTAATTTATTTAATTCTTCTTTTACCCAAGCAATCCTTTCATTTTGAACTTTTTCTTTTTCATTTAATTTTTGTTTTTCAATTTGGATATTAGCTAATTTTGATTTAGCATCCGTAAGTGAAGCTTCCATAGCTGTATGTAGTTTATCTATCATAAGTGGTTCTCCTGTACTGTTTCCTCAAAGTGGTCTTGAAATTCTATCATAAGAGCGTTTTTAAGCCTGTTTGAGATAGGGTTACGAGTTTCAGCTCTAAATATGTCGCCAAAATCAATATCGACCTCTGGTGGGCTAAATTGCGTTCCGCGATCAATTTGAATGTTGTATTCTACAGAGACTTCAAATGTGAAGCCCCTGTATTCCAATTCTAATGTATGCTCATTTGCGTAATACATTGTTTCTTTTCCAAACCTTGTAAGCTTCAATCGTTTTTTGATCTTGAGCTAGTGGGGCTTCATCAACAAAAGCTATAAATTTATTCCACTCCATACCAAGCCATTTGCATCGATTTTCTAAAATGGTGGTTGCGCCTTTAATCTGCATCATTTGTCCTTTCATTCATGTTATATAAATATATTAGGTTAATTTGTTAGCTATGTCAACAATAATTATAAGCTATTTAAGAATAAACGCATTGGAAATAGTTTTTTGCGTTCTAATACGTTTATGTATAATGTTAAGATAAGTATAAATTTATGGAAAAATATTATGTCGATTAAAAATTGTGAGTTTATAGTAGCTGGCAAGCCAACTGGTAAGGCTAGACCAAGATTTACCAAGCAAGGTCACGCATATACTCCAAAAGAAACACGCCAGCGCGAAACTCTGATTAAACAGACTGCTTGGGTTGCTATGCAAAACTCTAGGCTAAAAGTTACTGATCGCAGAGTTAGCGTTATAGTTTCATTTTATTTTGATGTTCCAAAATCATATACAAAAACTAAAACTATTCTTTGTCAGTCTGGTGTTTTAGTACCTTCTAAGCCTGATATTGATAACTTGGCTAAAGCTGTCTTAGATGGGTGTAATGAGGTTGTTTATAGGGACGATGCACAAGTTTGGCATTTGTCGGCTTTCAAAAGTTATTGCAAGTCAGATCAGAAAGCAGAAACACATGTAAAGATACAATGGGATGAACTGGAAAATTTTGCACAATAATTTCCGAACGCTTTCGGCAGAATTTGCCAACATATATAATTATAAACCCTTTCCCCTTGTATTAATCAGAATATGACCAATCAGCACCATATAATTCGCGCCATTTCTTTTTTTCTTTGTGTATTGCTACCTTTTTCGTGTCCCACATTCCTTGATGGTGTCCATCACATAAAGGTATTGCGCGCATATCACATGTTTTTCTACCGCTATTTCTATCGTGTATAACATGATGTGCTGTAGTCATAGTTGTTTGGACTTCTCCAAATTTTTGACAAATTACACATTTTCTTTGCCTAATTTCATTTAGAAACTTTTCATTTCTGATTGGTTTTGGCTGTTTGAGGTTTGACCACATAATTATTTAACCCCTAAATTCTTTGGCCTTAATTTTGGCTTTGTTTTTAATATAGATACCTTATCTGTCTCAATACATTGAGCCATGCTGTCCATATCTTCATATGGTTTATATACTGCTGGTAAAGCATTTCCACATTCATATGCTGTTCTATATAAAGTTTTCTTTTCTATTTCCACACCAGCAACGACATAAGTTAATACTAAAAAAGTATAAAAAGTCATTTTCCTGTTCTCATTGACTCTTGTTGTCTTTCATATTCATTATGTAGTTCTTCTTGAGTATATCTTATATTTTTTAATAAATTATATTCTTTTTCATGTTGATTTAAAAATGATTGTTCTGCATTTACTGCCCAATCAATTTTACCTTTATGCAATTGCACAATTCCTGTTTTTACACAACTTCTTACAAAATCATGCCACAACCATTGTCGTTCTTTATGATTTATAATCTTTCCATCTTCTTTTGGCGGTCTTTTACAATGCTGTCTTGGTTTTGCAAAACAAGTTGGACATGGCATTGATCTAATCATTATTTGTTCTTCGGTATATTCTTTTTTCATTTCAATAACTCCATTGGGTCTGTCCCTATTGCGTCAGCAAGTTTTTCCATTGCTAACTCAAAAAACTCATTAAATTCTTTTTGGTTCATTTTGTTCATAGCAATTGTATCTGGAAAATAATAAATACCACCAAACTCGCTTACGACTGTTTGAAAAAATCCACAGGCCATTTTTAGTTCTCTATGCAAATTATCAGAGTTAGGCCATTTACCTGTAGCTTTACAGGCTTTGCCAAGAATTGACCAATATAGCTTATGATGTTGTTCTGATCTTTTTGACCTTAATACCAGATCAAATTCAGCGTTATGAGTTGCTAGTGCTAACTGCTCCGCATCATATGCGGAACAGGGTAATAGCTGTCCATCTTGTAGCTTAACCGATATTCTTGGTTTATTGCTCAAAACGGGATTGTGTCGTCAAATGCATCATCGCCAGTGCCAAGGTATGTTGGCTTCAAGCCGTCAGCAGTTTCAGCAGTTGGGTGTGGGTCGCCTGATGCTTTACCAGCTAGAGAAACGCTATTTGCATTAACCTCTAAATATTTTTTATCATTGTATTCGCGCCAAGAAAATTCGCCATTTACTACAACAGGCTGTCCTTTTCTTAGATATGGAGAAACCGCTTTGCCAGCTTTACCCCAATAAGAAACACTAAACCAATAAGTTTCTTTGGTTCTTCTATCATTGACAGCTATATCAAAGCCGCAAACATCCATGCCACCTTGTGTTGTTCTTACAACTGCATCTTTTGCACAGTTCCCATATATAGTAATATTTTTCATTTAGCTTACTCCTAGTTCGATTGATTTGTTTTCCCATGCAGTAGATATTTTATCTGAAAATTCCTTATCTGTTTCTGCAATTTCTTTCATTAGGTTAAATGCTTTGTCAAACATAGCATCAAAATTATCAGCCGTAGCAGTTTCAATAAACCTCATAAGCTTTATACCGCGCTGTTCTGGCGTTTCTACAGGCTTAGATTTCTGGGCTACAGGCGCAGTTCTGCCATTTGCCATATTCCCATCATCATCTTCAATAGGTACGCCTGTAAGGGCAGATAATCCATATCTGCGCGCATATGTGATAGCACCCCCCATTGATTGCATATCATTTGCTTTGTATTCCAAGTAAACTTTGCAAGAAAATGAGCCACCTGATGTATGCCTTAGTATTGTCTCAACAAAAGTTCCCAGTTCATCCCTGTCTGGACATTGTTGTATAATAAAACCATTAGCATGAAATGGTGGATAAACAGCATTTTGTATTGCTGTTAAATCAGCGTATTTATTTTTAAGGAATGGATTTTTAGAATTTTTAAAAGCCGCACCCATTTCTGCCTGTGCTTTTGCGAAAGCAACAAGGGCGTTCTGATATGCAGTATCATTATCCCTTATGTAGTCTGTAATTTCATTTGTCATATTATTTAGTCCTTATAGATATAGTTTGAGCGCCAGTGACTAATTCAGCCCCATCAATTTTGACACCCGCTTTGAGTTGTTTTTTTATTTCTGTTTTATCTGGTGTGATAGACACCTTAGTTAATTGTGTTGGTATTTCATTAGGATTAATGATGCTTACACTTTCAGTACCTTTCCTCAAAGATATGGTTGCTAGAGCGTGTGGGATTTTAGTTTGATTTGCACATAACATAATAGTCTTGAGCATTTTAGTCAGCTTTTGTTTGCGTGCATCATGACCTGATTTGCGTTCTGCATATTTCTTTGAGACCTCGGCGCATGAATTTGACCATGCCTCTGCCTCTGAAATCTTTAATAATATTTTAGTGACCAAATCAAGAACGTCTGTTTCACCATCTAATGTATCCCAGAAAGCGTCCTCATCATCACGATAAGGAGCAAGCTCTTCTGAAATGGCTGTGATCATTGCAGAGTCAATTCTCATTTTCGAGTTCCTCTGTATTAAATAGATTAAAAGCAGTTGTAATTGCCTTGTCTATTGTTTGGATTGCATCGGCTGGAAAACTTTTTGCAAGAAATTCCGATGAATTAATTTGACCAGTTTTTTCAAGCTCTAGCAATTTTATACTGTGATTTGATATCTCATTAATTATTTGAGATTTTACAAACCTAAGTGGTGGGTTCTTTTTCATATTTTATCTCCTGTCCATATATTCGCTATTTACAAATATTAACTTTTAACTTAATTAATGTAAAGATAAAAATGAATTATTTAACTTTGGAGAAAAAAATGACAGCAAAATTACTAACGGCTCAAGAAGTAAGAGATAAACTTGTTGATAGAAGATTATCATATGTAGCGGATAAATGCGGATTAACATATATGTCTTTATCTAGGATAAGAAAAAATGATGGAAAACCTTCACTGTCTACATTAGAAAAATTATCTGAATACTTTGATGAAAATAAATAAAACCCCACACTACGAAAGGACAAGAGACTTAGTGTGGGGTTAGGTGAGGTTTGCTGGCTACCAGACCTATCACAAGCATTATTACCTGATCAGTGAAGCAAACTACACAAAACCCAATATATATGAAAAAAACATTAACACAACAAAAAAGTTGATTTTAATAACTATTTGTTTAAATATATTAATATAAAAAGAAAGGACAAAATTATGAGTATGAAAGCGGTTGTATGGGCATTACATATGCCTGATTTAAGCCCATCACAAAAAATTGTATTATTAATGTTATCTAATAGGCACAATCCTGATTATGGATGTTTTCCTAGTACAAACAGAATGGCAAAAGACTGTAACATGTCTAAAAGTTCTATATTTAATCACCTGAAAGTTTTAGAAAGCAAAGGATTAATTGAGAGAATAGGTAGGGTTAGACATAATGGGCAACAAACATCTAACTTATACAATCTCCATATAAATAAGGGGGTGCAAAATTTGCAGGGTGGGGGTGTAGAATTTGGACAGCCCACCGTCCAGAATTTGGATACCAATAACCATGTAATAAATAACCATGTAAATGAACCAGTATTAAGATCAGTTTCTATTGCTTTTAATCATTTCTGGTTAATTTATCCAAGAAAGGTTGGTAAAGCTAATGCTGAAAAATCTTTTAATAAAGCCTCACAGTTAGTTGGCGTTGATAAGATACTTGATGCTGTTAAGCCATATGCAGATAGTGTTTCACACAAACAAAAGAAATTTATACCGCACCCTGCTACTTGGCTTAATCAAGGAAGATGGGATGATGATATAGAAATTGAAAAAAATGATAATATAGATTATGATTTTAGAAATATGGTAAATGATATAGCGAGGGTGCAAAGATGAGTAATTTACCAGTATTACAAACAACTGTTTTAAACGATGATCAATTATCTAAGCATAGGGCATTTATAGCTATTAAAGCACAAGCACTGATGGGTCGATACTTTCAAGTTCCACATGATGAACTGGTAAAGCGTGATATTTTACTTGGGTGGATGGATATGTTGCAAGATTATACTGAAACTGAAATTAATAATGCCTGTAAGCAGTATCTCATCAAATATCCATCTAAACGACCACATGAAGGTCTGGTTCTCGAGTTAATAATTAAGGCTAGAAAAAGAGTTGTAGCTTTACAGCCTAGAAAACAAATACCAATAATAATTCGAAAAGAACCTGATGCTGAAAAAAGGAAAGCATTATCTATAGAATTATTAGGGACAATTAGATAATTTTAGTGTATTATGAAAATTGGGAATATGATTTCCCTCCTCTCCCACTTAGCTCCTCGTTTATTATGAGGAGCTATTTATTAATATACTAGACAATAAAGTTAATATATTGCATATTTATACAAATAATAGTGTATATACAGGGTGTACTGCTCCCCTCTTACACTTTACTTACCACCTTTAGTTGCACTGATGATCAATGCGCTAAAGGTGGTTTTAGTATCTAGGAGGATGCTTTATGAGTAATGAATGGCCAGCTGTTCAAGTTGAATTAGTTAAAGTTAAAGATGTTTTGCCTTATGCTATGAACTCTAGGGTACATAGTGATGAACAGGTAAATCAGATTGCGTCTAGTATACAGGAATGGGGTTTTACAGTACCTATTCTTATAGATGAAAAAAATACTATTTTAGCAGGTCATGGAAGAATTATGGCGGCTGGAAAGCTTTCTTTAGATGAAGTTCCAGCTATGAAAGCTACTAACTGGACTGAAGCCCAAAAAAAAGCATATGTAATAGCTGATAATAAACTTGCCATGAATTCTACATGGGACGAGGAAATGTTAAAGTTAGAATTCGAAGGTCTACAAGAGTTAGATTTTAACATAGATTTAATCGGTTTCAGTGCTGATGAATTATCAGATTTACTCATAGAGGATGTAAAAGAGGGTCTAACAGAAGATGACGCCGTTCCTGAAATTCCTGAAACACCAGTAACAGTTGAGGGCGATGTTTGGATTTTAGGAAAGCATAGACTTATGTGTGGTGACAGCACTTCGATTGATAGTGTTGATAAGCTTATGCCAGAGACAGCTAACATGATATTCACAGACCCACCTTACTTGATGGACTTCACTGGCGGTATACATGCTGATGGAAGTAAATCTTTCAATGCAAAACACGGCGCTATAAAGAATGATAAAATGTCTAAGGCAGATGGTGATGATTTCTTAGATAGTATTAACACAATAATAAAAGCAAAAGTTGATGGTGCTTTTTATATTACTTTCTATAGGTTAGGAATATCCCAGTATTATTCTAGTTTTGACCGTGTAGGGTTACAATGTCGATCTCTGGTTATATGGGATAAAGGTAATCATACTTTAAGCAACAGCGATTATATGAGTATGTACGAGCCTATGTTCTATGGATGGGTAAATAACCATAAGTTTTATGGCGGTAAAAATGGAATGGATATTTGGCGCATAAAAAGAACTTCCAAAAATGACTTACACCCAACTATGAAGCCAGTTGAGCTAGTTGAGAAAGCTATAGATGATGGCAGTCAGGTAAATGGAATAGTTTTAGATTTATTTGGTGGTTCTGGCTCTACAATGATAGCTAGTGAAAAGAAAAATAGAATTTGTCGTATGATGGAACTAGACCCTAAATATTGTGATGTAATTGTAAAAAGATGGCAGGATTTCACTGGAGAAAAAGCTATATTAGAGTCTACAGGTGAAGAATATAATGACCAAAAAAGCCCTAAATAAATTAACTCTTAAATAATTCATAATTTATGATAGAATTGAACACATTTACTGCTTAATAGGTGAAGTTATGATAGAAGAAAATCAAGAGGAAACAAAAGGAAATAAACGTGGGCCAAAAGGCGCGTCTAAACCCTTGGATACAAAAGATTTTAATAAACTTTTAAATATGATTAGAATACAGTGTACACAGAAAGAATGTTGCTCTGTTTTAGACATGTCAGATACCACTTTAAATAGGCGTTTAAAGGAAATGGGGTACGCAAATTTTGAAGACCTCTATAGGAAACATAATGATGAAGGCAAAATGTCTTTAAGAAGGTTGCAATGGTCGGCGGCTGAAAAAGGTAATTCTCAGATGCTTGTCTGGTTAGGTAAACAGTATTTAAATCAAAAAGATAAAACCAATATGGAGCTAACTGGAGAAGACGGTGGCGCTGTAATAACAAAAATTGAGCGTGTAATTGTCGACCCTACCAATACAGACGCCTAGATGGGCTATTCCATTAATAAGTGGTGAACGAGGTAAGCCTAGATATAGAGGTGCTAAAGGTGGGCGCGCTTCTGGTAAATCACATTTCTTTGGCGAAGCTGTTATTGAAAGACTTATAGAAGAACCTGACACAAAAATAATTTGTATTCGTGAGGTGCAAAAATCATTAGAATTTTCTTCACTACAGCTTTTAAAGGATAAAATAGAAGCATTAGGTGTAGGTCATTATTTTGAAATACAGAAAAACAGAATAATGTCTGTTAATGGTGCTGGAATAGTTATATTCCAAGGTATGCAAGACCATACAGCCGAAAGTGTAAAATCTTTAGAAGGTTTCGATGTAGCTTGGGTCGAAGAGGCACAATCTATGTCCAACAGATCATTAGAACTTTTAGACCCAACAATTAGAAAAGAAGGTTCAGAGCTATGGTTTAGCTGGAACCCAAATTTAAACACTGACCCTGTAGAACAAATATTTATTAACAATAATAATGCAGTTTTAGTTCATGTTAATTATCAACAAAATCCATTTGTAACAGAAGCAACAAAAGAGATGGCCAGACGTTCTAGGGATAACAACATACTTAAATATAATCACATATGGCTTGGAGATTATATGAAAGAAGTTGAAGGTGCTTTATGGAATGGTGATTTGCTTCAAAATTGTAGGATTACTGATGAGGAAATTCCTGATCTAAATCGTATAGTTATAGCTATTGACCCATCTGTAACTGGTAAGGCTACATCAGATGAAACTGGCATTATTGTTGCTGGAAAAGTAAATCATACTGAAAATTATTATATTTTAGAAGATTGCTCGCTTAGAGGTACGCCAGATCAGTGGATAAGACGTGCAATTACTAAATACCATGAATACTCAGCAGATAGAATTATAGCAGAGGTCAATAATGGTGGTGATTTGGTAGAAAATCTGTTAAGAAATACAGATAGGAATGTTTCATATCGCTCAGTAAGAGCAACAAGAGGCAAAATGTTACGCGCTGAACCTATTGCGGCGCTTTATGAAAGTAAAAAGGTTTTTCATGGTGGTAATTTTCCAGAACTGGAAGAACAGATGATTTTTTATAATGGACGTGGTAACATAAGCCCAGATAGATTAGATGCCTTAGTGTGGGCTTTAACAGAATTAAGTGCGTCTACTGGACAGCCAATGTGGAGAATTAGCTAATGGCCTTTTTTGATTTTTTAAAACGAAACAGTATTAATGGTTTGGAGCTTAAAGAAGCACCTAAAATTCATATGCAACAAATGACCCCTTATCATAATAGGTCAGATGATTTTAAATCATACGCAATTGAAGGCTATCAGCAAAACGCAATTGTTTTCAAATGTGTTAATGAAATATCACAGGCCGCCGCGTCAATTAATTTTAAAGTTTTTCAAGGAGATGTTGAATTAGAGCAACACCCTCTTATATCGCTATTAAATCGCCCAAACCCAACTCAAGCTGGTAATGAATACTTTCAATCTCTTTATGCTTACATATTATTATCAGGTAATAGCTATGCAATAAGCAGTTCGGCTGGTGGTGTTCCATCAGAATTGCATCTTTTAAGGCCAGATAGAGTTGAAATTATTCCAAGCAACAACGCTATTCCAAAAGGTTATAATTATAAATTAAATGGAAAAGTTGTAAAAACTTATGAAGCTGACCCATTTACAGGTGCATCAGAAGTAAAGCATTTTAAAACTTGGAACCCATTAGATGATTATTTGGGAATGTCACCTCTTATGGCGGCTTCTATTGATGTAGATCAGCACAACCTCATAGCAAAACATAATATTGCATTGCTTGTTAATGGTGCAAGGCCATCAGGCGCAGTTATATTCAAGCCTACTGATACATCAGGTAATGCTATGATGATGAGTGATATGCAGAGAAAGCAAGTGCAAGATGATTTGAACCGCAGAATGAGTGGTACAAATAATTCTGGCAAGCCTATGTTGCTTGAAGGTGACTTTGATTGGAAAGAAATGGGTATGACCCCAAGGGATATGGATTTCTTGCAGAACAAACACATGGCGGCAAAAGATATTGCACTTTGTTTTGGTATTCCTTCACAGATTATCGGCATACCAGATAGCCAAACATATTCTAATATACAGGAAGCTAGACTAGCTATGTATGAAGAAACAATCATACCATTAGCAATGCGAGTCTGTAATGATCTTAATGAATGGCTTGCGCCATCATTCGGAGATAACATTAAGATTGATTATGACTATGATAGCATCCCAGCAATGGTAGAGCGCAGAAAGCGTGTTTATGAAAATGTCACTGC
>ERZ1046568.1990-NODE-1990-length-13854-cov-5.241249_pt1 | contig 13854 bp, 10 predicted proteins | sample MGYA00383092_ERZ1046568 | MGnify/ENA primary metagenome ERZ1046568 (study PRJEB29581, sample SAMEA5548362) | metagenome | biome: marine; feature: coastal; material: water | depth 1 m | study: Short-term variability in the microbial, nano- and picoplankton... | reverse complement strand
TTAGCTTCATTGCCCAATACCAACACTCCAGAATTTGGAAGACTAGTTGCATAAATAGAATCACCTTGCATGAAAGTTCCCATAGCATTTGAACTTGAAGAAAGAAGTGGTTCTAACGCAGAGTAAGTGATGTTTACACGGGTGTGTGAACCCATTGCTGATTGTACTACTTTAGGATTATAACAATCCACTGTAGCAGGGCTACAAACCAAATCTCGAATTCCAAACCAGTCGCAAAGCCGGATAATTGTACCTAAATTTCCAGGGTTATTTAAATCATCTAGAGCTAAGATCAAATTGGAATCGTCCAAGGGCTTAGGTAGTGGTATTCGAAAAATAGCCAAAACTTTGTTGGGGGTTTTTAGAGTACTGATTGATGATAGCTCATTTTCGGAAATATGAACAAAAGCATGTGAATATTGCGCATAACCTAAATCGGTAGAAAAAACTTCAACCAATTCATAACCTGCATCTAGAAATTCTTGAGTAACCTTAATACCTTCTGTTACAAACATTTGCTCTTGGGTACGGAACTTTTTTTTGTTTAATCTGAGGATTCGCTTGGATTGGTTTTTAGTTAACATCTAAAAAATGTACATTTGACTTAAATTCATTTTAGAGTATAAATCTAAATTTTATTTACGTCTTGTTGAAGGATTCGCTAAAAAAAATATTTTTTATTTGTTCTATTGCCTACATCAGTACCGCTTGCAACGCTGTGAAAAGAGTTGGAAGCAAAGAGCATTTGTTGGTCGAAAATTCTTTTGTTGTTAACGGAAAAACTTCAAAATCTGAAGCATTATCCAAACTTTCATTTCAAAAAACCAACAGTACAATTCTTGGCATCCCTGTTCGTCTTCATATTTATAATTTTGCACGTCCAAACAAAGATTCAATTTTTGAATCGTGGCTAAATAAACGTCCAAAGCGAAAAGAGCGACTCATCAAGAAGTTCTCAAAAAAACAATTTTATCGAATAAAAAAAACATCCCTTGGACTTAATAATTGGTTGAAAAAAACAGGCGAAGCACCAAGTATTTTAGATAGCTTAAAAATTAAAAAAACAAAACTTAATCTTGAACGTTATTACTTCTCAAAAGGATGGTTTGATAGAGAAATTGATTTTGTAGTTGATACTTTAGGCAACAAACGAGCAACTTTGTCTTACAACATCAATACTGGTACAGCGTATAAAATTCGAGGAATTGAAACTGAAATTGAAAGCCCTGTTTTGGATACCCTTTACGAAGTAGAAAAAGCAAAATCATTATTAATAAAAGGAGAACAGTTTGACATTGCGAATTTTAAAAATGAGCGAAACAGACTTACCACAAAATTCAGAAATTCTGGAGTCTATCACTTTTCACAGGATTATGTAAGCTTCAAAAATGACACTATTGGCACCGACCATAATGTAGATGTGAAAATTAATATCCCCAACAGAATAATAAGAAATCAGGACAGTACAATTCGAGAACCCTTTAATGTGTATCGAATAAAGGAAGTAAATATTTTCACCGATGCATCATTTCAAAACAGAAATGCAGCTACTCCAACCAAAACTGCAACTTACGATAATTTCAACTTTTACAATTATGGTGAATTAAAATATAGACCAAAAGCCATAACAAATGCAGTATTAATAAACAAAGGGGACTTGTACAGCGACTTGGACAGAACACGAACTTATGCTTATTTGAGTCAACTTAACTCTTTTAAATATCCAAACATTGAGTACGTAGAAAATAAAAATGACACCACGCTCACAGCAAATATTTATCTCAACCCAAGAAAAAAATACGGTTTAGGTTTTGATTTCAATGTGTCGCAAAGTAATATCCAAAAAATCGGATTATCGTTCAGTACTGGAGTTTTGATTCGAAATATTTTTAGGGGAGCAGAAACCTTAGAAATTTCTGCTTTAGGAGCAATTGGTGCCTCAAAAGATGGTGCCAAATCTGATGATCAATTTTTCGATATTAATGAGCTTGGTGCCGATATAAAACTCAATATTCCAAGATTATTTTTTCCTTTCAATACTGAAAAAATCATCCCTAAATTTATGTCCCCTACAACACAATTGAGTACTGGTTTTACAAGTCAAAAAAATATTGGTCTAGACAAACGAACTCTTAATGGACGTTTGAGCTACAACTGGCTTCCATCAAAAAATACTACCAATACTTTAGACCTTCTAAATCTTCAGTACGTTAGAAATCTAAACCCTGGAAACTATTTTAGTGTATATCAAAATTCTTTCGATCGTCTGGAAAGCATTGCGCTTAACAGCTATCCGACTCCTGCTGAATTTTTAATCTCAAATCCTGATGGATCAAATACGCTTGATATTACTAGAGCCGACGATTTTATTGGAACAGTAAGCTCCGATACAGATTTTTTAAACACGAACCCTAATGATTATCAAACCGTCAGAAATATTCGTGAACGTAAAAATCGATTAATTCAAAACAACCTTATTCTTGCTAGTAATTTCAATTTAATTAAAGACACTCGGGAAAATAATTTTGACACTGATTTTTCAATTTTTCGTCTGAAACTTGAGCTTGCAGGAAACCTTCTCAATGGAGCTGCAGATGTATTGGATTTAAAGAAAAATGAAAATGGTGAATTTGAAGTCAATGATGTTGCCTTTTCGCAGTACACAAAAACAGAAATAGATTACATTAAACTTTGGGATTTAGGGCGCAGCAATGTACTTGCATTTAGAGGTTTTATGGGTGTAGCCTTTCCCTTAGGAAATTCCAAAAGCATTCCTTTTTCGAAGAGTTTTTTTGCTGGTGGATCCAATGACAACCGTGCATGGACGGCCTACAACTTAGGACCAGGTCGCTCGGGCAACAACAATGAATTTAATGAAGCAAACCTAAAAATTGCATTTAGTTTGGAACACCGTTACAATTTGTTTGGTAAGCTTAACGGTGCATTTTTTGTTGATGGGGGAAATATTTGGAATGTACTTGACGATGTCGAAGATCCAAAAGCAACATTTGACAGTTTTTCTTCTTTGAAAGACATTGCTCTAGGTGCTGGAATTGGATTGCGCTACGATTTCGGTTTTTTTATTCTCAGACTTGATACTGGATTCAAAGCACACAACCCTACATACGAAAAAAGTAAACGCTGGTTTCGCGATTTCAACTTTAGTAATGCTGTGTACAATTTTGGGATCAACTATCCTTTTTAAATACAGACTCTTCTCAAACGTTTTCGTATAAATTTGATGATAAGTCATGTTAAAATTTTAACATATGGTGATTTATTTTAGTATTTTTGGCGAAAATTAAAAAACCATTAAATAATGAGTCACTCAATAAAACCTGGCGTTGCCACTGGCCAAGAAGTTCAAAAAATCTTCAAACTCGCTAAAGAAAAAGGATTTGCACTACCTGCAGTGAATGTAATCGGATCAAATACCATCAATAGCGTACTTGAAACGGCTAAGGCACTTAACGCACCAGTTATTATTCAGTTTTCAAATGGTGGTGGACAATTTAATGCAGGAAAAGGGCTTTCTAACGAAAACCAAAAAGCAGCTATAGCAGGATCTATAGCAGGTGCAAAGCACGTTCATGAAATGGCAGAGGCCTATGGTATACCTGTAATCCTTCATACCGATCACTGTGCAAAAAAATTATTGCCTTGGATTGATGGTTTATTGGATGCCTCTGAAAAACATTTTGAGCAAACTGGAAAATCTCTGTACAGCTCACACATGATAGACCTCTCTGAAGAACCCATCGAAGAAAATATTGAAATTTGTAAAGAATATTTAAAAAGAATGTCCAAAATGGGCATGACGCTCGAAATTGAATTAGGTATTACAGGAGGTGAAGAAGATGGTGTAGATAATAGTGATGTAGACGTTTCGAAATTATACACACAACCTGAAGAAGTCGCTTACGCATATGAAGAACTCAGCAAAGTGAGTGACCAATTTACCATAGCAGCTGCATTTGGTAATGTACACGGAGTATACAAGCCCGGAAATGTAAAATTAACTCCAAAAATTCTTAAGAATTCTCAAGAATACATCACCAAAAAATACGGTGTTTCAGAAAATCATATCGATTTTGTATTCCACGGAGGATCTGGATCAACTGTAGAAGAAATCAGAGAAGCTATTGGATATGGAGTCATCAAAATGAACATCGATACCGATTTGCAGTATGCATTCATGACAGGTGTTCGTGATGATTTTAATAAAAATCAAGATTATTTGGCTTCACAAATCGGAAATCCAGACGGTGAAGATCTTCCAAACAAAAAATACTACGACCCAAGACGTTGGTTAAGACAAGGCGAACAAACGTTTAGCGAACGCTTAAAAAAGGCATTTGAGGATTTGAACAATGTAAATACATTGTAAAAAAATATCCTTAAATTTGTTTTTCATTCTAACTCAATTAGAAAAAAATGGCGTGGTTTAAAAGAACAGATAAAGGCATTCAAACTCCTACCGAAGCGAAACGTGACACACCTAAAGGATTGTGGTATAAATCGCCTACAGGAAAAATCATTGAGACCGAAGAATTAGAAAAAAACTACTTTGTAAGTCCCGAAGATGGATACCATGTCCGTATTGGAAGTGCAGAATACTTCAATATTTTGTTTGATGACAATAAGTTCAAGGAATTAAACCCAAAAATTACTTCAAAAGATCCTTTAAAGTTTTCAGACAAGAAAAAATACACCGATCGTTTAGAAGCCGCCTACAAAAAAACAGATCTTAAAGACGCTGTTCGTACAGCAATAGGCAAATCCAAAGGAAAAGAACTTGTTGTTGCGTGTATGGATTTTAGTTTTATTGGTGGATCTGTTGGAAGCGTTGTTGGTGAGAAAATTGCTCGTGCTGCAGATTATGCGCTGAAGAAAAAAATACCCATCATGATCATATCCAAATCTGGTGGCGCACGAATGATGGAGGCAGGATTATCACTGATGCAACTAGCAAAAACTTCTGCAAAACTAGCACAATTGTCCGAGGCAGGTATTCCTTATATATCTCTCTGTACAGACCCCACAACTGGAGGAACAACAGCTTCATTTGCGATGTTAGGCGACATCAACATCAGTGAGCCAGGCGCATTGATTGGTTTTGCTGGACCACGCGTTGTTCGTGACACTACAGGAAAAGAACTTCCTGAAGGATTTCAAACCGCCGAATTTGTTCAAGAACATGGCTTTTTGGATTTTATTACCCACCGCGAACATCTTAAAGATAAGGTGAACCAATACATCGATTTGATCTTGAATCAACCCTTAAGAGCATAATTTTTACAAAATAACTCTTATATCACTCGAATTTCTTATATTTGCCCCTCGATTCTGAGCGTCAGAATCTATGCATAAAAATGATTTAAATAAATATTGGAATGTACTTAACAAAAGAAACTAAAGAGAAAATCTTTAAAAAACACGGAAAAGATGCAAAAGACACTGGTACTGCCGAAGGTCAAATAGCATTATTCACACACCGAATCAATCACCTAACAGAACACCTAAAGCATAATCGAAAAGATTTTAATACTGAGCGTTCGCTTGTAAAGCTTGTAGGAAAACGCCGATCTCTTCTAGATTATTTAATGAAAAAAGATATCTTGAGATACCGTGCAATTGTTAAAGAATTAGGATTAAGAAAATAACACTAAAAAAGAGGCCATATGGCCTCTTTTTTGATTACCCAGCACTTTTTTATTACAAGTGCTCACACATAGAAGAAGCTAATTAAAGTTTTTCATTGGTCACACCACACAACAACAACACAACACCAATGTTTAATTAGAATTAAAAAATATGATTCCAAAAGTATTTAAGGAGGTCATCGACCTCGGTGATGGAAGAGAAATCTCCATCGAAACAGGGAAACTCGCCAAACAAGCCCATGGCTCTGTGGTGGTACAATCAGGCAAATGTATGTTGCTGTGTACAGTAGTTTCAAATTACAAACAATCCGATGTGGATTTTTTACCACTCACAGTAGATTACCGGGAAAAATTTGCAGCAGCAGGACGCTATCCAGGTGGATTCTTTAAAAGAGAAGCTCGTCCAAGTGATGGTGAAGTCCTTACAATGCGACTTGTAGACCGAGTACTACGCCCATTGTTTCCAAAAGATTACCATTCAGAAACTCAAGTGATGATTCAATTAATGTCACATGATGAAGATGTTATGCCAGATGCTATGGCTGGTTTAGCTGCATCAGCAGCCATCCAACTTTCTGATTTCCCATTTGAATGTGCTATTTCTGAAGCTAGAGTCGGACGTATCAACGGTGAATTCATCATAAACCCTACAAGAGCACAACTCGCAGAATCAGACATCGACATGATGATTGGTGCTTCTGCAGACTCTGTAATGATGGTTGAAGGAGAAATGGATGAAATTTCTGAAGAAGAAATGACAGAAGCCATAAAATTTGCGCATGAAGCCATTAAAGCCCAATGTGCGGCACAAGAAAGATTGGCTCAAGCATTTGGTAAAAAAGAAGTTCGTGAATACGAACCAGAACGTGCCGATGAAGACTTAGCACAAAAAATACACGACATGGCCTATGATAAGGTCTATGCTGTGGCCAAAGCAGGTTCTTCAAAACATGAAAGAAGCGTTGCTTTCTCTGAAATAAAAGAAGAAATTAAAGCTTCCTTTTCTGAAGAAGAACAAGAAGAATTCGATGGGTTAATTTCAAAATATTATTACAAAGCAGAAAAAGCTGCTGTACGTGATTTGACACTCAACGAAGGACTTCGTCTTGATGGTCGAAAAACAAATGAGATCAGACCCATTTGGTGTGAAGTAGACTATTTACCATCTACACACGGTTCGTCAATTTTTACAAGAGGAGAGACTCAAGCATTGGCTACAGTAACTCTTGGAACTTCTAGAGACGCCAATCAAATAGATATGCCATCTCATGAAGGTGAAGAACGTTTTTATTTGCATTACAACTTCCCTCCTTTTTCAACTGGTGAAGCTCGTCCTATTCGTGGAACGTCTCGTCGTGAAGTAGGACATGGAAACTTGGCACAACGCGCCCTTAAAGGTATGGTTCCTGAAGATTGTCCTTATACTGTACGAGTAGTAAGTGAAGTTTTGGAAAGTAACGGATCGTCTTCTATGGCTACTGTTTGCTCTGGAACAATGGCACTTATGGATGCTGGTGTACAATTGAAAAAGCCAGTTTCTGGAATTGCAATGGGACTTATTTCCGATGCCGATTCTGGAAAATATGCGGTACTCTCTGATATTTTAGGCGATGAAGATCATCTAGGTGATATGGACTTTAAAGTAACAGGTACTGCAGATGGTATTACAGCATGTCAAATGGACATCAAAGTGAAAGGATTATCGTACGAGATTTTAGTCAATGCACTAAAACAAGCTCGTGACGGACGCCTTCATATTTTAGGAAAGCTTACGGATACAATCGAAGCACCTGCAGCAGACGTTAAGGCCCATGCACCTAAAATGGTTACCCGCATTATTCCAAATGAATTTATTGGAGCGCTTATCGGCCCAGGTGGTAAAGTGATTCAAGAACTTCAAAAAGAAACAGGTACAACAATAGTAATCAATGAAGATCCTGTGACTGAAGAAGGAATTGTTGAGATTTTAGGTACAGATCAAGATGGGATTGATGCTGTTTTAGCAAAAATAGATTCACTCATGTTTAAGCCAGAAGTTGGCAGTGTTTATGAAGTAAAAGTCATAAAAATGCTCGATTTTGGTGCTGTGGTAGAATATCTTGAAGCACCAGGAAACGAAGTGTTACTCCACGTAAGCGAATTGGCATGGGAACGTACAGAAAACGTATCGGATGTTGTCAATATGGGTGATGTTTTTGATGTAAAATATTTTGGTATTGATTCGAGAACACGTAAAGAAAAAGTTTCGCGTAAAGCGCTTCTTCCAAAACCAGAAGGTTTTGTGGAACGTCCACCAAGAGACAGAAAACCTAACAATAGAGGTCGCGATAACCGTCGTAATGACAGAAGACCAAAAAGAGATTAGTCAAAAAAACTAACTCTTTAGCATAAAAAAAGCCGTTTTGAAATAAAACGGCTTTTTTTTGTAACATTTATTTCATTTTCAACGTATAACATAATGAGACCAAAATAATTTTTAAAAAAATAAGCAAACATGAGACAACTCAAGATTACAAAACAAGTAACCAACAGGGAAACTGCCTCGTTGGACAAATACCTTCAAGAGATTGGAAAAGTTGACTTAATTACTGCCGATGAGGAAGTAGAGTTGGCACAACGCATCAAAGCTGGTGACCAAATTGCATTAGAAAAATTAACAAAAGCCAACCTTCGTTTTGTAGTTTCTGTTGCTAAACAATACCAAAATCAAGGACTTACACTTCCAGATTTGATCAATGAAGGAAATCTTGGTCTTATCAAAGCCGCACAACGTTTCGATGAAACACGTGGATTCAAGTTTATCTCATATGCTGTATGGTGGATTCGCCAATCTATTTTGCAAGCACTTGCAGAACAGTCAAGAATTGTTCGTTTGCCATTGAATAAAATTGGCTCAATCAACAAAATCAATAAAACATATGCCTTTTTAGAGCAATCACATGAGCGCCCACCTAGTGCAGAAGAAATTGCGAAAGAATTGGACATGACCATAAATGACGTTAAGGAATCCATGAAAAATTCCGGTCGTCATGTCTCTATGGATGCGCCTCTAGTTGAAGGTGAAGACTCCAACTTGTATGATGTATTACGTTCTGGAGAGTCGCCAAACCCTGATAAAGAGTTGTTACACGAATCTTTAAGAACAGAAATTGAACGTGCATTGGAAACCTTAACACCACGAGAAGCCGATGTGATTCGATTGTATTTTGGTCTTGGCAATCAACACCCTATGACATTAGAAGAAATTGGAGAAACTTTTGACCTTACAAGAGAACGTGTTCGTCAAATCAAAGAAAAAGCTATTCGACGTTTGAAACACACTTCAAGAAGTAAAATACTGAAAACCTATCTTGGTTAATAACAAAACCCCTTCCCATTGGCAGGGGTTTATTTTTTGTTCTATTTTTGTTCTATTAAATTAAAATTATGAGTTCATCTATAATTGCTCCCTCTATTTTAGCTGCCGATTTTGCCAACCTCCAGCGCGATATCGAAATGGTAAATAGCAGTGAAGCCGATTGGTTTCATATAGACATCATGGATGGTGTTTTTGTACCCAATATTTCTTTTGGGATGCCAGTTCTAAAAGCCATTACCAAACATGCAAAAAAAACAGTTGATGTCCATTTGATGATTGTAGATCCAGATCGCTACATCAAAACATTTGCTGCACTGGGAAGTGATATCCTCACGGTACATTATGAAGCTTGCACACATTTGCACCGAACACTTCAAGCCATAAAATCTGAAGGAATGAAAGCTGGTGTTGCACTAAATCCACACACTAACATCAACGTCCTACAGGATACTATTCAAGATATCGACTTGGTGTGTTTGATGAGTGTAAATCCAGGATTCGGCGGACAAAGTTTTATAGAGAATACATACAACAAGGTAAAACAGCTAAAAGCAATGATTGATGAAAAAGGCGCATCAACAAAAATTGAAATAGATGGTGGAGTAACCTCAGCAAATGCTCAAAAATTAAAAGACGCAGGTGCAGATGTATTGGTTGCTGGAAGTTTTGTTTTTAAAAGCAAAAACCCTTCAGATACAATTAAAGAATTAAAAGGGCTTACGGCCTAATATCTAGTCCAAAATCCCTTTAAGATAATCGTAATAATTACCTTTAAGATTGGCGATACGTTGACCTAATTTTTCAGATGAAATCCAACCATTATTTAAGGCGATTTCTTCCAGACAAGACACTTTCTGACCTGTTCTGTTTTCTATTGCCTTAATAAATTCTGTTGCTTCACCAAGTGCCTCGTGAGTTCCAGTATCTAGCCATGCAAATCCGCGTTTAAGTACTTCTAGTTTTAAACTTTTTTGAAGCAAATAAGCTTCATTGACAGATGTTATTTCTAACTCTCCACGATCGGATGGTTCGATTGTTTTTGCAATATCAACTACAGAATTTGGGTAAAAATACAAGCCAACTACAGCATAATTAGATTTTGGCTCTTTTGGTTTTTCTTCGATGTTAATAACATTATTTTGTTCATCAAATACAGCCACACCATAACGTTGTGGATCTTTGACATAGCTTCCAAAAACTACAGCTTTTTGTTCATCTTTTACCGTCTCCACAGCAGAATTTAAAAGGGAATCTAAACCTGCGCCATAAAAAATATTATCGCCTAAAATTAAGCACACATCGTCAGAACCAATAAACGATTCTCCAATGATAAATGCTTGAGCAAGTCCGTCTGGTGATGGCTGCTCTGCATAAGAAAGTTGGATGCCAAAATTGGAACCATCTCCCAAAAGATGTTTGAAATTTGGTAAATCATGTGGGGTAGAAATGACTAAAATATCTTTGATTCCAGCTCGCATTAAAACTGACAATGGATAATAAATCATAGGTTTGTCGTAGATGGGCAAAAGTTGTTTACTCACACTCAAAGTAAGTGGATGAAGTCGTGTACCCGAACCTCCTGCTAAAATAATCCCTTTCATTTATTTATTTATTTATTGTTGTAATATTTTTGATATTCTCCAGAGCGCACATGGTCCAACCAAGCTTCATTATTGAGGTACCAATCTATAGTTTTGGACAATCCTTCCTCAAAGGTTACGGAGGGTGTCCATCCTAAATTATTTTGAATTTTAGAAGCATCTATCGCATAACGCAAATCATGGCCAGGTCGATCTTTTACAAATTTGACTAGGGCCTGACTTGTGCCTTGATTACGCCCTAATTTTTGATCTACTTGTTGGCATAATTCTTTAACCAAATCAATGTTTTTCCATTCATTGAAACCACCAATATTGTAGGTTTCATGATTTTCTCCTTGATGAAAAACCATATCAATAGCACGTGCATGATCGATGACATACAACCAATCACGAGTATAATTACCGTCACCATAAACAGGCAATGGTTTGTGTTCTAAAATATTATTAATAAAAAGGGGAATCAGTTTTTCAGGGAATTGATTAGGACCATAGTTGTTAGAACAGTTAGAAATCACATACGGCAACCCATAGGTTTCTCCATAGGCACGGACAAAGTGGTCCGAGCTTGCTTTTGAAGCTGAGTAAGGAGAGTTTGGATCGTAAGCAGTAGTTTCAAGAAAAAACCCTTCTTGTCCTAAAGTCCCATACACTTCATCTGTGCTTACATGATAGAAACGGTGAGACTTCCAAGCAGACGCCCACAAAGATTTAAAAGCATTAAGCAAAATCATGGTTCCCAAAATATTTGTTTTTGCAAATGCCAAGGGATCGTGTATAGAGCGATCGACATGAGATTCTGCAGCCAGATGAATGACATCAGTAAACTTATGATGTTCAAAAGACTGATGAATAAAATTTTCGTCTGTTATATCTCCTTTTATAAAAGTATAATTAGGTTTGGATTCAAGATCGGTTAAATTTTCTAGGTTTCCCGCATAAGTCAATGCATCCATATTAAAAATATGATAATTGGGGTATTGATTCACAAATAATCGAACTACGTGCGCTCCAATAAATCCTGCACCACCGGTGATTAATATTTTTTTCATATGTAATAAGATTTATACCATTTCACAAAAGCATCAACACCAATTTTTAGGGAAGTTCTGGGTTGATATCCATAATCTGTTTTCAATTTTTCCACATTAGCCCAAGTTTGATGTACATCTCCTTCTTGTAATGGCTGCATATTTCGTTGGGTTTGAATCCCTGTTATTGCTTCAATGTTTTCAATAAAATCTAACAATTCTACAGGTTGACTACTGCCAATATTATACAATTTGTAAAGCGCTTTATTTTTTGATGTATGCAACAAAGTACGCTCTACTCCGTCGATAATATCATCAATATAAGTAAAATCCCGGACGTGATTTCCATAATTGAAGACATCTATTGATTTTCCTTTTAGGACTGCATCAGTAAATCGAAATAGAGCCATATCGGGACGCCCCCAAGGGCCATATACTGTAAAAAAACGTAACCCTATAGTTTCAATTTTATACAAATGGCTGTAGACATGAGCCATGAGTTCATTGGATTTTTTTGTAGCCGCATAAAAACTTATAGGATAATCTGTGGATGCAATTTCTTGAGTAGGAGTATCTTCAGCATTGCCATAAACACTAGAGCTACTTGCATAAACCAGTCTAGTGATGTTGTACTCTCGGCAGCATTCTAAAATATTTGAAAAACCTTTTATATTGGTTTCGATATAGTCATCAGATCGCTTGTCGGATGAACGAACACTGACTTGTGCCGCAAGATGACAAATGACATCAAATGTATAGGTTTGAAATATTTTATTTAGGGCTTCAGAATTTTCTATTTTTGTACGGATAAATGTAAAGTCCATATGTTTTGAAACACTTTTCGAAGAGGTGTTCCATTGGCTTGCATCTGAAGCATCAATCCCTAAAACTTTAAGACGATCGTATTTTAAATTAACATCATAAAAATCATTGATGTTATCTATTCCAACAACCGAATGCCCTTGTTCTATGAGGCGTTTACATAGGTAAAACCCTATAAACCCTGCAGCACCAGTAATTAGAATTGTTTTAGTTTTCATTACGTGCGAAAATTATTGCCCTACACCTTTATAAGAAAACCCTATGGTTTCTAACGCAGATCGATCCAAAAGATTACGGCCATCAAAAACAAAAGCGGGTTTACTCATATTATCATAAATTTTTTGCCAATCATAAGTTCTAAATTCGTCCCATTCTGTTATGACTGCTAGAGCATGCGCACCAACAACAGCGTCATAGGGGTCGCTATGTGTTGTTAAATATTTTGCATTTTCAGTTTCAGATCTTGAGTTCAAATGATTCAAATCTGATTGCATTTGAAGTGCCGAAACTTTGGGGTCATAAACTTGAACATGAGCATGTTCATCTATGAGTTTATCTGCAATATATATTGCAGCGGATTCACGGGTATCGTTTGTGTTCTTTTTGAAGGCCCATCCAAAAAATGTAATTTTTTTATCTGCGACAGTGCCATAGAGTGCCTTTACAATCTGGTTGGCGAAGCGAGCTTTTTGGTGGTTATTGATAATAATGACCTGTTCCCAATAATCTGCTGCATGATTCAGTCCCAAAGATTTACATATATAAACCAGATTTAGAATATCTTTCTGAAAACAAGAACCTCCAAACCCTACCGATGCATTTAAAAATTTAGGACCAATTCTAGAATCGGTTCCAATAGCGTTGGCTACTTCTTTGATGTTGGCACCTGTTTGTTCACATAACTCCGTCAGGGCATTTATAGACGAGACTCGTTGTGCCAAAAAAGCATTTGCAGTAAGTTTTGAGAGTTCGGAAGACCATAAATTGGTTTTAATAATTTTATCTTCTGGTACCCATGACGCATATATTTTTGCCAAAGCATCAATGGCTTCTTGTCCTGATTTTGTTGGTTCTCCGCCGATTAATACGCGATCGGGTGCTTTTAGGTCTTGAATTGCGGTTCCTTCGGCCAAAAATTCAGGATTAGATAAGATTTCGAAATGAATACCATCGCCCGTATTGTCCAATATATCTTTGATTGCTTCTGCTGTTTTTACAGGCAAAGTAGATTTTTCGACAACAATTTTATTAGAACTAGATACTTTTGCGATTTGACGCGCGCACAACTCTACGTATTGTAGGTCTGCTGCCATTCCTTTACCTGCACCATAGGTTTTCGTGGGGGTGTTGACAGAGATGAAAATCATTTCTGCTTCATGAAT
>ERZ1046568.1987-NODE-1987-length-13868-cov-4.771809_pt1 | contig 13868 bp, 12 predicted proteins | sample MGYA00383092_ERZ1046568 | MGnify/ENA primary metagenome ERZ1046568 (study PRJEB29581, sample SAMEA5548362) | metagenome | biome: marine; feature: coastal; material: water | depth 1 m | study: Short-term variability in the microbial, nano- and picoplankton... | reverse complement strand
GATTACAATGCTATTAGCTTTTTATCCCAAAACGACGAACCCTACCCTGATAAAGACTTAACCTTAAAATTAGACGGTTCATTTCTGTCCTATCAAGAGATAGGATTTGGTTCTGCATTCGAGATATACGATAAACGGGAACACTATTGGAAGATAGGGGGAAAATATAAGAAATTGAACGGTAGAGCGATTTACGCTTTAAATATGCCACAATTTAAAAGTTCAATACTTGAAAATGGATTTAGAATACAATCAAAGGTTAATATCATTGAAACTAGCTTAAAGTTTCTTACTCAAGACCCTAAGGAGGTCATATTAAGACCTGATATCGGCAGAGGCAATGCTTTTGATATAGGTATAGTCTATGAGCATCGTCCTAGGTCCAAAAAATCAACTTTTAGGAAGAATAATCCCAGGCTAAAAAGCAGTCAGTTTAATGCTAGGGATCTGCTTAAGTACGATTACAGAGTTTCGTTATCTGTCCTAGATATTGGAGGACTATCGTTTAATAGCAGTGCTGTAACTCAAACTACCTACACATTAGATGTGGAACAAACTGTTGAGGACTATCTAGAGTCAGAATACACAAGTATTTTCGAGTTACTAGAAGATTCTATAAACAAGCAGCAGGAACGGCAACATTTCAGAGTCAGTTTACCTTCTACATTGAACCTTATGTATGATCAAAGTTTAGAGAAGGGGTATTTTATTTCACTGCAATATGTCCAAAGATTGAGTCGAAAGAATCAAATGTCTACCTATATTCCGTCACATGTCTTAGTACAGCTCAGGAAGGAGGCAAAACGATGTACTTTTGGTTTACCCATCCTGCTGATGCCAGCTACCAGAACGTATATCTTAGGTGCAAATCTGAAAGCGGGCCCATTTTTTATTGGAACGAATAATATATCAACCATTTTATTTCGTAAGTTTTACAACCCCTCGTTTTATGCAGGAATACAATTTAGTCTAAGGTATAAACAAGATCCTACTATCGAAAATTACCGGAGTTTTAGAACTAAGCGAAAAAAAGTGTACCCATGGAGCCCTATGTAATTTTTAGGAACTACTCAGATCCTTTAGTTGACATAAAAAAGGCTTTTGCTGCATACTTTCCATAGTTCATGATATCCACCTTTTCTTTTTTCTTATGTCTTTTGATTTTGGGGTTGAAATTGTGCGTATTAATGAAAATAGTCTGAGCTTTTTGTTTTTTTCCGAGATGTCGCCTATTGAGATATTCACTACTTAAGAGGCCAAAAGCTTGCATATAGTCAGTTGTGTTCTCTACTTTTTTGGAGGCTATATATTCTTTGGAATTGTCATTCTCAAGCTTTATTCCCAATGTGTTTTGATTACACTTATAGTATTGATTTCTCCCTTGATTTACAGATACTAACGTGTCAAATATGTAAAAAGGGTAGTTGTCCAGAATACCGCCGTCTACCATTACTTTAGTATTACTGTCTGCCTCTTTCTTAGGAATAATTTTTCCATTTGAAGAGACGAACAAAGCTTCAAAGTAAACAGGTATACTTATGCTTATTCGAATGGCGTCTAATATTTTCATATCAGGGTAGTTTTCGAAATTAAAAATTTCAATTTTTTGATCTGTTAAATTGGCACCAGTAATGTGCAATTCTTTTAGCGGTCTCTCTTCATTTATTAGGTTCTGCATCTCACCAAAAGTTATATTCTCATCATACCCTTTTTGTACAATAAGCTTTCCAAGGTCTTGAATCAACCTATCTGATTTGTAAAAACCGTAAGTTCTTTTAAGCCGAATTAGGCCAGAGATTAGTGGAATCCCTACCTGATTATACTTTTGGAATTTAGTCTCTAGGTTTAGATGCCTGATTTGTTCACCAGTGTAGCCAAATGCAAGCATCATTCCATTCATCGCTCCGGAACTACTACCACCTATACGCTCAATATCCTTAGTTATTCCTAAGCTGTCCAAAACCTCAAAAGCTCCAGCATATGCTATGCCTTTCATTCCGCCTCCCTCTAGTACCAGGTTGGTATATTGGGCTCTAGCAGAAAATCCTATCAGTAATAGTATAGAAATGGAGAGTGTCTTCACAAAAATTGATTTAACTACTTAAAACGAAATACAGTCTTAATTTATTCGTGGATAGAAGATATTTAAGCTAGGAAAGCATTTCCTATCAAGAAATAAAGGAATAGCCCAAGTAGGTCATTACTAGTGGTGATAAAAGGACCAGTTGCCAGTGCTGGATCAATTTTAAACTTATCTAGAACTAGCGGAACTACTGTACCAATGACTGCAGCCATTAATATCACGGAGAGCAAAGCCAAGCTAACAGTCATCATTATATCCAAGTGATTGCCAGAGATAAAGCCATATCCCATAAGCAATGCAGAACATACAATTCCATTAATAATAGCAATGGCTAACTCTTTACCTAGCTTACCCCATACATCACTATTTGTGATGGTATTGTTTGCTAACCCTTGGACCATGATGGAGCTTGATTGCACCCCTACATTTCCTGCCATAGCCATTATCAAAGGCATAAAAAGTGCCAGTTGAACATTTTTTGCTAATTCTGCTTCGAAACCTCCTATTACCAAAGAACTCGCAATACCACCTACTAAGCCAATTATGAGCCAAGGTAGACGAGCTTTAGTGTTACTTATGACGGTGTCAGAGGAATCTTTCCCTCCGCTTATACCGGAGAGCATCTGATAATCCTTGTCAGCCTCATCTTTTACAAAATCGATAATATCGTCAAATGTTATTCTTCCGACTAATCGGTTAAATGCATCTACAATTGGTAAGGCTACCAAGTCGTATTTTTGAATTGTAGCTGCTACCTCTTCGCCAGAAGTGTGTGTGTTTTCATAAATGATGTTGTCGTTGTAGATGTCATCTATAGTAGTACTTTCTTTTGCAAGAAGTATAGCTTTTAGTGAAACCCAACCTACCAATTCATCATAATCATCAACAACATAGACGGTGTATACTTTAGATACTTCCTCAGCTTGCTTTCGTATTTCGTCAGTGCACTGTTTTACTGTCCAGTTTAGTTTGACCTTGATTAACTCTTTAGCCATCAAACCGCCAGCTACATTATCCGCAAATTTTAGTAGAGAGGCAATATTTTTACTGTGTTCTTTGTCTGAGAGCTTTCGTAAAATCTCTTTGCTCTCAGTAGAGCTCATAGAGTTGAGAATGTCTGCAGCATCATCTGAATCTATGTAAGCAAAAAAATCATTGGCGATTTCCTCATTTGTATATCCTTCTAAAAATTTTAGTTTTATATCAGGTTCTAATTCAGTCAACACATCAACCTTTTTTTGAGGTTCTAGAAGTGAAGCAACATAAACGGCTTGATCGAGGTTTAAATCATCGAATAACTCTGCGATATCTGCAGGGTATAACTTTTCAAGCACAGGAAGTAGTTCGAGTTTATTTTCTGCACTAATTAGCTCAAGAATCTCTTCTACTGACTCTTTAGTTATCTCTATTGTTGACATGATTCTCTATTAGTGAAGTGAGTTCTTCAAATTGAAGATAATTCAAATTCTCGGGCCGCAAGGTACTAAAATGATGGCTTTTAAAAACATCTTTTGGTATTAATGAAGCTAGGCTATTGCTCAGTGTTTTTCTTCTTTGGCCAAATGCGAGTTTTACAACTTTTTTTAGTACAAAAGGGGTACACTTCCATTCATGACTTCTCCTTTCTGCCTTTACTACAATACTATTTACTTTAGGAGGTGGATCAAAAGCCTCAGGAGGCAGGTGCATTATGGTTTCTACTTGATAGTAAAAAGGCACCAATACACTTAGTATCCCGTACTGTTTTTTATCTTTTGGTTGACCGACTAGTCTAATACCCATCTCCAACTGAAACATACCTACCCATCTAGGTATTTGAGAATAGTTCTCTAAGATTTTAAAGACGATTTGAGATGAAATATTATAGGGGAAGTTTCCTATTAAGCTAAATTCTGAAGAGAAATAATCGCTTAGTTTCACTTTCAAAAAATCAGCTTTTATGAGCTCAATTTTATCAAACTTTTGTTCCAAATATATTGCTACTTCTGGATCTATTTCTACGGCCTTAAATGATTTAGCCTTAGTCACCATAAACTGGGTGATGATACCCATACCTGGACCTATTTCCAGTACATCTTGGATAGAAATATCACCAAGTCCTTTCACTATAGTTTGGGCCGTAGTGTTGCTTTTCAGGAAATGCTGACCAAAGTGTTTCTTAGCTTTCATTTAGTCTCGCTTTTAGCCAATTTAGAATTTCATTTTCATTTTCAAAACGGTTCACAATTGGGATATGTTTTATTTGAGATCCACCTGCTAATTTCCTTACCTTAATCCAATCTTTCTCTGTACAGACTAATTGAGCACCATTCGCTTCTTTCATGAGAGAATCCAAATCTTGCTGACGGTATCCGTAGTGGTCCTTAAAGCCTTTAAAATCTTGTAGGTCATAGTTGTTCGAAAGGTGGTTGGAAAAATGTTTGTTGTTGGCCAATCCACTGAAGCCAAAAATAGGGATTGCTAGCTTAGTTTTTTCATATGCTATCCTAGAATAAAAAACAGGCTTACTATTCCATTCTTTTTGTTCAACGTTCTCTGTACACTTGGTAAAAATAATAGCATCAGCTCTTTTGGCCCCATTTCGACTTTCTCTAAGCCTCCCACTAGGCATTAGCCAATCCGAGTAAAATGGTTGTTGATACTCGCTGAGCAAGAGTTGTATTTTAGGTTGTATAGCCCGGTGCTGGAAAGCATCGTCTAGTAAGATAAGGCTAGTCTCTGGTTTTTCTTTTAAAATCCTTTTTACTCCAGCCACTCGATCCTCAGATACGGCAAAGTAAATCTTAGGAAATTTCGTTTTTACTTGAAGTGGTTCATCTCCTGTTTTAGACGGATTCAAATGTTCCTCTACCCAAAGAAACCCTTTGGTCTTCCGACCGTATCCTCTACTTAAGACAGCTATAGAATACTCATCTGAAAAGACTTTGATCAGATATTCTACCATTGGGGTTTTGCCGCTGCCTCCTACAGCGAGGTTGCCTACCGAGATGATAGGAATATCAAATGAAGTAGATTGGAAAAGACCTAGATCATAGCACCAGTTTCTAAGGGAAGTTATTAACCAATAGATGCCTGATAATGGTGCAAGTAATATGGTTTTCAAGGTGCCGATAGAGTGCAAAGTAAACTAATTCTTTATTCTGGTTTTAGGCAAACTTCCTATCTTCGTTCTATGCGTATTTCTGAAATCACTAAACATCTAGAAAGCATAGCACCGCCTAGTTTGCAGGAGAATTATGATAACAGTGGTCTTATAGTCGGATCAGAAAACGAATTGGTAACTGGAGTATTGGTTTCTTTGGACTGCATAGAAGCTACGGTTAAAGAAGCCATAGACAATGGATGTAATCTTATAGTTGCACATCATCCCATAGTATTCACTGGTTTAAAGCGGTTCAATAATGCAAACTACGTTGAACGAACTGTACAATTAGCTATAAAAAATGATATAGCTATCTATGCTATTCATACCAATTTGGATAACGTTTATGATAGGGGGGTTAATGCTAAGATTGCCGAAAAGTTAGGTTTAGAGAGCACGAGAATTCTTAGGCCAAAGACTGGAGGATTAGTCAAGTTAGTAACCTATTGTCCGATTAAGGATAGTCAGCGAGTGTTAGAGGCTCTTTTTTCAGTTGGTGCTGGTCATGTTGGGGACTACTCAGAGTGTTCGTTTAGTACTCAAGGGTATGGGACATTTATGCCTGGAGAAGGTTCTAACCCTAGCGTCGGGCAGATTGGGAATCGAGCAATGGTTGAAGAAGCTAAGATTGAAGTTGTGTTGAGAGATTACCAAAAAGCACAAATCTTGAATGCACTAAGATCTAATCATCCTTATGAAGAGGTGCCTTATGAGTTCTACCCTACGCTAAACACTGACCAATACATCGGAAGTGGAATGATCGGAGAACTAGCGGAAGAAATGAGTCAAGATGATTTTCTCAAGGCATTAAAAAGCACTATGGATTTGGAGGTTATTAAACATACAGGTTGGTCAAAAAGTATTAAGAAAGTGGCTGTGTGTGGCGGTTCTGGTCAATTTTTACTAAAGGATGCAATACGCTCAGGGGCAGACGTATATGTTTCAGCTGATTTCAAGTACCACGAGTATTTTGACGCTGAGGATAACATTATGATTTGTGACATTGGCCACTACGAGAGTGAAAAGTATACTATAGAATTATTGCATGATATTTTGAGGGAAAAATTTAGTACCTTTGCCATCCTTAAAACCGCGGTAGACACTAATCCGATTAAATATTTTCTATAAATGGCAGTAAAAACAATTGAAAAGAAATTAGAACAACTTTATAAACTTCAAACGATAGACTCACGTTTAGATCAACTAAGAGCTGTGAGAGGTGAGCTTCCAATGGAAGTTTCAGATTTAGAAGATGAGTTGATTGGGTTAAATACTAGACTAGCTAATTTCAATACTGAGATAGAAACTTTTAATGAGCAGATTTTTGCTAATAAGGAGCAAGTAAAGACTTCTACTGAACTTATCAGAAAATACAAGACTCAATTAAATGATGTAAAGAATAATCGTGAATTTGATGCTCTAAATAAAGAGATTGAGATACAGGACCTTACTATTCTAGCTGCAGAAAAAAAGGTGAAAGAAGTTCAACATTCTATCACTCTTAAAGAGGACTTAATCAATGAGGTTCAGGCTAGACTTGACGAACGTGAGAAAGACCTAGAGAATAAGAAAAAAGAGCTAGAAGAGATCACTGCAGAAACTGAAAAAGAGGAGAAGCAGATTATAGCAGAAAGGAAAAAAGCTCAGGATACTATAGACGAAAAACTTATCAAAGCATACGATCGAATTCGAACTAATTTTAGAAACGGTATTGCTGTAGCTCCTATACTTAGAGGAGCTTGTGGAGGTTGTTTTGCAAAGGTCCCACCTCAGCTGCAGTCTGATATAAGACAGTCTAAGAAAATAGTAATTTGTGAAGCCTGCGGACGTATTCAAATAGATGCTCGTATGGCGGGTATTAAAGAACATGTTCCAGAGGAAAAACCTAAAAAAGCTAGAAGACGAGCCGTACGTAAGAAGTAAGCTCGACGTTTTAGTATTACTTCCTTTCTTCCTTTTATTAAGTTTATTCTCAGTTGCTGAGAATTACTACGAGCTTGATTCCAATTTAGCCGTTATTCAAAGGTTAAATTATAATCTTGAGCTTGGACGTGCTAATGATTTACTGAATGAGTATGAGCTAAGTCATCCAGATAATAGTGCCATTCACTACTTGTTTCATTTTAATGCCTTTCTAAAGGCTTTTATTTCAGAAGAGGAACAATATTATGCCAACTATCGTAAAGTTAAAGACAGAGCTCTTAGACACTATGAAAAGCTGCCTGATTGTTCAAGGTATAAACGGTTTTTACAATCTGAAGTATATTTCCATTCTGCGGCCGTAAAGGCAAAACACAATGAACTCTATAGTGCAGCACTAGATGTATCTAGAGTATTATATCTAACGGACAAAAATCATGAGCTATTTCCTACTTTTTTGCCAAATAATAAATTGAGAGGTCTAATTAAAGTTTACCTTTCAACAGTGCCCGATAATTATAAGTGGGCAGTAAAACTGCTTGGAGCAGAAGGTAATATATCTGAGGGGTTGAAATTGCTCAAGGAGCTGGCTAAGCAGCAGAATGTAGAAAGCGAGATTAACGGCATAGCAAAAGAAGCTGGATACTTATATGCTTTTGCATTGCACCAAGTGGCTAAAAGACCTAGAGAAGCTTGGGTGCAAGTTTTTCAATACACAAAAGATTATGAAACCAATGTACTAAGTGCCTTTTTTAGAGCTTATCTAGCGATGAAGTTAAATAAGAATTTGACTGCATTGAGTGTTATTTCGAGTATTGAGAAAAAAGAAGTAAGGAATAACTTTTTGTTTTTAGATTATATGTATGGCATATTAAAGATGAATCAACAGAATGAAGATGCTATCATTTATTTAAAAAACTATACAAACAAGTTCAAGGGTCGTAGTTTCAAACAAAGTTGTCTCCAAAAGATAAGCTGGTATTATGTCTTACAAGGAGATCTAGAAAATGCGAGTAATTCTCAGTTGGCAATTCTGGACCTGCCAGAGTCTATGATGGAAGCTGACAAACAAGCTCTTGAATATGCACATAAATCATTGCCTCTAAAGAATCTTTTGGAGATCAGAATGCTCTGTGATCAAGGAGAATACAAACAAGCAAAAGTAAGGCTGTCAGCTATAGACCACAGGCAATTGCCATCAAGGGATTATAAGATTGAATACAGTTATAGATATGGTCAAGTATCAGAAAAACTTGGTAATATGTCAGCAGCTGAAAAGTTTTATAAAGCATGTATCCTTTTGGCAAAGGATAGTAAAGAATATTATGGAGCCTATGCTAGTATTTATTTAGGAGATTACTATTTATCATTACAGGATAAAGATCGAGCAATTGAGCACTACCAGCAGGCTTTGTCATTCAAAAGAAACAGGGAATACACAGAATCTATTGAACATCGAGCTACTATTGGAATCGAACGAGCTGGTAGAATAACTAAGGAATGAATCGCATTAGAATATTTTTCTAAATAGTCTAGCATACTTCCACTCTAGCATTCTATTTTCCTGAGTATTCAAGCTATTTTTGCACCTTCTAAAAAAGTCATAAGAAAAAATGAGTAATAGACCAGTAAGAGTGCGTTTTGCACCTAGTCCAACAGGACCTTTACACATAGGTGGAGTACGTACTGCATTATACAATTACCTCTTTGCCAGGAAGCACAATGGTAAGTTTTTACTTCGTATAGAGGATACTGACCAGAAACGATTTGTGGAAGGTGCAGAAGACTATATCAATGAAAGCCTAAAGTGGTTGGGTCTAACGGTAGATGAAGGAGTTAGAGAAGGCGGGGATTTTGGTCCATACAAGCAAAGCGAGAGAATGGACAAATATGCTGCCTATGCTCATCAATTGGTTGAGGATGGATATGCCTATTACGCATTTGATACTCCAGACGAACTCAATGAAATGAGGGCCAAGTTGGAGGCAAATAATATGAGCCCAAAGTATGATTCAACTTCGCGTATGAGTATGAAAAACTCATTGACACTAAGTGAAGATGAGGTAAAAGAACGACTAGAGAGAGGAGATGCATATATCGTTAGAATAAAACTTCCAAGGAATGAAGAAATACGGTTTCACGATATCATACGTGGATGGATTGTATTCAACAGTAGTCAGTTAGATGATAAAGTGCTATTAAAAGAGGATGGCTTACCGACGTATCACTTAGCAAATATCGTGGACGATCACCTGATGGAAATCAGCCACGTGATTAGAGGTGAAGAGTGGTTGCCTAGTGCTCCACTGCACGTGATGCTTTATAGATACTTAGGCTGGGAGGATTCCATGCCTGAGTTTGCACATTTGCCGCTAATCCTTAAGCCAGATGGAAAAGGAAAGCTAAGTAAACGTGATGGAGATCGATTAGGCTTTCCTGTATTTCCCTTAGAGTGGAAATCTCCAGAAGGAGAAATAAGCAGTGGTTATAGGGAATCAGGTTATTTATCCTCTGCGGTAAATAATATGCTTGCGTTTTTGGGGTGGCATCCTTCGGACAACAGAGAATTATTTGATTTAGAGGCTTTAACTGAAGAGTTTTCTTTGGAAAGAGTATCTAAGAGTGGAGCCAAGTTTGATATGGACAAAGCGAAGTGGTTCAATCATCAGTATCTTTTAATGGCAAGCCCAGCAGATTTAAGAGACATGATTAGTGATCAGATCGAAGAAAGACACACTGCTCGAGGTGATCAATATTTACTTCAAGTGCTGGATATGTTGAAGGAGAAAGTAAACTTTGCTTTTGAGCTTCTTCCTTTAGGAGATTATTTCTTTAACCTACCAGCAGAGTATGATGAAAAGGTACTTAGAAAAAAATGGAAACCTGAGATAATAGATCACCTCAACGGATATTTAGCCAGTTTAACTGCAGCAAAGGCTGAGACTGCTGACCAAATGGAAGCTAAACTTCAGGAGTATGCTGAGAGTAATAATGTAAGCAAAGGTATGCTTATGCAGCCGTTACGTTGGGCTATGACAGGGCAAGCTGGTGGGCCTCCTATATTTGATGTACTTGCTCTTTTAGGATTAGATGAGTTAAATGTAAGGCTCAAATCTGCGATAGAGAAATTTCCAGTTTAGGTAAAGATCAGGAGATTTTTAGGATAGAACAGGCCTTTTCGCTAGCTAGTTGTTGTGCAGTTTTTTTTGATTTTGCTCTAGCTCTTGCTATTTCTTTTTCATCAAGGACTACAGCTATTTTATATACTTTTATCTTACTGTCTTCCTCCTCGTTTAGCACTTTAAACTCTAGGTTTACTTTATGTTTTTGTGCGTATTGATTTAATAAACTTTTGAAATTCTCAGTAGTTATTTTCAGCTCATCAAAATCTAAATAGATACCAATAATTCGTTTTTTTATAAACTTTAGTACGTAAGGGTATCCTTTCTCTAAGTAAATAGCTCCAATTAGAGCTTCTAGTGCGTTGCCGCAAAGTCCTCGTATTGCAGCATGGTTTTTCCTTATAGAATTGTCCAAAAACAATAAATCTTGTAATCCCATCTGCATTGCAATTTCAGAAAGTCTTTTTCTACTGACTGATTTACTTCTCATATCGGTAAGAAACCCTTCACCTTGATAGGGATACTTTTTATACAATAACTCAGCAATAGCTAAGTCTAAAATGGCATCACCTAGGTATTCTAACCTTTCGTTACTATTTATGGTGTCTAGACCTCCTTCTGTGGCAGAATTATGGACAAAAGCCTGTTTGTACAAGAAAAGTTTTCGTGGGCAATAGCCAAGTATCCTGTATAGAGAAGAATAAAATAAAGGGTGTTTTGAGAATTGAGTATAATAGATTTTGACTAAACTGTTGATCACAGTATTAATCACATTTACCCATAATCACAGATGCGTTATGACCACCAAAACCAAAAGTGTTACTCAACACTCGGTTTACTTCTCTTTTTTGAGCGGTGTTAAATGTAAAGTTTAGCTTAGAGTCAAATTGTTCATCATCCGTAAAGTGGTTGATAGTAGGAGGGACGATTCCTCTATTGATTGCTAGAAGTCCAGCAAGTGCTTCTACTGCTCCAGCTGCACCTAATAAGTGTCCAGTCATAGACTTTGTAGAGCTAATATTCAGATTGTATGCGTGGTCACCAAATACACTACGAATAGCTTTGGTCTCACTAATATCTCCTAGAGGTGTAGAGGTTCCGTGTACATTTACGTAGTCTATATCTTCAGGTTGAAGTTTAGCATCTGAAAGTGCTCGCTTCATTACGTTAGTAGCACCAAGTCCTTCTGGGTGAGGTGCAGTAATATGATGAGCATCTGCTGTCATTCCTCCACCTAGTATTTCGCCATATATTTTTGCACCACGAGCTTTGGCTTGCTCGTATTCTTCCAATACAAGAGATGCTGCACCTTCTCCAAGGACAAAACCATCTCTATCAGCATCAAAAGGTCTAGACGCAGTTTCTGGGCTATCGTTTCGTTCAGAAAGAGCTTTCATACTATTGAAACCACCAACAGCAGAACGAGTAACACAAGCCTCAGAACCTCCAGTTACTATGGCTTTGGCCATTCCTAAACGTATATAATTGAAAGCGTCTAGAAGGGAGTTATTTGAAGATGCACAAGCGGATACCGTACCAAAGTTTGGTCCTCTGAAACCATATTTCATAGAAATCTGTCCAGGGGCAATATCGCCTATCATTTTTGGAATAAAGAAAGGATTGAACCGTGGAGTACCGTCACCCACGGTAAATCCTTCTATTTCTGTTTCTAGAGTTGTAAGTCCTCCAATACCACTAGCCCAAATTACACCCACATCTTCTGGGATGAAATCTGTGTTTGCAATTCCACTATCCTCTACAGCTTCGGTAGCTACAATCATAGCATACTGCGTAAAAGGATCCATTTTTCGAGCTTCTTTTCTGTCTAAGTAATCTTTGACATCAAAGTTTTTAAGCTCGCAAGCAAACTTGGTTTTGAATTTTTCAGGATCAAAGCGAGTTATAAGTGCGGCACCACTTACCCCATTAGCTAAAGCGTCCCAATACTCCTGAGCAGAATTGCCTATAGGAGTTAGGGCACCGATTCCTGTTACTACTACTCTATTGAGTTGCATTTTTTTTGGTTGCTGAGATTATCCAGCGTTTTCTGAAATATAACTAACAGCATCACCTACAGTTGCAATCTTTTCAGCTTGCTCATCAGGGATAGCGATGTTAAATTCTTTTTCAAACTCCATGATTAACTCTACAGTATCTAAAGAGTCAGCACCAAGATCGTTAGTGAAACTTGCTTCATTAGTTACTTCAGATTCTTCAACACCCAGTTTATCTACGATAATTGAGGTTACTTTTTCAGCTATATCAGACATAATTTTATAATTTGTTAATGGTGCAAAAGAACAATTTTTTAAATAAATAAGACAATATTTCTTTGCAATAACCCAATAAGTCGAGATTTGGAATATGGCACATTCATTGTTCACCACTGAAGAACTAGTATTAGAGTATCCATCAATATATGGATTGGTGACCCCGATGAGGCTACTTAAACTTGGGTACACGTTTTCTTTACATCCGGATTTAGAGGTTGAGAAAGGACAGGATTTGCATAGTTTTGAAAAGAAAAGTTTGCATCCCACTTACCACGTGGTTCACCTGGATGATGATTTTGAATTTTTACTAATTAAGAATAAAGGCGACGAAGGTTATTTTTATCCTAGATATAAGAATGCAGATTACTTAATTTGCAGCTACACAGAGGAGGAAGTTTCCTCTGATGTTATACAAATATTTCAAAACCATAAGGACATAACCATATGTTTTGAGTTAGACACTCCAAATCAAAAAGAAATACTTAATTTCACGCAATTATTATGAGTAATAGTACTAAGTACAATAAGACTAAGATTATAGCAACAATGGGGCCAGCAACCTCCGATGTCCCGATGCTAAAAAAAATCATAAAAGCTGGAGTTGATGTTTGTAGAATTAACTTTTCCCATGGTGATTGGGATACTCATTTAGAAGTAATCAAAAACATTCGTCAGGCGAATGAAGAGTTAGATTCTAATGTTGCGATACTTGGAGATTTGCAAGGTCCAAAATTAAGAATTGGTGAAGTAGAAAATAATAAGATGCTTCTAGAGGATGGGGATACCATGATTCTAACGACCGAAGCTACCTTAAGTTCCGGCAACACAATATATGTAAAGTACTCTACGCTTGCTAGAGACGTAAAAGTGGGAGAGCGTGTGCTACTTGATGATGGTAAATTAGAATTAGAATTCACAAAACGGGTAGATTCATCTACTGTAGAAGCAAGAGTTATAAATGGAGGCTATTTAAGTTCTAATAAAGGATTTAATCTTCCGTCTTCAGATATGTCTGTAGCTAGCCTTACTGAAAAAGATCGTAAGGACCTTGAGTTCATAATGGAAAATGACTTGGACTGGGTTGCACTCTCATTTGTACGGTCGGCCCAAGATATCCAAGAACTAAAAGGCATATTGAGAAAAAATAACTGTGAAGCACACGTAGTAGCTAAAGTAGAAAAACCTCAAGCTGTAAAAAACATTGATGAAATAATTGAAGCCACTGACGCCGTTATGGTGGCTAGAGGTGACCTTGGGGTAGAAATGCCTATGGAGCAAGTTCCGATGATTCAGAAAAAAATTGTTTCTAAGTGTATAGATGCTTCTAC